>Ga0181572_10002321_pt1 | contig 13597 bp, 14 predicted proteins | sample 101ome_26_FD_133004 | JGI IMG/M metagenome (GOLD analysis project Ga0181572, IMG submission 133004) | Coastal salt marsh microbial communities from the Groves Creek Marsh, Skidaway Island, Georgia - 101408AT metaG (megahit assembly) | ecosystem: Environmental > Aquatic > Marine > Intertidal... | reverse complement strand
GAATAATTATGGCGACTTCAAAAAAGCGGAAAGGATTAGGCAATTTAGGGGTTGATATACTGTTGTCGACGCCAGTAGAGACCGCCACTCCGATAGAAAAACCGGCTTCAGGCAGTGATTTAGATTATCTCGCTATCGATCTTATTGACCGCAGCCCCTATCAGCCGAGACAGCATTTTGCAGAAGAAGCACTAGAAGAACTTGCCGAATCGATCCGCAGCCAAGGCTTAATCCAGCCAATCGTGGTGAGAAAAACTCACAATCGTTATGAATTAATCGCCGGAGAAAGACGCTGGCGTGCCGCACAGCGCGCGCAGTTACAAGAGATACCAGCCGTGATCAAGGCGGTAGACGACCAAGCGGCGGCAGCCATGGCCTTGGTAGAAAACCTCCAGCGTGAAAACCTCAATCCTATTGAAGAAGCCTATGCCATGGCCAATTTGGTGGAACAATTCCAGTGGACGCATCAAGAAGTGGCCGATGCGATCGGTAAAGCGCGTGCCACGGTCAGTAATGCTTTGCGTTTGATCGAATGTCCTGTGGAAGTACGGAATTTGATCAAACAAGGCCAGTTGAGCATGGGACATGCACGAGCGCTACTGGCTCTGCCGGCACAACAACAGGGAAAAATCGCGGATATCGTGGTGTTGAAGCAGTTATCGGTGAGACAGACAGAGCAATTAGTGAAAAAAACCCTACAAGGCGGATCAGCCAAGTCACGCACTAATGCTAAAGATTCTAATATTCAGTCCTTGGAAAACAATCTTGCAGATCTATTGGGGGCCGCAGTGTCCATTAAGCACAGCCCCAATAATAAGGGCAAGATTGAGATTCAATACAATGATCTGGATGAGCTAGATGGGATACTTCGCCAATTTAAGCTCAAACTTTAGGATAAATTTTAATTACATTAAATCCGCATTTTAATCACAATGGTTATTGAGATTTGATCAGTGAATGCTTATACTCCGCATCGCAAACAGAATCACTCACAGCGCAGGTACAGATACCAGCGCGCAGAAGTGATCGAGAATTCAACTTACATCGACAGTTGCTAGAACAGGTAGCTTTACTTGGTACTTAAATACACGCTGATTAACCGTGTGTTGACGGCGCAGGCACTGACAACCTGCATCTTTGCGTTAGCGTTTTTGAGCCAGGGAGTCATGGACGCGCTCTCAGTGTTGTTGGGTGGCTTGATTTGTCTGATACCAAATCTATACCTGGCGCGTAAGCTAACTGCTCATCGTTCAGCCGATGCAAATAAGTTGATGAGTACAATGTATGCGGCAGAGTTTGGCAAGATTTTCATAACGATGGCGCTATTTGCAGTGGTTTTTTTCACTCAAAAATGGGTACAACCTCTGATTTTATTGGTTGGATTCGGTATCGCGCAGCTGGTGCATTGGTTAGTGCCACTGCTTGAATCCAATAACAATGAATCAAATAAGAGCAATCAATAGGGAATATTAAACACATGGCGAGCGAAGAGCTTACGGCTTCTGGCTACATTAAGCATCACCTGACTAACCTGACGTATGGGCAACACCCAGATGGTACTTGGGGTTTTGCACATAGTTCTCAGGAAGCAGCAGACATGGGCTTTATGGCGATACACGTCGACACTATGATGTGGTCCATTATTATTGGTTTCTTATTCATATTCTTTTTCGCCAAAGCAGGCAAATCAGCTACCGCAGGAGTGCCCAGCGGATTGCAGAATTTTGTTGAGATGGTGGTTGAGTTCATTGATGACAATGTAAAGAGTACCTTCAGCGCTAAAAATGCCATGGTCGCTCCGTTGGCACTTACGGTATTTGTTTGGGTGCTGGGGATGAATTTGATGGATTTGGTGCCCGTTGATTGGTTGCCAGTGTTAGCGCAGGTGGTGACCGGTGATCCACATGTTTATATGAAAGTGGTTCCGACCACGGATCCCAATGCAACCATGGGGATGTCGCTCACCATATTTTTCATGACGCTTTACTATAGTTTCAAGGTGAAGGGGATTGGCGGGTTTACAGCCGAACTGACCTTACAACCGTTCTCTGCCAAGTTTCCAGTTAATATTATCCTAATTCCTATAAATCTGTTCCTCGAAGGCGTTGCCTTATTGGCAAAGCCAGTATCACTCGGCTTGCGACTTTTCGGCAATCTGTATGCGGGTGAAATGATATTCATACTTATTGCTTTGATGTATGGAGGAGGCATGATGATTGCGGCTACTGGTGGATTGCTGCAGTTGGCATGGGCAATTTTTCACATTTTAGTAGTGGTGTTACAAGCCTTTATATTCATGGTGTTGTCAGTTGTATACCTTAATATGGCACATGAACATCACTAACAGAGAACAACTAACTAAATAATTAAATCTTACGGAGAATGAAGCTATGGAAATTTCAGAAGCATTGATATACGTTGCTGGTGGAATATTAATGGGATTAGGTGCTATGGGTGCCGCTATTGGTATTGGTAATTTAGGTGGCAAATATATGGAAGGTATTGCACGTCAGCCAGAGTTAATTCCAATGTTAAGAACGCAAATGTTTATTGTTCTAGGCCTAGTTGATGCTGTACCTATGATTGCTGTAGGTATCGCCTTCTACATGATTTTCGCCCTATAAATATACATCTGTATTAAATCAATTTATTGAGGTACTAAGGTGAATATTAATCTCACCCTCATCGGACAATCCATTACGTTTATGGTTTTCTTGTGGTTCTGCATGAAGTTTGTGTGGCCACCGATTACGTCTGCACTTACGACGCGCAAAAACAAAATCGCTGATGGTCTTGCGGCTGCAGAAAGAGGCACGCAATCTGCTAAACAAGCAGAGGTCAAAGTTCAAGAGCAACTCGCAGAAGCAAAAATGCAAGCTTCTGACATTATAAATGCTGCTCAAAAACGAGCGAACGAAATTGTTGATGAGGCGAAAGACACGGCTGTTCAAGAGAGTGATCGCATCAAAAACAATGCTCATGCAGAGATTGACAAAGAGATCAACAAAGCTAAAGAGCAACTTCGCGGTCAAGTTTCAGCACTCGCCATCGCTGGTGCAGAAAGAGTGCTTAAAAAAGAAATCAATGCTGATGTACATAAATCAGTATTGGATGATTTAGCTTCTCAAATATAGGATTTAAGAGTGTCTGAGTTAACAACAGCAGCACGACCATACGCACGCGCGGTTTTTGCCAGCGCAACAGAGCACAATAGCATGGATGGCTGGAACAACATGTTGAACTTCTGTAGCGCGCTTGCACAAGATACGAAGATGCAGCGAATGCTTGCTAACCCGGGCTTGAACCTGCAAGAAAAAGCAGGTTTGTTCAATGATGTATGCGGTGATCAGCTCAATGATCATGGTAGAAATTTCATCAAAACATTGGCAGAAAATGATCGCCTAGTGTTATTGCCCGAGATCAATCTATTGTTTCAAGAGTACCGTGCAAGATCAGAAGGTGTGATAGAGGCAGAATTGATCGCAGCACTTGAAGTGGGCGAATCACAACTCAAAGCTATCGAAGCTTCTCTGAGTGAACGACTTGGTAAAAAAGTGACATTAACAAGTCGCATTGATGAATCATTAATTGGCGGAGCAATTATTCAAGCTGGTGATATGGTTATCGATGGATCGATTCGTGGCCAGCTGGATAAACTAGCCAACACACTGGTTAATTAGATTAAAGATTAAATTATAGAGTTCAAGAGGAATTCATATGCAACTCAACCCTACTGAAATAACTGACCTAATCAAACAACGTATTGATAAGTTTGAAGCGACTTCCGAAGCGCGCACAGAGGGAACAGTCGTCGGTGTTACCGATGGTATTGTTCGTATCCATGGCCTTGCAGATGTGGTGTCCGGCGAAATGATTGAGTTTCCTGGAAATACCTACGGTATGGCACTTAACCTAGAGCGTGATTCAGTGGGTGCGGTAGTTCTTGGTGACTACAAGCACATCTCAGAAGGCGACAAAGTTAAATGTACTGGTAAGATTTTAGAAGTGCCTACTGGGCCTGAGTTACTTGGTCGAGTTGTCAATTCACTTGGCATGCCTATCGATGGTAAGGGTCCAATTGAATCTAAGATCAGTTCTCCAATCGAAAAGATTGCACCGGGTGTAATGGAGCGTAAGTCTGTTAGTCAGCCAGTTCAAACAGGTATTAAATCGATTGATGCCATGGTGCCAGTGGGTCGTGGTCAGCGTGAGTTGATTATTGGTGATCGCCAGACAGGTAAAACTGCAGTCGCAATTGACGCTATCATCAATCAGAAGAACACTGGCGTTAAGTGTATCTATGTGGCTGTCGGTCAAAAGAACTCATCTATTGCTAACGTAGTTCGTAAATTAGAAGAACATGATGCAATGGGCCACACTACAATCGTTGCCGCTGCTGCAGCTGAGTCGGCTGCGATGCAATACATCGCACCGTATTCTGGTTGCACGATGGGCGAATATTTCCGCGATCGTGGCGAAGATGCATTAATTATTTACGATGATCTATCCAAGCAAGCGGTAGCCTATCGACAAGTGTCGCTGCTACTTCGTCGTCCACCAGGTCGTGAAGCCTATCCTGGTGACGTTTTCTACTTACACTCAAGATTGCTTGAACGTGCTTCACGTGTAAACGAACAATACGTAGAAGAATTCACTAACGGTGAAGTCAAAGGCCAGACCGGTTCATTGACAGCATTACCTATCATTGAAACACAGGCGGGTGACGTATCAGCATTCGTACCAACTAACGTGATTTCAATTACTGATGGTCAGATCTTCCTTGAGTCAGATTTATTTAACTCAGGTTTCCGCCCAGCGATTAACGCGGGTCTATCAGTGTCACGTGTAGGTGGTGCAGCACAAACTAAAATCATTAAGAAGCTCGGTGGTGGTGTGCGTTTAGCACTAGCACAGTATCGTGAGTTGGCAGCATTCTCACAATTTGCTTCTGATCTTGATGAATCAACACGTAAGCAATTAGAGCGTGGTGAGCGAGTCATGGAGTTAACCAAGCAAAACCAGTATTCACCACTTTCAGTCGGTGAGATGGCGGTATCACTGTATGCCGTAGACAATGGTTATGTCGATGATATCGAAGTCAACAAAGTCGTGGCTTTTGAAGCAGCTCTACATGATTACCTACGTAGCAGTGAAAAAGAATTAATGGATGAAATTAATTCTACCGGCGCTTACAACGATGATATCGAAGCCGGTATCAAGAAAGCGATTGAAACATTCAAAGCTAACAACGTCTGGTAGGCATTATGTCTGGCGCTAAACAAATACGAACACAGATCGCGAGTATTAAAAATACTCAGAAGATTACTAAAGCCATGGAGATGGTAGCTGCGAGCAAGATGCGTAAAGCTCAAGATCGCATGAACGCGACTCGACCCTATGCAAGTAAGATCAGACAAGTGATTAATCACTTGGCTACAGCACACTCTGAATACAAGCATCCTTTTATGGTCGAAAGAGATACTGTTAAACGCGTAGGTTTTATCATTGTGTCTTCAGATCGTGGTCTTTGTGGTGGTTTAAACGTTAACCTGTTTAAAACCGCTATGAGAAAGATGCAAGAATATCAAAGTCAGAAAGTTGACATTGATGTCAGTGTTATTGGCGCTAAAGGTGTCGCGTTTTTTAAACGACTAAAAGATGTGAATACTGTTTCAAGTGCTAGTCACCTTGGTGACACGGTGGCATTAAATGACATCATAGGTTCTGTCAAAGTCATGTTAGATAACTACATTTCAGGAGATATTGATCGCTTGTATTTAGTTGAGAATGAGTTTGTCAACACCATGACGCAACAGCCAAAAGTATCAGCATTGTTACCATTGCCAAAAGAAGAAGAGACAGATCAGCGCCTACATCATTGGGATTACATTTACGAGCCTGATGCACAAGAAGTATTGGATACTTTACTGGTGCGTTATGTTGAATCAATTGTGTATAGCGGCGTGGTTGGAAACATTGCCTGTGAGATGGCAGCAAGAATGATTGCCATGAAGAGCGCATCAGATAATGCAGGAAGTTTGATTGACGATTTACAGCTGCAGTACAACAAAGCACGTCAAGCGTCTATCACCCAAGAGTTATCGGAGATCGTGGGTGGCGCGGCAGCAGTTTAAATCAAAAAAGTTTTATATAAAGTTGAAGTAACGAGGAATAAATATGAGTACTGGTCAAATTATTGAAGTCATCGGTGCGGTTGTTGATGTGGAGTTTCCCTCCAGTCAGGTCCCTAAAGTATATGACGCACTAAAGGTTGATGAGAAAGGCTTGACGCTTGAAGTACAACAGCAATTAGGCGATGGCATCGTTAGAACGATTGCTATGGGTGCATCAGAAGGACTGCAACGTGGGCTTCAGGTAAGTAACACAGGTAAACCAATTAATGTTCCGGTCGGACCTAAAACTCTGGGTCGTGTAATGGATGTATTGGGTAATTCAGTGGATAACAAAGGTGAAATTGGCAATGATTCAACCATGCCTATTCACCGTTTACCCCCATCATTTGAAGATCAAGCGGGTGGTAATGAGCTATTGACTACAGGCATTAAAGTTATTGACTTACTATGCCCATTCGCCAAAGGCGGAAAGATTGGCCTCTTTGGTGGTGCTGGTGTAGGTAAGACGGTTACCATGATGGAACTTATTAATAACATTGCAAAAGCTCACTCAGGTCTATCAGTATTCGCAGGCGTTGGCGAGCGTACTCGTGAAGGTAACGATTTCTATTACGAGATGGAAGAAGCCGGCGTATTGGATAAAGTAGCCATGGTGTATGGTCAAATGAATGAGCCACCAGGAAATAGACTGCGTGTTGCATTAACAGGTTTGACTATGGCGGAGTACTTCCGTGATGAAGGTAAAGACGTATTGATGTTCATTGATAATATTTACCGTTACACATTAGCAGGTACAGAGGTATCAGCACTGTTAGGTCGTATGCCTTCTGCGGTAGGTTATCAGCCAACATTGGCAGAAGAGATGGGTGTGTTACAAGAACGTATTACCTCAACCAACTCTGGTTCAATTACTTCAATTCAGGCGGTATATGTTCCTGCCGATGACTTGACTGACCCGTCACCAGCAACCACGTTTGCTCACTTAGATGCGACGGTAGTACTCTCACGTCAAGTAGCAGAGCTAGGTATCTACCCAGCGGTGGATCCATTGGATTCAACCAGCCGTCAGTTAGATCCGTTGATTATTGGTCAAGAGCACTATGACACTGCACGAGATGTTCAAAACACATTGCAGCGTTATAAAGAACTTAAAGATATTATCGCTATTCTTGGAATGGATGAGTTATCTGAGGAAGATAAGCAGGTAGTAACACGTGCTCGTAAAATCCAAAGATTCTTGTCGCAGCCGTTCAGTGTGGCGGAAGTATTCACAGGGACTCCCGGTGAGTTAGTGCCTTTGAAAGAGACCATTTCAAGTTTCCGTTCAATTGTTGATGGTGAGTACGATCATCTACCAGAACAAGCGTTCTACATGGTCGGTAACATCGAACAAGTGCTCAAGAAAGCTGAAGAACTGTAATTAATATACTATGGCAACAACCATGCAACTTGATATTGTAAGCGCAGAGTCAGAAATCTTTTCTGGTGAAGTCACTGCCGTGATCGCTCCGGCGATTATGGGTGACGTAGGTATCTTTCCTAACCACACACCTTTGGTTACGCAGCTTAAACCGGGTGAAATTAAGATCGAAATGGAAGGGCAAGAAGATCAACACATTTATGTGTCGGGGGGTATGCTAGAAGTTCAGCCTGATGTTGTGACAGTGTTATCAGACACAGCGGTCCGAGCTGAAGACCTTGATGAAGCCAAAGCGCTAGAAGCTAAGCAAAAAGCCGAACAGGCATTGGCTGATAAGGGTGGAGAAATCGATAGTGCTCGTGCTATGGCAGAACTAGCTGAAGCCAATGCACGTCTGCGAATGATTCAAAAAATACGCAAAGGCTAATTACTCTAGTCATTACAAAGAAAAGTAAAATTGATCAGGCAGCTTTTAAGCTGCCTTTTTTTTCGCTTATTTTCTATTCAAAACCGATTAACTAGTCCAAAATAGACGATAATTGTTGTTTAATAGTCGTATTCAAACGGATTTATTTCAATGTCATTGAATGTTGTCATTTTAGCCGCCGGTCAAGGCACCCGCATGCACAGTGAAATACCTAAGGTGTTACATCTTGTCGGTGGTATACCGATGCTGATGCATAGTATCCAGTGCGCACGTCAACTAAATGCCACACAAATCAATGTGGTCTATGGTTATGGTGGACAGCAATTACAGTCCACAGTTAGCTGTGATGATGTTGATTGGGTTGAACAGAAAGAACAACTTGGTACCGCTCATGCGGTACAACAATGCATAGCAAACCTGCAAAAAAATAGTGAGAGTCAGACATTAATACTTTATGCCGATGTCCCCCTTTTACAAGCCAGTGCTTGTCAGTCTCTATTAAAGACTGAGGCAGATCTAACCATACTTACTAGCATCACTGAGAACCCAACTGGTTATGGTCGAATTGTGCGAGACCGTGATAATCAAATAAATAGTATTGTTGAAGAAAAAGACGCGAGTCCTGCGATAAAAAAAATCACAGAAATTAATTCAGGGATTATGTGTGCCGACACACAATGTCTCATTCAGTGGTTAGCACAAATTAACAACGACAATAATCAGCAAGAATACTACTTAACAGATATCGTTGAGTTGGCAGTGCAGAGCGGTCAATCCGTCAAGGCAATAACATGCGAGGATTATAGTGATGTCATGGGAGTCAATGATCGCGTGCAGCTATCTCAAGTAGAAGCCTGTTATCAACAGCGTCAACGTCAGCGCCTAATGTTGCGAGGGGTGACACTCAAAGATCCCGACACAGTTTTTATAGAAGGAGTTGTTGAAGCAGCAAACGATATCGTGATAGAGCCCTGTGTGATGCTGCGAGGCAATGTCACTTTGGAAGAGCACGTTCATATCGGCATGAATAGCATTATCTCGGATAGTCATATTGGTAGAGCGACAACAATCCATGCGTATTCACATATACATCAAACTCATATCGGTCAAAGTTGCGAGATAGGACCGTACGCGCGGCTAAGGCCAGATACTGTTCTTGCAGATGAGGTTAAGATTGGAAATTTTGTTGAGATAAAGAAAACCAATATAGATTCAGGTTCAAAAATCAATCATCTAAGTTATTTGGGTGATGCACAAATTGGACGTGGGACTAATATCGGAGCAGGCACTATTAGTTGTAATTATGACGGTGCGAACAAACATAAAACTATTATCGGTGATCATGTATTTATAGGTTCAAACACTCAATTAGTTGCGCCTGTAATGATCAATAACGGAGCGACCATAGGGGCTGGATCCACGATCACCAGTGAAGCCCCGGCCAACAAATTAACATTGTCACGCAGCAAACAAAAAACCATCGATCATTGGCAACGACCAAGCAAAAACAATAAGAATGAAGGACACAGTTAACCTATGTGTGGAATTGTTGGTGCAGTTGCTAATAGAGATGTATCGGAGTTGTTGATTGATGGCCTGCGACGGCTTGAGTATCGTGGCTATGATTCAGCAGGTATTGCCGTATGTAACTATCAATCTATAGAAAGAATTCGACGCAGTGGAAAAGTAGAAACACTCGCGCAACATGTATTAGAACAACCCATGTATGGACACATTGGCATTGCTCACACACGGTGGGCCACCCATGGTGCACCATCTGAAAACAATGCCCATCCTCATATGTCAGTACAACGACTGGCCGTCGTTCATAATGGCATTATTGAAAACTTTCAAACCCTTAAAGACCAGCAAACGCGTGCCGGTGTAGATTTTCAATCTGAAACTGACAGTGAAGTAATAGTCCACCAGATTGAGCATTATTTGTGTGTAGAAAAAACACTGCTGGCGGCTGTAATCAGAGCATGTAGTGATCTTGAAGGGACTTATGCCTTAGCCGTGATTGACCAACAAGATCCCAGCCGCATGGTGGTAGCACGCAATGGCAGTCCACTAATTATTGCATTAGGTGAAGATATAAATCTTGTTACTTCTGATATCAATGCGGGGTTGAAGCATACACAAGATTTCATCTATTTAGAAAATGGAGATATTGCTGAAATAACTGTTGATCAGATAAATGTTTATGATAGTGATGGTGTAAAAGTAGAGCGTGCTACAAAACATAGTGATCAGTGTGTTGTGGATGTAGATAAAGGTGATTTTTCACACTACATGTTAAAAGAGATTTATGAACAACCTCGCGCCATCACGGATACACTCGAGGGGCGAATTTTCAATGGTCAGGTTAGTGATGCAATATTAGGGCCCAAAGCACAACAAATTTTAGATGCCACAAAAGTCATTCAAATCATAGCGTGTGGCACCAGCTATCATGCGGCATGTGTTGCTAAGTATTGGTTTGAAGAATTAGCTGGTGTGCCATGTCATGTCGAAATCGCCAGTGAATTTCGCTATCGCAAACACATAGTGCAATCGGGCACATTATTTGTGACAGTATCTCAGTCAGGTGAGACAGCAGATAGCCTAGCCGCTTTGTTACAAGCACAAGGTGAGGATTATGTAGGTTCATTAGTCATATGTAATGTGCCGGAAAGCTCCTTAGTTCGAGAATCTGATCTCGCACTCATGACTCATGCAGGGCCAGAGATAGGTGTTGCCTCTACGAAAGCATTTACAACACAATTAGTTGCTCTCATGTTACTGGTGATTGTAGTTGGGAGAAGACATCAACTAGATGCGCAGACACATAATGAGTTGATTACACAATTATCGAATTTACCAACACGAATCAATAAAATTTTTGAGTGTGATGCAGCCATTCAAAAATTGGCATTACGGTATCAAGATAAACAACATGCATTATTTTTAGGCCGAGGATCACACTTCCCTATTGCCATGGAAGGGGCTTTGAAACTGAAAGAGATTTCATATGTGCATGCAGAAGCTTATGCTGCAGGTGAATTAAAACATGGCCCGATAGCGTTGATTGATGAAAGTATGCCGGTAATCACAGTCGCACCCAATAATGAATTATTAGAAAAATTAAAAAGCAACATACAAGAAGTGCGTGCACGAGGTGGTGAACTGCATGTGTTTGCCGACAGTTCAAGCGGCTTTGATAAGGATGAGTGCATGCAGCTGATAGAAATAGATGCCCCTGATAATGCAGTGGCACCGATTATTTTTAACATACCCTTACAGCTGCTCGCCTATCATGTGGCTGTGCTCAAAGGCACGGATGTTGATCAACCGCGCAACTTGGCAAAATCAGTCACTGTCGAATAAGAAATTTGTCTTTTGTTTTAAAAAGCCATGCATTGTGCGATCTTTTCGGCGCTGTAAGGTGCCATGCTGACTCCATAACGATGGTGTCCACAGTTTAGATAAAGTCCATCGACTTCAGGGTGTGCTTGTACTATAGGTAGCTCGCTGTGTGAGTATGGACGCAAGCCGGACCAATGGTCACTGACTTTCGCGTTGGCGAGTGCTGGGAGTAATTTAATTGAACGTTGTGTCAGTGTCTCTAAGGCTGTTGGTGTTGTGCTTTGATCAAAGCCACTGTCTTCAAGGGTACTGCCTGCCAAAATACTGCCATTTTGACGAGGAATCAAATAGTGTCCATCCTCATAAAGGATTTCTTTAAGGGTTATTTCAGGACAGTCAAAACTGACCATCTGACCTTTGATGGGTCGAACTTCTGGTGCGTAAATATCGCCCTGTTGCTGTGCTAAAGCATTCGCCCACGCGCCTGTTGTCCAGAGTAATTTGTCACAGTCAATGTATCCTTGTGAGGTATCTATTCCGATCACGCGCCCGGCTTTTACATGACACTTTTTAACGGGCGTATTTTCTATGAATTCCACACCAGTCTTGAGGAGTTTGTTGTGTAATGCTTGGACTAATGCTGCTGGATTTAATTGAGCAATATCCGGCAGGTACAGATGATGGTCATCTGCGTGGACATTGACATTATGTTGCTGACACCAGGCTAGCCCTGCTTTTAACTGGTTGGCAGAAGTAAAAATACGCATGCCAGAGATTTGAAATTCGATGTCTGCCTGTATGTCCTCATATAAATGACAGGCAAGATTAGCATATGTCTCGCTAACGGCCGGAAGATATTCAAAGATTGTGTCGGGGTAGTCCCATGGTAATAGTGGCGATAATATCCCCCCGGCTGCAGATGAGCACTGTGCACCTATCGCCCCTTGATCAATGACAGTAATGGATATATCCGCATTTCTCTGGGCTAAAATATAGGCGCTATAGAGACCAATAATTCCCCCGCCAGCAATCAAAACCCTGGATTTTATGCTTGATATAGGATCATTATTATTGTTGCACATGGTTTGTCTGAGAAACAGTTAGTTGCTGTAAAAGATTGTAAAAAAAGTTATTAAATACATGTATTTATGAGTTAATTAAGTCCATAATACAGCCACAATAAAAATGATCAATTTGGGGATATATATGATCACAACGAGAGAGTTTAATAAAGATATCGTGCCTAAAAAACTTAAAGATTTGCGTGTGCCAGTGAAAGATCGCGCTAATTTGTTGATAGATATTAGTGTTATGGCGCGTCAGATTGGTTACAGCATCAGCAAAAAAGTATCACGCCATGGGGTGAACTACAATTTATGGCAAGTATTAGTGACTTTGTGGAGCGAGCATGCGGTGACACCGGCGGCGGTTGCTCAACATCTTCAGGTGGAGCCGGCTACGATTAGTCGTTACTTGGATCAGTTGGAGTCACTCAACTATATTACTCGTGAGCGCAGTAAAACTGATCGACGAGTGGTAGACGTGGTGTTGACGAATAAGGGAGTTAAGGTCATTAAAGTCGGTCTTAATGAACTTGATGAATTAGCAAAAACCCTATAAATAGCACTGTTTTATAGGGTATGTAGCAGCCCAGATTCATACTAGGTTAATATCAGATTTATGGCAGTATGATGCGCTGACAGCATGTCATACTGTTTAAGTGGTCTGCAATCTGCGCATGATTAACTTGCACAAATTCCAACATTCACTGGCTAATCTATTCATAATTTATGTTTATTCAAACCGGTAGGGTTCTGTGCCACCACCGGTGTTGATCATGCACTTGCCACAATCAGTAGTGAGTGACAGTATATTGTTTAAACCCCTATGTTCGCATGATGGATGGATTTCAATGCCGCAGGTGTGAGCGTGATATTTTTGATTGATGTTGTTACATAACATTGTCTATTAACCCATGAACTAACGATATGCAGATTACAGTCAATGGTCAGCCACACAATTTGGCTGCAGCAACTTCGATTACTGAGCTATTGCTTGCATTGGGGCTGGATCAGCAGCGCATTGCAGTAGAGGTGAATAAAAATGTGATCGGTCGATCGAAACATAGTGCATTTCAACTCACAGATGGAGATTGTGTTGAAATTATCCAAGCCGTGGGTGGTGGTTGAACATTATGTCTAAGCCTACAGATGATCAACAACTTCCTAACCAGACATTGAAGATTGCTGACTACGAGTTTCAATCTCGCTT
>Ga0181572_10002304_pt1 | contig 13640 bp, 12 predicted proteins | sample 101ome_26_FD_133004 | JGI IMG/M metagenome (GOLD analysis project Ga0181572, IMG submission 133004) | Coastal salt marsh microbial communities from the Groves Creek Marsh, Skidaway Island, Georgia - 101408AT metaG (megahit assembly) | ecosystem: Environmental > Aquatic > Marine > Intertidal... | reverse complement strand
TTTTAAATTCTTTCTTTTTAATCTTTTTGTTTATTTCATGATTATCATTCAACTGAAAAATCTCAAGAAGTTCAGATGCTTCAATATTAATTGAAATTGCTAAATTTTTTAAGTTATGAAATTTTTCCCAATTTCTTTTCTTTGCAAAATCACTTAATTTGTTTTGGATTTTTTTCACATCCATCTAAAAAAACACCTTGTAAAAACCCATTTTAGGGAATATTTTCTATTTTCTTTGCCCAGTTTAAATATACTGTTATTTTGTTTAATTGCTAATAATAAAATAATGTTAAAAGATATAGTTTTTCTAAAAAATTGTCCTTGCTGTCAAAAAAAAAATTTATTCTTTAAAAAAAAAAAGAAAAAAAATTACAGAATTTTTGGTATAGAGGGTTCCGATATAATAAGTAGATTTAAATGTTCAAATTGCTTAGAACTAATTATATACGTTGATAACGAAAATAGAAAAAGCAGTTTACTTTGGGTGAAATTCGAAGAAGAAGTCTATGATCTTTACGAAAAAAGAGAATTGTTGTTAAAAGAAAAAGTTGATGATGTGAATATTAAAATTGAGTTAAAAAAAATTGAAGATTTTATAAAAGAAAAAAAACATAATATGCTAGCAGGACTTTTTGTAAAAATTAGAAAAATGTCTGCATAATTATATCTTTTTTTTTTTATCTATAATGATATAGTTTTTTATATGAATGAGATAATTTGGGGAAGATATTCACTTCTTGTTTATACAGGAATTGCTACAGCCTGTTTTTTCATAGCCTCTTTTTATAGTTTTGTTTTTGTAATTTTTTTAATACCAATATTACTTTTATTTTTATTAGCTATTAAAGATTTTTTACAGAAAAAAAGATCTATTCTTTCAAACTTTCCATTATTAGGAAGATTTCGTTTTTTTCTTGAAAGTATTAGGCCTGAGCTTAGGCAATATTATTGGGAATCTGACGATGATGAAGTTCCATATTCAAGAAATCAAAGAAGTATGGTTTATCAAAGAGCTAAAAATATTGGCGGGGTAAGACCATTTGGTTCGCTTGAAAAGTTTTATGAAAATGATTTTGTTTGGCTAAATCACTCAATATCTCCATCTCATATTTTAGATTCAGACTTTAAAACTAAAGTTGGAGTTGGAAAAAACTCTTATAATATTTCAGTGCTCAATATTTCTGGAACATCTTTTGGAGCAATTTCTCCTCCAGCTATCACTTCACTTAATAGAGCTGCAAAAATGGGAGGCTTTGCTCATAATACTGGTGAGGGGTCACTTTCACCTTATCATGAGAATGGTCAAGGAGATACAATCTGGCAAATTTCAACTGGATATTTTGGTTGCAGAGATAAAAAAGGTGATTTTGATCCAGAGTCATTTTCAAAAAAAGCAAAAAAAGATCAGGTTAAAATGATAGAAATCAAATTAAGTCAAGGAGCAAAACCTGGACATGGTGGAATGTTATTAGCACCAAAAGTTACTGAAGAAATTGCAAAAACAAGGGGTATTCCAGTGAATCAAGATTGCGTTTCTCCAGCTAAACATAGAGAATTTTCTAACCCTGATGAATTATTAAAATTCGTTGATAAGTTAAGAAAATTATCTGGTGGCAAACCAGTTGGTATCAAGCTTTGTGTTGGTCATCCATGGGAACTTATTTCAATTATTAAGGCAATGACAACTACCAAAAAATATGTTGATTTCATCACAGTTGATGGTGCAGAGGGTGGTACAGGTGCTGCCCCAGTTGAATTCACAGATCATATTGGGTGTCCTCTTAAAGATGCAATAGTTTTTGTTGAGAATGCACTTATTGGGGCAAATTTAAGAGATAGAATAAAAATTGGTGCGTCTGGAAAAGTTGTTTCTGCTTTTGATATTGCACATATATGTGCACTGGGTGCTGACTGGGTAAACATGGCTAGACCATTTATGTTTTCAATAGGTTGTATCCAATGTAGATCTTGTCATACAGGTGAATGTCCAACAGGTATAGCAACAATGGATCCAATGAGATATCGAGCAATTGATATTGAAGATAGATCTGAAAGAGCTTATAATTTTCATAAAAACACAATTTTTGTTTTAAAAGAATTGCTGGAATCTGTTGGAGTTACCCATACAAAAGATCTTAATAGAAGGCACATTGTTAGAAGACTTTCTGAAAGCGAAATTAGACTTGCAGATCAAATTTATCCAAGAGCTGAAAAAGGTGAACTTCTCAAAAAAGGAAAAAAAACTATTCTAGATCCAAGATTAAATGTTTACTGGGACAAGGTTACATCAAAGAGCTTTAGTTATATTCCTGGTTCTATTTAATTAAAAAAATAAGTTACTGTAATAAAGTATTTAAAATCACTTAATGAACAAAAAATCATATGTAAATTACTATTTTCTTGCTGAGGAAAATATAAAAAAAAAAAGATATGAAGAAGCAAAAGAAAATTTATTAAACTCTCTTGATCTTAAAAAATCATTCAAATCCCTAAATCTTTTAGGAATCATCTATCTTCATTTAATGGAGTATGAAAAATCCATAAAAATTTTTGAAAATTTAATAAAATCGAACTTTTCAAATGATTCTATTCATAATAACTTTGGCTTAGCCTTAAAAAATAAAGAAAGTTATATAAAGGCTATCGAACAATTTGAATTAGCTTTAAAACTAAATCCAAAAAATCATTTATCATTTTTTAATCTTGGAAATATCTTTTTTGATCTAAAGCAGAACAAAAATGCAGAAAAAAATTTTAAAAGTTGTCTTAAATTAAAGAAAGATTATGTACCTGCATTAATCAATTTATCAGCTCTATATTTAAATAAGAAAGAATATAAAAAATCATATAATTTATTAGTTAGATGTATGAAGCTTAAAAATGAAACTCTTCCTGTCCTTGAAAATATTTCTAAAATCCATCTATTAAATAAAGATTTCGATCAAGCGGAAATATTCATAAAAAAAATAATTAAAAATCATCCAAAATTACTCAATAAAATTTTACCAGTCGCTTTAGGATATACTTATCAAGGTGAGTCAAAAAAATACAAAAATATATGTTTATTTTACAATAGACAACTTAAATTACCAAAATCCCCATTTTCTATTAATTATATTAAAAACTGTAAACAAGCTAAGCTAGGTTTCATCGGTCCTGATTTTAGAAATCACCCAATTGGTTTTTTTCTTAAGGATATGCTACCTGAGTTAAAAAAGAAAATTGAGGTAAATATTTTTAATACTGTAAACTATCAAGACGAAATTTCAGAATTTGCCAAAAAACATACTAAATGGATACAATGTGAAAAACTTAATGACGAATTATTGGCAGAATTAATTCACCAAAAAAAAATAGATGTTTTAGTCGATACTTCTGGAATGACAAGAACTAACAAATTAAAGGTATTTAAACTCAAACCAGTAAAAATTCAAGTTTCTTGGGCAGGATGGTTAGCATCAACACATATGAGAGAAATTGATTATATTGTTGGAGATAATTTTGTAACTCCAGAAAAAGATGATAAAAATTTTACTGAAAAAGTTTATAGATTCAAAGATATATGGTGCACTTATTCACGCTCAGTTTTTAATGATTTAAAATTAAAAAAGAAAATTAATAATGCAGATAAAATTATTTTTGGATGTTTTCAAAGGCCTGAAAAGATCACCTCAAACGCGCTAAAAGTTTGGTCAGAAATTTTGCTTAAAATAAAAAATAGCAATATTTATTTTATAAATAACACAATAGATATTTTTGAAAAAAAAAAATTGTCTGATTTTTTAAAAAAGAATAAGGTCAATCTATCTAGAATCTTTTTCATAAACCCACTAAGTAGAGAAAATTATCTCAATTATTTTAATTTGGTTGACATAAATTTAGACACTTTTCCTTATAATGGCGGAACTACTAGTTTTGAATCCACTTTTATGAACATACCTACTTTAACAATGAAAAATGATTCTTTCATGTTTAGGTGTGGGGAAAGTATTAACAAAAACTTAGATATGGGTGATTGGATAGCTGATGATAATGATGATTATGTAGACAAAGCTATTTCTTTTTCAAATAAAAAATTATTGAATAACATTAAAAAAAAACTTGATACTCAGAATACAAATTCTGTACTTTTCGATTCAAAAAAATTTTCCAACGAATTTGTAGATATGGTTTTAAAAATTATTTGAAAAATTAAAAAAATAATTTTTTTATCTAACGAAAACAGACTTTTTTTTTTATTACTTTACAAACAAAATATTTGGTTACAAATTATAATTCATAAGTTAACAGTTTAAACAGAAGAGTTGGATTAAAGCCCTCTTAGTTTAATAGTAAAACAGGGTCTTGGTAAGACTCAGCCACTGGAGCGTAACCAGTAGAGGGCACCAAAATGCAAAAAAATTTAACAAAATCAATTTTTCTAGGTTTTTTCTTTGGAATATTAATTGGAATATTAACTGGTTATATGTCCAATTTTTATGTTGATGTATCAACAAGCATAATCAATATTTTTGAATTTGGTGGAAACGTCTTTTTGAAAATTCTAAAAATGCTAGTTGTGCCCATAGTTTTTTTTTCTCTTGTAAGTGGTGTTGCAAACTTAAATAATATTACCTCTTTAGGAAGAATAGGAATAAAAACGATAGGTCTTTATCTCTTTACTACTATTTTTGCAATTACAATTTCTTTATCTATTGGGAATTTAATTGACCCTGGCAGTTCAGTATCTGGAATATCTGCAGAAAAAACCCTTAATATAAATTCGCCTCCGTCAATCGCGTCAGTTCTTTTAAATATAATACCTGAAAACCCATTCAAATCCTTAGTTGAAGGTGAAATGTTACAAGTTATATTCTTTGCAATTTTATTTGGTGCATGCATGGCAACATTAAAACAAAATAAAATTCTTAAAGATATTGTTTTTAAATTAAATGATTTAGTTTTGAAAATGCTTGAAGTCTTAATGAAAATTGCCCCCATTGGGATATTTTGTTTGATTGCAAAAACTTTCTCTTCTCAAGGCATTGAATCTATTTTTGAACTTTTTAAATATTTTCTTGGGGTTGTTATGGTTCTTATTATTCATCTTTTTGTTATATACCTGCCTTTGGTAAAATTAATAGCTAAGGTGAATATAACTTCATTTTTTTCTGGTTTAAAACAGACATTATTATTTGCATTTTCTACGTCAAGTAGCAGTGCAACTATACCTATTACACTTAATAATCTTGAAAAAAAGTTTAATGTTAAAAAAAAAATATCATCTTTCACTGTACCATTAGGAGCCACCATTAACATGGATGGCACTGCAATAATGCAAGGTATGGCTACCATCTTTATTTCTAATTTTTATGGTATTGAGTTAATCTTTGTAGATTTTTTAACTATTATTATTACTGCAGCTCTAGCGTCAATAGGTACAGCAGGAGTTCCAGGAGTTGGCATGATAATGTTGGGAATGGTTCTCAATCAAGTTGGCTTACCTTTGGAAGGAATTGCAATTGTTATGGGAGTAGATCGATTATTAGATATGTTAAGAACGGCTCTCAATGTAGCAGGAGATGCAACAGTTACTCTAGTTATAAATAAACTTGAAAAATAATGCAGTGGTTTGAAGTAGAAATTGAAGTTGATTTCTTTGGTAAAACAATTGAAGTTATACAAGCTGAAAACAAAGAGGATTGTGAATTAATTGCATTACATTTGATTTCAAAAAAATTTAAATGTTCAAAAAAAATTATAAATGTAATTAATTGTAAAAAAATTCCTAAATGACAAATTTGACTTTTTTACCTGATGGTTCTGAGATAACTTCGTTATCTCTCATAACAACTTCACCATTAACAATAGTAAAAATAGGAAAACCTTTTACTTTTAAATTATCATAAGGGGTCCATCCACTTTTACTAGCAATCCATTTATCAGTTATAATAAATTCTTTATTTAAGTCTACTATAGTTAAATCTGCATCGTTTTTTATTTTTATTTCACCTTTGTTTAAAATTTTATAAATTTTTGACGGATTAAAACTTACTAATCTTACTAAATCATGTATACTTATTTTTTTTTCATTCACAAAATTTAGCATTATCGGCAAAAGAGTTTGTACACCAGTCATACCTGATGGTGATTTAGGATATTTTTGTTTCTTTTCCTCAATTGTGTGAGGTGCATGATCTGATCCAATCACATCAATAATTTTATCTTTAACACCTTTCCATATACCAGCCCGATGTGCTTCATCTCTTATAGGTGGATTCATCTGGGCCAGTGTTCCAAGCTTTTCATAACACTCCGGAGACTTAAAAAATAAATGCTGAGGTGTAGCTTCACAAGTAGCAAAATTTTTATAGGATTTTAGTAATTCAATTTCATCTTTTGTTGAAATATGCAGCACATGAACCTTTTTATTTAATTCACCTGCAATTTTCAAAAGTCTTTTTGTACTGTTTAGGGCAGTTTCAACATCCCTCCATTTTGGGTGATAAGACACATCAACATATTCTACATCAAGAATTTTTTTTCTTTCTCTTAGTCTATACTCATCTTCACTATGAATGGCTACTCGTCTATTTATATTACTAAGAATTTTTTTTAAACTATCGTCATCTTCTACTAATAAATCACCAGTGGATGAACCCATAAATATTTTTACCCCACAACACCCATCCATCACCTCTAACTTCCCAAGGTTTTGAATATTTTCTTTAGCTGCTCCTATAAAAAAACTATAGTTACAAAATGCATTTTTTTCAGCGATTATAAGTTTTTCATCCAACGCATATTTATTAGTAGTTGAAGGTTTGGTATTTGGCATTTCAAATATAGAAGTAATACCTCCAAGTACAGCCCCTTTAGTTCCACAAAAAATATCCTCTTTATATGTTAGGCCAGGTTCTCTAAAATGAACCTGAGAATCAATTGCACCAGGGATAACTAATAAATTTTTAACTTCTATTTTTTTTTTAAACTGCTTGTTTTTTAAATCACCAATTGCTTCTATTTTTGAATTCTTAATACCAATATCAACTTTCTCAATTTTTTCATTTGGCAAGCATACATCTCCGCCTATTATTAATAAGTCAAAATTATCACTCATAACTAATCAATTTGGTTTAGAAATTATATCAAAAAAATTGCCCTTTGCTTTTACTTTTTTAATATTAATTGAATACCATGTAGAGATAAAAATCATATGCCATAAAGGCCTGATCATTTTTTTATTATATTTAGCATTCCTGCATAAAAATTTTATTTCATCTTCTTTAAAAAAAGTTTTTAGAATCTCACTTTTAGGTAAAAATTCTTCTAAGTACTTTGATTTTTTTGGAATCCAATCCCTGATAGGTAAAGTAAATCCTTTTTTTTTTAAAAAGGAATCATAGTTTTTTATTTTTTTACTTAAAAAATTCCTTATCAAATATTTTCCAAATCCTTTTTTTTGTTTTAATCTATCTTCTATATAAAAAAACTTAGAAAAGAGTTCTTGATCAATTAATGGTGTTCTTCCTTCCATACCAAAAGTCATAAGACAGCGATCAAGTTTTACAAGTAAGTTATTTGGTAACCAATTTAAGTAATCAAAGTATTGGAAATTTTGAAGTTGAGACAGTTCTAATTTAAAGGGTGTTGATGTTTTTAAATTAAAATCCCAATTTTTTTGACTCAAAAAATTCAGTTTACTAAAAGCACCTTTATAAGGTGTTTTGAGAGATTTATATCTTCCGTATCCAGCAAAAAGTTCATCACCTCCTTCACCACTTAAAGCTACTTTAAAATTTTTAGAGGCTTCACTAGCCATTTTAAATGTTGGTAGAATAGCATAATCGGCTATTGGTTCATCAATATTTTTTGCTGCAAAAGGAAGTAAATTCCAAAAATCTTCCTCTGTAAAATTAATTGAATTAAATTCAATATTAAATTGATCAGCTATATTTTTAATTGAATTATTATAATTTGTCTGATTAATTTCAAAGTTAACACTGTAGGCACAAATTTTTTTATTTAAATTTAAAATATTCATAAAATACATAATTAGTGTTGAATCAATTCCTCCAGAATAAAATAAACAATACGGAACATCACTTCGCAAATGTACCTCAACAGTATCTTTTAATGATTGAAATATAAATTTATCATCAATTATTTTTTGTTGTTTTTTTTTCTTTGGAAGGGTATTAATCTGACTTTTTGTAATTTTTCCATCTTTAATAACAAGATTTTCGCCAGGTCTTACTCTCTGAATCTCTTTAAAGATTGTTCTTTTGCCAGAGCAGTATTGAAGCTGAAAAAACTCAAGAAGCTGACTTTCTGATATATTAAGATTTTTTAAATAAATTTTTTTAATAGATTGAATCTCTGAACTAAAGATAATTCCCTCATCAATCGCAGAAAAATAAAGTGGCTTTATTCCAAAGATATCTCTTCCTATTATTGTAATATTTTTCTTTTCATCATAAATTGCAAAGGAAAACATACCTCGTAATTTTTTAAAACCCTCTATTCCATATTCTTTATAAACAGCTAGAATACTTTCAGAGTCTGATTTTGTTTTATATTTATATTTTTTTATTTCTTTTCTAATAATTAAGTCATTGTAAATCTCTCCATTAGCAACCAATACTAAACCATCATTTTTTATTGGTTGATATCCACCATCAATATCCACTATTGACAATCTAGTGTGAATTAATTTCACTTTTTTTTTTTTATAAGACCCGTTTGAATCTGGTCCTCTGTGAGAAAGATAACTAATAATTTTTGAAAATTTCTTAAAAAGTAAAGAATTATTATTTTTTAAAGATAGACCAGCTATTCCACACATTGTTTTTTTATTTTTTCAAAAAAATTAATATATTTATTGATTATAAGATCTTCAGAAAATTTTGATTTATATTCATTATACCCATTATTTATTATTTTTTTTACTAATGATTTTTTTGATTCTAAAGATTTTACTTTAGTAATAAGATCAAAAAAATCTTCGTTTTTAAACTTAAGTCCATTTATGTTATTATTAATCAAAACACTAGGACCTCCAGTGTCAGAAACAATCACAGGAATTTTATGAGCCCATCCATCAACAACAATATTACCAAATGGTTCGTGTCTTGAGGGGCAAACTAGGATATCAGCAGAATTGATAAATTCCGAAATATTATTTGTCCATTCATAAAAAAAAACTTTTTCACTTAAACCATGTTGCTTTACAATTAAATCATAAAATTTTTTTTCTTCTCCTTCACCTACAATCCACAAATTATAATCGTTTAAGTATGGCATTGCCTTTAATAAGATATCAATTCCTTTATTTCTGTGAAATCTCCCCAAACATAAAATAATTTTTGAGGAGTTTTTTTTTTCTTTTTTTGAATGGTTATTTCTTTTTACAAAATTTGGTATAAATTTAACCTTTTTGGAGTCCCAGCCAGATTCGATAACAAAATCTTTCAAATCATTTGTGTTGGTAATTATATAATCACAGTTCACATAATTTTTAATTTTATAGTACCCCCCTATCCTTCCAATATTTATCCATCCATTAGACTTTGGAAGAACTTTTGATGCTCTATTCATCCAAGACAATACAATATTTGGTTTAAAATTATTAATAATGTCTGAAATTTTTTTATGACAAAAAGGATTAAAAAAATAGAAATTATTAATTTGATGGATTAATTTTATTTTTTTACTAAGAAATGAAAATCTCTTTTCATTTTTTCTTATTATTATTTGTAAATTGATATTTTTTTTCTTCTCCATTGCAACGGATAATCTCTCGAAAAACTTTTCAGCTCCTCCCTGCTTTGATCCGCCTAAAATGCTTAAAACTTTTAGTTTATTATTTTTTTCCATTTTTTAGCTACATCAGACCATCTTAGATGATTATCATTTTTTAAAAGATTTTGATGCATTTTCATCCAAATTTTATCATCATTCAAGAGTTTTATTGCTTTTAAATTAAACTCTTGCTCAGTTTCACAGACAAAACCAGTTTCATTATCTAAAACTCTCTCTTTCATTGCACCATAATTGCATACTACAGCAGGAATACCTAGCGCTTGTGCTTCGGCGACTGCCATACAAAAAGTCTCATCATTTGTTCCTTTGTACAAAAAAATTCTTGATTGATTAAGTTTTTTAAATAAATCTTCCCTTTTTAATGGTTTATAAAGATTAACCCCAAAGTTTTTAAAAGATTTAGCCATATTTAAAACTTTTTCTGTTTTAACTGAATGTTTTTCGCCAAACTTCCCATAAGTTGAGATTCCTGTAAATAAATTTAACTTAGCGTTTTTAACATTAGGGAAAATTTTAGATTTCCAGTTTTCCAATAACCAATCTAAATCTCTTAATGGATTAGAAGTAAAAATCGCAATTGATTTAGGTACTTTTTTTTTTTCTTCTTTTAAAATATTATTATCAATACCATAAGGTATTACTATTTTATTTACATTTGGTGCCCAAATAGGATAGGTATCTTTATGATAATTGCTTGAAAATATAACATTGAAATCATTAAAAAATAGTTTTGACAAATATCTAAACTTTAAAAGATATTTGGCTGGGTTATGAATCCAAAAAAATCTTTTTTTACATTCTTTTCTAAAATTTAAAAACTTATCACCTCTGTTAACAACTAAAACATCAAATTTTTCGTCAAAAACTTTAGCACTTAGCTTTTTCCATTTTACATTTTTTATAAGCCCCTGATTTTTGCAATTATTATAAACTATTACCTCAAGATTTAACTTAGCTAACTCCTCAACTAAAGAAACAAAGGCAACTTCAGCACCACCAAGAGCTTTTTCTCTAAATAAAACAGAATCAAACTCTATACCATTATCAATGAATAAAACCCTAGTCATTTTTACTTTCAATTTTATATTTTAAGTAAGAAAGTATAGGATACAGGCCAGCTGATATCGCAATAGCCAAGCCTAATTCTTTCTCCTTATAACCCTTTCTTAGGACATAACACTTCCAGAATCGGGAAAAAATTCTTCTAAAATTTTTAATAAATGATTCATTATTTTTATTATCTTTCAAATCTCTTGCTCTAGCAGTTGAATAGCTATTAAGTTTTTCAAAAAGATCAAAAATGGATTTACAATAATAATGTAATAGCTTTTTTTTTAGTGTTTCACCCTTCTTACCCTTTAATAAAATTTCTGGGTGAACTCTTTGCATACCCCAAATTTTTGAATTTTTTTTAAATAAGCCTGCATAAGAAGATTTGCCTATATAACAACCCCATCCAAACCTAACAATTTTTTTTCCCAAGAAATTTTTTACATTTACTAAATGCCAATCACTTTTACTTGATTTAACAACATTAATAATTTCTTTTTTTAAGTCATTTGGGACTCTCTCATCTGCATCAATTTCAAGAATCCATTTTCCACTACATTTTTGGATACCAAAATTTCTTCTTTCTCCCTCAATATCCCAAGATCCCTCATAAATTTTATTTGTGTACTTTTTAGCAATTAGTTTTGATTTATCTTTACATTTATCCAGAATAATAACTATTTCATCAGCAAACTTTACAGTTTCAATACATTGCTTTAATTGCTTCTCTTCATTATTTGCTATTATTAACGCTGATAGCTTAATCATTTTAAACCTTTATAAAATTTTATTATCTTTGCATAAACGTGATTAACTTTTAAACCTGTCATTAATGAATTAACTTTTTTTGGATTAAAACCCTCATAACCCATTAGTTCGTTAAAATTTTTTGGACTTTTAATTGCCAATGTTTTAATACCAAAAGGGCGATATTTTTTTAAATCACTTGGACCAAACAAACCGACTGTAGGAACTTTTGCCAATGCTGCTAAATGCATCAAACCAGAATCGTTACCGATGAATAAATCACTTTTTTGCATGAGATTATACATTTCAATCAAATCAATTTTCCCAACCAAATCTAATAAATTTATACTTTTATTATCTAATAATTTTTTCATTTTTTTTTTTTCATCAGCAGCTCCAATGATAATGAATTTTGATTTACTAAATATTTTGTCTTCTCTTAATTTTTTTATTAGTGTTACAAATCTATCAATAGGCCACGTTTTTCCAATCCAATTTGCGCAGGGTGCAACTAAAATAACATTTTTGTATTTTCCTCTTTTTAATTTCAGGATTTCAAAATTTTTACTTTTTTGTTTTGTAAAATTTAATTTAAAATTTGGTGGAAGGTTTCTTTTAGTAACTAGCGAAGAAACGCTTTTAGTTTTATGTAATTCATCATTAATTAAATTTTTATATATTAATCTTTTTTTTGTGAATAGAAAAAAGCTGATTGCACTGCCCCTAAGGTCAACAACACATTCCCAAAAATTAAATATTACTTTCGTCCATAAATATAACCAATGAAGAGAAAATTTTTTTTTTTTAAAAGAAAAAATTTTATCAATATTTCCACAAAACTTAAATAAACCGTAAGGCAAAGGACCACATGCAAAAGTAACACTATAATTCTTTTCTTTAAAAAATTTATTTAGTCCTGATGAAAGAATACTATCACCCAATCTATTCGAAGAGATAATTAAAATTTTTTTCATCTATTGAGCCTTGTTAAAAAAAAAATATGAAATAAATTAAGTATAATGTTTATAGAAAAAAGTATATTTAATATTAAAAATAATACATTAATTGTAATTGAAGGAGATGATAAATATAAATTCATTCAAGGAATTATATCAAATGATATTGAATTATTAAAAAAAAAAAAATCAATCTATGGTTCAATTCTAAGTCCCCAAGGTAGATTTATACATGATTTCTTTATCACAAAATGGAATAATAATTTCATACTTGAATGTTCTAGGTTAGACTCTGACGAAATCTTAAAAAAGTTTAATCTATATAAATTAAAATCGGATGTAAAATTTAAAATTGAAACAAATTTTAAAATTTTCTTAATAAATTTTTCTAGTTTAGAAACTGTTGATTCGTCAGTTAGATCAAAACTTTTGAATTTCTCTGATCCTCGTTTTAATAATGAGCTTACAAGAGTATATATCGATGAAAAATACTCACTTAAATTTATAAAATATTTCAATTCATTAAATGAGCAGGAGTTCTTCGATTTTAGACTTAAAAAAACAATTCCTAATTTTAATGATGATGCAAAAAAAAATAAATCTCTTTTACTTGAAATGAGATTTGACGAACTGAATGGAATTTCTTGGGAAAAGGGATGTTATATGGGACAGGAAATAACAGCTAGAATGAAATATAGAAATATTATAAAAAAAAAAATTTTCTGTGTTTCAATTAATTTTAAAACAAGATTAGATAAAAAAATTTTCTCAAAAAATAAACAAATTGGTGAATTATTTAGTCATAATAAAATTTTTGGAATAGCATATATAAATACAGTTTTTGATTTTTCAGAAAATGACGTAATTTGTGGAGATTCAAAATTAAAAGTTTCTTTACCTTGGTGGTGTGAAAAAAAGCTATAATTTTTTTTTCAATTTTTGAAGTGAAGAAAACGGTTTTTCCTTATAGGTCAAAAGTTTATCTATTTTCTTTACACCATTAGTCCCAAACTCTCTCATTATTGTTTTTGTTATCCACGAGATATCTTGATCTATTCTTTGATGCTGAATTTTTTTATTTTTTTT
>Ga0181572_10002288_pt1 | contig 13703 bp, 15 predicted proteins | sample 101ome_26_FD_133004 | JGI IMG/M metagenome (GOLD analysis project Ga0181572, IMG submission 133004) | Coastal salt marsh microbial communities from the Groves Creek Marsh, Skidaway Island, Georgia - 101408AT metaG (megahit assembly) | ecosystem: Environmental > Aquatic > Marine > Intertidal... | reverse complement strand
CGATAACATTAACACCACGATCTTTAAAATCTTGAAGTCTATGATCAAAAGCGATAAGCTCAGAAGGACATACGAAAGTAAAATCTAATGGATAGAAAAATAAAACAGTACCTTTTTCTCCCATATTTTCTGATAATTTGAAGTCATCAACGATTGAACCGTCACCTAAAACTGTTGTTGCTGTAAAGTCCGGAGCTGGATTTGTTACTAACATATATATTCCTTGTACATTTAGATTAATTTTTACTCAAAAGGTTTCATGAATTTGAGCACAATTCCTCTTGCGTTTGTGCTGAAATTCTAACCGAAAATAATTAACAAAACTTAGAAGGCTAAAAGTAATAAAATTATTTAAGGATAATTTTTATTATCAATATGATTAGCTAATTTACTTAAAATATTGTACACTTTGGATAAACATTATATTTTAAGGAAGCAGAGCAATGAGAGGTATGATTTTTACAGAGTTGATGGAACTTATAGAGGAGAAATTTGGTTACGACAAACTAGATGATGTTATTGATGCTGCAGGTCTTGATAACGATGGTGCGTACACATCCACTGGATCGTATCCATTTGAAGAGCTAGTAAAGATAGTCGTAAGTCTAAGCGAACAAACAAATATAGCTGTTCCTGATCTTTTAGAAGCATACGGAGAATACCTTTTTCCAAAACTTATTGCAGCATTTCCTAAGTTTGGTGAAGCAAATGATATTTTAGAGTTTGTTGAGTCAGTAGAGGATTATATACATGTTCAAGTAAGAAAACTTTATCCCGATGCTGAGCTTCCAACATTTGAAGTAATTAGCTTTAATTCTGATGAATTGAAGTTTAATTATGTCTCATCAAAAAATATCCCTCAACTTGCAAAAGGTTTAATAAAAGGAGCAGCAACTCATTTTCAACAAGCAGTTGATGTCTCTTTTGAAGATACACAAGACGGAAAATTTCTTTTCACGGTTACTAAAAAGTAGATAAATGAGTGAAGATAGATGGGAACGTCGGCTTAATCGTGAAAAAAAAGCTCGCAAAGAGGCTGAGAAACTTTTAGAAGATAAAAGCTTAGAACTTTGGGAACTCAATCAGAGTCTTGAGGCTCAAGTTGCTAAGAGAACTGAGGAACTTGAACAAGCCTTAGAAACTGTAGAAAAAGCAAGTCGAGCTAAAGATGATTTTCTCTCAAGTATGAGCCATGAGATACGTACCCCATTAAACGCTATTATTGGTTTTGTTGATATTATGTTAAAGCAAGAGCCTGATGCTGAAAAAAGAACAAGATATCTGAAGATAATTCAACAAAGTGGTAAAAGTTTGTTACGTGTTATAAATGATATCTTAGATTTCACAAAACTTCAAAGTGGAAAATTTAATATCCATAGAACAAATACTGACCTTCGAGCAATATTGTCTGATAACTGTAAACTTTTTGCTGCTGAGGCTAAGGTAAAGGGTATTAACTATTCATATAGTTTCAATGATGGTTTTCCATCAACACTTCATGCAGATGAGATTAGAATTGTTCAAATTCTGAACAACTTTACAAGTAACGCAATAAAATTTACACCACAAAATGGTTCGGTAGATGTTACAATAAACTATGATCTTGAACAAAAGTCTTTTATATTAAAAGTAAAAGATACTGGTATTGGGATTGCCAAAGAGAAGCATGAGAGTATATTTGTACCGTTTGAACAAGAAGAGAGTGGTACAACAAGAGAGTACGGTGGTACAGGGCTCGGTTTAGCAATTTGTGTGTCTCTTATAAAATTGATGAATGGTAAATTGATTTTTGAAAGTGAGAAAAATAAAGGGAGTACATTTGGATTTCAAATTCCAATACAAGACTCTTAAACCTCATTAAACTTCTTAAAAATACTTACATATAATACTTTCGTTATAATTCGATTGATTTATAGAGCATGACTTTATACTTCAATAAGGAAAATCGATGACAAAGAGTTATATATTTACTTCTGAGTCTGTAACAGAAGGGCATCCTGATAAGATCGCAGATCAGATAAGTGATGCAATTCTGGATTATATTATTGAACATGATACGGATGCACGTGTTGCGTGTGAAACATTGGTATCAAATGGTTTTTGTGTAATTGCAGGCGAATTGAAGACAGTGGCGTATGCGCCGATGCAAGAAATTGCAAGAAAAGTTATCCAAGAGATTGGCTACACTGATGCGACGTATGGATTTGATTACCGTGCAGCAGCAATCTTAAATGGAATAGGTGAACAATCTCCCGATATTAATCAAGGTGTAGATAAAGCTAGTGGTGAAATTGGTGCTGGCGATCAAGGTTTAATGTTTGGATATGCATGTCGAGAAACAGATGTTTTAATGCCATTACCAATATATCTAGCACATAGGTTGACTCAAAAACTTGCTGAGGTTAGAAAAGAGGGTATTGTTCCTTATTTACGTCCTGATGGGAAAGCACAAATCAGTGTCAAGTATGAGAATGACATTCCTGTATTTATAGATACCGTTGTTATATCTACACAACATTCACCAGATGTTGCTCAAGAACAGATTTATAAAGATATAGTTGAAGAGGTAATCAAACAGGTTGTTCCTCAAGAGATGATGAGTGATGAAACTATCATACATATTAATCCAACTGGAAAATTTGTTATAGGTGGACCTCAAGGGGATGCAGGTTTAACAGGTAGAAAAATAATTGTAGATACCTATGGTGGTTCATGTCCTCATGGAGGAGGTGCTTTTTCTGGAAAGGATCCTACAAAAGTAGATAGAAGTGCAGCATATGCTGCACGGCATGTTGCTAAAAACTTGGTTGCAGCTGAGATATGCGATAAGGTAACGATCCAAATAGCGTATGCAATAGGTGTCAGTCAACCTGTTTCCATTATGGTTGATGCACATGGAACTGCAAAAGTATCAGAAGAAGAGATAGAAAAATGTGTGAAAACTCTTTTTGATCTTTCACCCAAAGGTATTATAGACAGTTTGAATCTTTTAAGACCAATTTATAGAAAAACAGCTGCATATGGACACTTTGGTAGGGAAGGCGACGAATTTACATGGGAAAAAACCGACAAGGTTGAGGAGATCCGAAGGTACTTTAGTATAGATTGATAACCATTATCAAAACCCTAGTAATAGGGATTTTAATGTAACTTTTTGATCAATTTGTAGGTATTCTAAATATCTTTTAGCTTTTTTTAAAATTCGAAACTGTATAGTCTTCTTGTCAAATAATTAGGAGGTAAAATATGTCAGTAGTTATTAATGATACATGTATTAACTGTGGTGCTTGTATAGACGAATGTCCAGTAGAAGCAATTGTAGACGAGGATGATAATCCACAAGATGAGGATATCTATTACGTTTATTCAGATAAATGTGTAGAATGTGTTGGTCACCATGATGAGCCAGCATGTGCAACTGCGTGTCCAACTGAAGGATGTATTACATGGGATCAGATTGGAGATTCTCCGTCACACCGTGATGATATCACTCAAGATCAAAGAGATAACAAAGAGCCTGTTGTAGAATAAGCTCTTTCTCTTAGAAGCACTTTTAGTGCTTCAATATTTAAACACTCTTTTCTCCTTTTGTCAGGAAAACCTCTCAATTTTTTCATTTTAATAATAAATCTATTTTATTTGGATATAATTCCACTCTATTTTTATATTTTACAGGAGATTTGATGGAAAGAACACTATCAATAATTAAGCCAGATGCAGTTGCAAAGGGTGTTATCGGAAAAATTTTAGACAGATTTGAGAGCAATGGACTTAAAATTGCTGCTACTAAAAAGCTTCAACTTTCTCGTGCAGATGCTGAAGCATTTTATGCTGTTCACTCTGAGAGACCTTTTTTCAATGACTTAGTTGACTTTATGATTAGTGGACCTGTTGTTGTTTCAGTTTTAGAAGGTGAAAATGCAATGCAAATGAACCGTGATCTTATGGGTGCAACTAACCCTAAAGAAGCTGAAGCAGGTACAATCCGTGCAGATTTTGCTGAAAATATAGATGCAAATGCAGTTCATGGTAGTGATTCATTAGAAAATGCAGCTATCGAAATTGCTTTCTTCTTCTCAGAAAGAGAAATTTCATAAGACTTATTTATGCAAGTTTCTCTACGAAAAGTAGGAAAAACACCTCTAGATTTTGAAATTAAATCAGAGAAAATAACTTTTAAAGGTTATTTAGAGTATCATACTGCAAAATTATATTTGCTCAAAGCAGATTTAAATGGTTCAGTTACTACTCAATGCAATACCTGCGGTACAGAGTTTGATCTAAAAGTGGATGAGAAAGTTGATTTTTTCATCTCTGATGGATTATATGAAGGCGATGAGATCGACTTGGATGTTGTTGAATCATTTAACTCTTTTGCAGATATGGATGAACTTTTAGTTTCGGAGATAGAACTTATAAAAAGTGATTATCATCGTTGCGAAAAGTGCGAATAAATTTAAAAAAAGGAAATTATTATGGCAGTACCTAAGAGACGAGTTTCTCATGCGCGTTCGGCAAAAAGAAGAACTCACTACAAAATTACTTTAGCTAAACCAGTTAAAGATTCTGATGGAACTTATAGATTACCACACCATATTAACCCAACTACTGGTGAGTACAAATAATCAATGGTAAGAATTGCTGTTGATGCAATGGGCGGGGACTTTGGTCCTGAGCCAATTGTGAAAGGTTGTGTAAAAGCTCTCAAGAGAAAACAATTTACACCTATATTGGTAGGTAATAAATCTGAGATTTTATCTCTGTTACCAAAAAGTTACAGAGATAAGATTTCAATCATTGAAGCGGAAGATGTAATTTCGATGAGTGACGCAGCAACTGATGCAGTGAAAAGAAAAGAAAGTTCAATTTTTAAAGCGATGGAACTTGTGAAAAATGGTGAAGCTGATGGTGTGGTTTCTGCTGGGCACAGTGGCGCTACAATGACATTGGCGACATTAAGACTTGGTCGTCTTCAAGGTGTTTCACGTCCAGCACTTGTTACTTTAATGCCTACAAAAACAGGTCGACGATCAGTTTTGCTTGATGTAGGTGCAAACGTAGATTCAAAACCTGAACATCTTATGGAATTCGCTGTTATGGGTGGATGTTATGCTGAAGATGTTTTAAAAATATCTAATCCTAGTATTGGTCTTTTGGCAAATGGCGAAGAAGAATCAAAAGGGAATGAAGTAACAAAAGCAGCATTCAAACTTTTACAAGGCTATAATGGATTTATAGGGAATGTTGAAGGTGGAGATATCTTCAATGGATCTTGCGATGTAATCACGTGTGATGGCTTTATTGGAAATTTAGTTTTAAAAACAAGTGAAGGTGTTGCATCTACAATTAGTCAGCTTATTAAGGACTATATCCGAAAATCTCCAATAGCTATTACTGGTGCACTTTTAATGAGAAAAGTTTTCAAGTTACTTAAGAAAGAGATTGATTATGCTGAGATTGGTGGGGCTCCACTTATCGGTATAAAAGGCTGTGCAATTGTGAGTCACGGAAAAAGTAATGCTCGAGCAATAGAAAATGCAATCTATCAAGCAATCGCTTATGTGGATACAGGTGTTAATGAGCATATTATTTCAAGGTTAGAGATACTTAAAACAAAGGATTCATAATGGCTTATGCAGCGTTTCGTTCTATTGGAGCCTATGTTCCAAGCAAGATACTCACAAATGAAGACCTTGCAAAGATGGTAGATACTAGTGATGAGTGGATTACTAAAAGAACTGGGATAAAAGAACGTCACATTGCTAATAAAGATGAATTCACAAGTGATATGGGTGTTAAAGCTGCCGAGCTTGCGCTAGAGCGAAGTGGAATTGATAAAAATGATATAGATATGGTCGTTTGCGCGACTATTTCACCTGATTATTTTTGTATGCCTTCAACTGCTACAACAATCGCACAAAAATTAGGATTACCTCCAGTTACAGCTTTTGATATCTCTGCTGCATGTACTGGCTTTGTTTATATTTTGTCTATCGCAAAAGCTTTTATAGAATCTGGAATGAAAAAAAATGTTTTGATTGTTGGCGCTGAGAAACTTTCAGCGATTACAGATTATACAGATCGTGGAACTTGTATATTGTTTGGTGATGGTGCTGGAGCTGCAGTGATAACAGCAACTGAAAATAAAGATGAAGCAATTGTAGATGTGCATACGTCAGCTGATGGAACCTATGCGGATCTTTTAATGACACCTAATGGTGGAACAGGATCTCCTCATGATGCTCTTGAATCAGAGAGTGCAGGTTGCTATATGGAGATGAAAGGAAATGAAACTTTCAAAGTTGCTGTTCGCACTCTAACTAAAGATGTTCAAGATATTCTTGAAGCAAATAGTTTTGAAAGTGATTCAATTGATCATTTTGTACCACATCAAGCAAATTACAGAATTATAAAAGCTGTTGGGGATGCGCTTGAGTTAAAAGAAGAACAAGTAGTTCTTACTGTCGCTAAGTATGGAAATACTTCTGGTGCCTCAATTCCGATGGCTATCAATGATATTTATGAACAAGGTAAACTAAAGTGGTGAAATGATGCTTTTAGATGCATTTGGTGGTGGTTTAACTTGGGGATCAGCATTACTTCCATTCAGTCCTTTAGATAAATAAAGATCTATTTTTAACATCTACAAATCAATATATACTTATAATAAGAAATCTTCAGTAAAATAGTATTTAATTTTTAAAGAATGGATACTATGAAAAATATTGTTTTAATTGGTTTTATGGGTGTAGGTAAAGGTAGCGTTGCTCGAGAGATTGTTAAGCACTCTTCTTATATAGCCCTTGATACAGATGATCTCATTGAGAGTATGGAAAACAAGAAAGTCAAGAAAATATTTTCACAAAATGGTGAAGAGTATTTTCGTAAAATAGAGAAAAGTGTAGCTGAGTGGCTAGAAAAAAGTGTTAAAAATACCTTGATTTCTACAGGTGGTGGTTTTTATAAAGTGAAGAACCTTAAGAAAATAGGTACAATAGTTCTTCTAGATTCTCCTTTTGAAAAAATAATTGAGAGAATCCAAAAGCATCCTAATGCAGTAGCTAAACTAAAAAAAAGACCTCTTCTTAGTGATATGAAGGCAGCAAAGCAATTGTATAAGCAAAGAAGACCAGAGTATCTTTCTTTAGCAGATGTTGTGATTGATGTGACAGATAAAACAGCTTTAGAGTGCACGAAAGAGATCTTAAAAAAGGTAAAAAAACATGTTTAAATTTATCAGTTTTTATATATTGTTTACAGCTTCAGTTATTTTTGCTAAAGAGATTCAATGGCAAGAAGATTTTAACAGTGGTATAAAAAATGCAACTGCTCAAAATAAACCTGTGTTGTTTGTATTTTCTAGACATTCATGCCATTATTGTCAAGTTTTAGAAGAGACTACTTTTGAAAATGAAGAGGTAATCGAAAAGTTAAATGCAGAGTTCATTTCAATAGTTTCATATACAGATGAAAATGATTATACTCCAAGAGAGTTGTGGAGACCTGGAACGCCTACAATATGGTTTTTAAAGCCTGATGGTGAACCAAGGTATGAACCTATTATGGGTGCGATTGATGCTAAAAGTTTTTTAAAAGCTTTAAATTTAGTAAAACAAGATTTTGATGAAAATCAAAGAGCAGCAAAATAAAAAGGAATTTTGATGATATTTACAACAACAACTGAGCCAAATTTCTCTCAAGAGTTTGAAGAACTATTGGGACGTGGAAAAATGGATATGGCTCATGTGAGTACGATTGTTGGAACGATTATTGATGAGATTAAAACAAAAAAGAATCAAGCTCTTAAAGAACACATATCAAAATTTGATAACTGGACTCCTGTAAATGATGAAGAGTTAAAGATCTCTACAGAGTCTATGCAAGATGCGTATAATGTGCTTGATCCTAAATTAAAGCAGTCACTTCACCTTGCATACGATAGAATAAAATCCTATCATGAGAAGCAGAAGCCAAAATCATGGTTTGATGATGAGGCTAATGGAACAATTCTTGGACAGCGTATAACTCCAGTAGATAGTGCAGGGCTTTATATACCTGGTGGAAAAGCAGCATATCCATCTTCACTTTTGATGAATGTTATCCCAGCTCAAGTTGCTGGTGTTGAAAAGATAGTAGTTTGTACTCCAACTCCTGAGAATGAACCAAATGAACTTTTACTTGCTGCATGTCACCTTTGTGGAGTGAGTGAAGTGTATAAAGTTGGTGGAGCATCAGCGATTGCTGCAATGGCTTATGGAACAGAAAATATTCCTAAAGTTGATGTTATAACTGGACCTGGAAATATTTTTGTTGCAACAGCTAAGAAAATGGTATTTGGAGATGTAAATATTGACATGATTGCCGGACCAAGTGAGATTGGTATTCTTGCAGATGAAAGTGCGAATCCATCCCATATGGCAATTGATCTGCTTTCGCAAGCTGAACATGACGAGATGGCTAGTTCAATTCTTATTACACCAAGTAAAGATTTGGCTGAGAATGTTAAAATTGAAATAGAAAATTGGTTGCAGAAACTTCCTAGAGAGGGTATAGCTCGAAAATCTATTGAAGAGAGAGGGGCTGTTATAGTTAGTTCTGATATGGATGAAGCAATTCAACTAATGAATCAGATTGCACCAGAGCATTTAGAAGTTGCAACAAACTCTCCATTTGAATTATTAGCAGATATTAAACATGCAGGTGCAATTTTTCTAGGGCACAATACTCCTGAAGCAATTGGAGATTATGTTGCTGGACCAAATCATACCTTACCGACAGGTGGAACTGCAAAATTTTATTCACCACTTGGCGTTGAAAACTTTATGAAAAAAAGTTCTATTATTGCTTTTTCTCAAAAAGGGATTAATGAAGTTGGTGAAGAGTGTGCACTAATTGCCAATACAGAAGGTTTGACCGCACATGAGCAATCAGTTCGTGTTCGAATGAAAAAATAGCAATAATGTGATAAAATAACAAAAAATTCAAGAGAAGATGTATCATGGAAGTAGATAGCAGTTTATTGCGTGAAAATGCAAGTGAACTAAGTTTATTGTTTGTAGAGGATGATATAGATTTACAAGAAGCTACAGGTAGATTTTTTCTTCACTTTTTTGGTACTGTTGATTGTGTTGATAATGGTTCAAAAGGTCTTGAACTTTATAAAAGCAAAATAAACGAAACGGATAAACCTTACGACATAGTGGTAACAGATGTTCGCTTGCCAGGTCTTGATGGTGTTGAGATGTCTCGAGAGATTAAAAAATTATGTCCAGAACAATCCATTATATTTGTATCCGCATCAAATGATCCAGATGATTTAAATAATGGAATAAGCCTTGGTATATCTGGATTTTTAAAGAAACCTCTTGAATTAGATTCACTCAAAGAGTTACTTTACAAAGAAACGCAAAAAATTGTAGATAGAAAAATTCTTCAACAACATTATGAGCAGATTGAAGAGATTAATATGCTTCATATTGATAAAATAGATGCTTCAAAATTAAATAAACCTACAGATATTTATAAAGATCTTCTTGAAAATAAAGAAAATATATCAACAACATGGGTAGCTAATGAAATAGCTCAAGAAAGACTTAAGAAGCATTTTATAGATCCTGAATTTTTTAGAACCCATTACGCTATAAAAGTTATTGACTATTTTTTAGGAGTTATAACTGGTGAAAATGAGGCGGGTAATTGTCCAGTGATTTTTGCTATGTTGGAATTTTTTAAAAATAAAAACCTTCCGCTCAATGATATTTTTATGATTTGTGTAACATTTAAAAATACTGTCTCTTCTTATATATTTAGTAAGTATAGTTTTAATAAGTATCTTTTTGATGAGATCTCTTTTATTTTAGATAAAAACTTTGAAGGTGTTATATCTAACTACTTAACTTTGTACTACAAAAGTACTGGAAAAAAGAGTAAACAAGAATCTATAAACAATGTTAAAACTACAGATCAAGTTGAGAGCCAATATGAGGAAAGAACAGTTCCTGATTTTACAAACTATGCAGATTTAATTTTAGATAATGATCTATATGAACTTCAAGATTTAGAAGAAGAGATTGATTCGCTAGCAATCACTGCTACAGAAAGTAATGAAGTTACAATAGAAGATTTTGAGATATTAGGTGGAAGAATTTTTAATTATGGAAGAATTTTGAAAAATTATCCGTTATTCTCTGAACTTGGAGTAGATGTAAGTTTACTCGGTGAAAAATTTATCGAAAACGCTGTGTTGTTAAGTGAGCATAAAGAAAGAGTTGAAAATATTTCAGCCATGGTGGAAGGCTTTGTAAATGATCTTATTGTTTGGAGACATGAAGTGTTTGATAACAATATTGAAGATCCCAACTTTTTAAATAAATCATTCTCATCTAATGTTAGTACTATAATTATGTATATGGAATATGATCCATCAAATGATGTTGAAGATGATGACCTTGATGATCTATTTTTTTAAGAAGTAAACTAGTTTTTTTTATTAAGGAATAAAAATTTTCTAGTGATAATTTATTCTAAAGTATAATAAAATACAACAATTTAACATTTTAATTTTTGTTTTTTAGTATTTATTCACTTTTTTAAAAGTACCTCCATTCCCTTATTATAAAGACATTTTAGCGTCAAATTTACACACTTTTTCAAAAATATTTTTGCATCTATAGGTGATTTATTAACCATTTAAGGTTCTTGAGATAATATAAGGCCAGTGAAAATTTCTCTATAGATATTGGAGTTATTTTTTTTGAGAAAGTTAAAGTAAACAAACTTAAATTCGCTATGAAAAAGCTAAAGGAGAATATATGCAATTAGGTTTCCTAGTTGATTTACACCTTTGTATGGGTTGTAAAGGATGTGAGATCGCATGTAAAGTGGAAAATCATGTTCCGCTTTCTACATGGAGATTACGTGTAAAATATGTAGATGTGGGTACTTTCCCAGAAACTAAAAGAACTTTTACACCTTTAAGATGTAATCACTGTACAAATGCTCCATGTGAGAGAATATGTCCAGTTTCTGCATTACACTATATTGACAATGGAATTGTAGATATAGATAAAGAAAGATGTATCGGTTGTGCTGGTTGTGTTATGGCTTGTCCTTATGGAGCAATCTATATCGATCCACATACACAAACTGCAGATAAGTGTACTTACTGTGCTCACCGTGTTGCTTCTTCTATGATGCCTGCTTGTGTAGTTGCGTGTCCAGTTGAAGCAAATATTTTTGGTGATTTAGATGATGTAACTTCAAATATTTCTAGATATATTCAAAAGAATCAATCAAACATTCAAGTTCGTAAACCAGAAAGAGGAACGAATCCTCACCACTTCTATGTAAATGGTGGAAATGTTGCATTGAATCCATTAGCATCTGAAAGACCGGAAGGGCATCACCTATTCGGTAAAATGACATCTAAAATGCCGGTAGGAGGTCACTAATGGCAGCTCATGAAATGTTAGCAGCAACAAATGCTGTAGTTAGTTTAGACGTTGGTTTACCTGGTATAGTTTGGCCTTGGCTAGTTACTGTGAATATGTGGGCAAAAAGTATCGGTACAGGTGTGATTTTTATGCTTTTTATGCTTTTAAGAACACATCCAGATTCAGCAAAACAACTTAGATTTGCTACAGCTGTGGTTGCGTTTGTATTTATCAACATTTTCTTGTTATTTACACTTGCGGACTTACACCAGCCATTTAGATTCTGGCATATTCTAGTTCACCCACACTTTAGTTCTGCTATCGCTTGGGGTACATTTATGGCTTCAACTTTCTTGGGTCTTTTAACTCTTCTTGTGTTGTTAGGGTATGCAAAGAAAGATGAAACATATGACAAAGTTTTATTGTGGACTTCAATTTTAGCAATTCCAGTGACACTGTATACTGCAGCACTTATGGCTCAGTGTACAGCTCGTGAATTATGGCAAATGCCAGCAGAGTCAGCACAAATGATTCTTGCAGCGACATTAGCTGGATCAGCAGCTATGATCTTACTTGGTGGAAGTAAACTTACATATGAAGCTAAAAAAGATTTAGGCGTTGTTTTAGGTTTAAGTGCATTAATGGCATTTATTATTTACATGGCTGAATATATATTCGGACCACAAAAAGCAGAAGAAGTTGCAGCTACATTAGAGTACATCAAAGGCGATGGTCAATATGCTGTAATGTTCTGGATTGGTCAGTTTATGACTTACCTTATACCAATGCTTCTTGTTGTTTTAAGTCGTGCAAGTAAATCAGAAGCTATTTTAAAACTTGCTGCATTATTAGCATTAGTGGGTCTATTCATCGTGAAACATGTATGGCTAATGATTCCACAATTATTACCAATGAGTTAGGGAGAAGATATTAATGTATTTACAAAGTAGAAGAACATTTTTAAAAGGCGCGGCATTTACAGTTGCTGGCGCTGCTATTGCTAAAGGTGTATTTACAGCAGATGCTCAAGCTGAATCTGTTTCACAAAGCAAATTTACAGATACTCCTGATAGTCTTTCATTTTATCCACCATTGGATCAATGGGATGATTTTAAAGAGTTAGATGGAGATGATTGGAAAAGAGGTGGTATAAGCCGTAAAGGTGTTAAAACTCCAGACAATCCAGATGGTATAGAAGTGAACGATTACATGATCGTTCCTACTGCTTGTTCTAACTGTGAGGCTTCTTGTGGTTTGACTGCATGGATTGATAAAAAAACTTTTACAGTTAAAAAATATATGGGTAACCCATTACATACAGGTTCTCGTGGGCGTAACTGTGCAAAAGGTTATGCAACACAATCTCAAATGTATGATCCAGATAGAATCCCTTTCCCATTAAAGCGTGCTCCAGGTTCTGCTCGTGGTGAAGGTAAGTGGATCCGTACTACTTGGGATGAAGCGATGACAACTATCGGTAAGAAAATGCATGAGGCTATGAAAGGTGATGATGAATTATCTAAAAAATCATGTATGTTCCACGTTGGTCGTCCAAATGAAAATGGATTTACTGGAAAAGTTTGGCATACACTTGGTCAAGATTGTTTCAACTCACATACAAATATCTGTTCTTCAGGTGGTCGTACTCCAACAATCCAATGGTCAAATGATGATAGATCTTCACCGGATTGGGCAAATGCGAAGCTTGTATTCCTTAACTCTTCACATGCTGCAGATGCTGGTCACTACTTCCAACAAGCTGCTGGTCATATTGCTGATGCAAGAGCAAAAGGTGCAAAACTTGTAGTTATGGATCCTCGTATGTCTAACTCAGCTGGTATGGCTGATTTATGGATTGCTGCGTGGCCTGGTACTGAAGCTGCTATATATCTTTACATTGTTCAACGTATGCTTACTGAAGATAAAGTAAACAAGAAATTTGTGAAGAAGTGGTTTAACTGGGAAGTTATGATGGATAACACTGCGTATCTTGAGTTTATGGTTGAGAAAAAATATATCTCTGCGGTACCAAAAGATAACAGTTTTGATTCATACCTAGGTATGTTAAAAGAGCTTTATGCGCCATATACTTTAGAATATGCTGTAAAAGAAACTCATGTACCTGCTTATAAACTTGAAGAGCTTTATGAGATGGTACTATGGGCTGGAACTTCAATATCTTCATACTTCTGGCGTGCTGCTGCTGCTGGTAACCGTGGTGGATGGACTTCAGGTAGAACTGGTTTCTTAATGCTTGGCCTTCGTGGAGCT
>Ga0181572_10002274_pt1 | contig 13743 bp, 16 predicted proteins | sample 101ome_26_FD_133004 | JGI IMG/M metagenome (GOLD analysis project Ga0181572, IMG submission 133004) | Coastal salt marsh microbial communities from the Groves Creek Marsh, Skidaway Island, Georgia - 101408AT metaG (megahit assembly) | ecosystem: Environmental > Aquatic > Marine > Intertidal... | reverse complement strand
TTTAAGTTAATTTTTTTTGTAAGCTCTTACATAATCAACTTCATGATAAGTTGGAAAATTAGCATTTTCTAGACCTCTACCTTCTCCTGTGTCTATTCCATTATTTACTATAATATGCATAGGGTACTCAAAAAACTTTATCGCTTCTGGGTTTGAAAATACTCTTACAAGAAGATTGTCATAATAAATTTTAAACCCCCTTTCACTCCAGTCTACAGCATAAACATGAAAGTCTTCAGAAACATTTAATACTTTGTGAGATTTTACTTTCATTTTTTTATTTTCAGAAGGAAGCCAGTGAAAATTAGACTCGAAAGACTTATTTTTTTTCGATTTTCCAGTATATATTTCATATATATCTATTTCTGGTGGCCATGCATGTTTTGATGCAAGCCAGAATGCAGGCCAATGACCTGGTTCACTTGGATTTTTACTTCTTATTTCAAAATATCCATATTTTTGCTCAAAATAATTAGAACTATCTAAATGACCTATTCTATAAGGAATGGTATACTTGCCCCAATCTTTGCCGTCCCAATCAACATAATTAATTGTAATAGGATTATTGTCAGCCTTTTGTTTCATTATTGAACCCTCAAACTCAAACATGTTATCTCCATAATACATATCTGGTGCTGTATTGTTGTCTACTATATTTCCGGGATGAAATCTAAGTCCATAATATGAATCAGTTCTCCACTTTTTTTTATTAAGTTTGCCTTCGTCAAACTCATCATTAAAAGTAAGTTCCCATCCGTTTTTTTCAATTGAATTATTAACGTTTTTAAATCTTTTTTTATTAAAATTAACGTAAAACCATAACCTTAAAGAAAGGAATGTATTAGTAAAAAAATCTTTTATTATCCACATATTATTAATTATTATATTTTTTTCTTATTCTGTCTGATATAGGTATTGCCTCACCTTGCTCATCTATTCTTACAAAAACCATTTCTGTTGAAAGTATTACATTTTGTTTTCCATTATACACATTATGACTTCTAGCTTCTAATGATAATGTTATACTTGTATTTCCTACATTTTTAATTTTTCCATACACCTTCAATAATTGACCTTCTCTTGCTGGTTTATTAAAAACACATTTATCTATCAATTTTGTAACCATTCTTGGTGTATCACAAGCTTCTGAAGCGAAACTTGCAGCCGCAGCATCCATCCATGCAAGAAGTTTTCCGCCAAATAGATTTCCGTGGAAACCTAAATCTGACTTCTTTATAGGGTGTGTTGTGATGTGTTTCATTTCCATATATCTTCAATTAATTTTTTTAATTTCAATGAACAAATTTCTACATTTTTAATTTCATATTCAAATTTATTTTCTTTTTTCATTTTTTCATAGTTAAATAAAGGTATATTTTCTAAAAAACTTGTTACACAAAAATAGGCTGAATCACATAATTTAGAGTTTTTATCATAAGAAATGTTATAATAAGATAATCTTGGTCTAGAAAGGTAACCAGCCTCTAAACTATTATCTATTGAATTAAAAGGATTTTTGTAGCTTGTTGATTTTAAAAATAAAGAGTCTAATTTTTTTAACGTGTAATTAATGTTTTTTTCATTTATTTTGTTTTTATCTAGCAATATGTAAGTGCATATCATTACAGTAAAATTTTTAGATAAATCAACTTCTGTTTTTGTGAATGTTATAAAATTGTCACCAACAAAATGAAGCCTAAATACATCATCATTCAAATCTTCTCCAAAATCTACACCCATTTTAAACTCTTCAGATAGGATTTTAGAAAAAATTTTATTACTATAAACTGCTTTCTCTAAAAGCAAAAATCTTTTCATTAAATAATGATAAAAAAAATGATGAAAAAGTAAATATTTTTATATATATTTGTTTGTGACTTTTAATTTAGTATATGAATAGCAAAAGCCCTGTTTTCTTTAATAAATCAAATAGAATTATACACAACATATTAATAATAAATGTATTATTATTTCTACTTATTAACATTGTTGTTTCATATTCTAACTCAAACGGTATAAACCCTTTAGATTATCTAAAAAATTTAGGTTTAAATTCTAACTTTTCTAACTTTATAAAAAGACCCTGGACTCTATTTACTAACATGTTTGCTCATGCTGAACTTTTGCATTTGCTATTTAACATGCTTTACTTTTGGTTTTTTGCAAAAATACTTAGAGAAAAATATGGAAGCCAAGCCGTACTATCTTCTTATGTAATAGGAGGTTTGTTTGGAGGAATATTTTACATGATATTTTACCCCATACTATCAGGCAATTTTTCTGACTCTCTACTTATAGGAGCTTCTGGTTCTGTTATGTCTATAATGATTGCTTGTGCAATTATTGTTCCTGATAAAAAAATAAATTTACTTTTTATAGGCTCTATCAAATTGAAGTGGATTGTAATTACACTTTTCATTTTAACCACTTTAATTAATTTTAACGATAATATGGGAGGTAAAATAGACCATATAGGAGGCGCTTTTTGGGGGTTTTTATATGCATTTTTCTTGAGAAAAAGAATGAACATTGCGTGGCTATTTGATTCTTTCTGTTTTTGGGTTGGTAATAATTTTAAATTTAAAAAGAAAATAAAAAAAGAAGATAAAATTCATTATACTTTTAGAGGTTCAAAAGACAGAAGAGATTTTTTATCTAGAGAAACATCAATAAAAAATGTTTTAAATAAAAGAGATACAGAAATTGAGATAGATAGATTGCTTGATAAAATAAAGTTAGTAGGATACGACAACTTATCAAACAAAGAAAAAGATATACTTAAAAAATTGAGCGAAAAATATTAATTTAAATCATATATGGACAAAGAAGAAAAAAAAGAAATAATAAAAGGATATTTTGTAGGAGATACTGTATACCTAAAAGAAGAAACTGATTACAGCAAAAAGAATGGTTTCAAATTAAATAGCGTAGGAATAGTTTCGAAAAATGACAATGAAGAATCTTTAAAGGGGTGGGTTGTTATAGATTATGAAAAAAGAATACGTGAAGCTGTTGACAAAATGAAACCTGAAGAAATAAAGAAGATTTACTCTGATATAGTAGCAGTTTTTGATAAAGAAATAAAAAATAATAAAAATGGAAAATAGTTTACCTTTAGGAAAAGATAGAACTTTGTTTTTTTCAAAACAAGTTGACCAAGACAGTATAGAAGATATTTCAAAATCTATTTTAGAAATAAATGAAGATGACCAATACTTAAATAAGCTATATAAAATACATGAATTAGAATATAAAGCTAAGCCTATAAGAATAATGATTGACTCTTATGGTGGAAATCTATATCAAATTATGGGTCTTTTAAGTATAGTTAATAAATCTAAAACGCCAATACATACTATAGTGACAGGAACTGCAATGAGTGCTGGTTTTTTATTGCTTATACATGGACATAAAAGATTTGCATATGAGCATTCTACACCAATGTATCATCAGGCTGCAAGTCTAAGCGTGGGGTATGAAACTTTACAAGAAATAGAAGATGGATACATAGAGCTTAAGAGATTGCAAGATAAAATGGAAAACATAACTTTAAGCAAAACCAAAATAACAAAAAAGAAGTTAAAAGAAATATTAAAAGAAAAGAAAGATTGGTATATGGATTCTGATGAGGCTTTAAAGCTAGGAGTTGTTGATGAAATAATATAATTTGATATTATTTATAATAAAAGTTAAATGAGATTAAGTGGTATAAAGATTAGAAAAGCAATAGAGTTAGAAGTTCCTATAAGAGATATATTTAAGATAGTTAAATCAGAAGAAGGAGATATAGCTGCTAAAGAAATTTATGAAGATAAAATAAGTCATTCATCAGAAATAGCTAATATAGATGAAGTTTTTGGCAAAGGATATACTCAATTCTTTTCAGAAGCTAAACAAGAAATAAAAATAAATGAAAATCTAACAGCATATATATATAACTTTTATCTTGCTGCTTTAACAGCTAAAAAAAACAAAAAAAAATCTAAAATAGAATCAGATAAATGTCTGGAGATTTTCTTTTTAAACACAAAAATATTAAACTATTCTGAATTTATCCAAAACATAATGGATGCTCATAGTTTTTTAGGAAAATTTCCAAAAGGAGATTTTAAGAGAAGATTTAGTGGAATAGGCTCTTTTAATATGGAAGATTATGTTGCTAACCATTATATGTCTAACCTTTCAGATGTTCATTTTATGGACTTTTTCATAAAAGACAGCAACTTAGTTTCTAGTATATCTAACATTTTAACAGCAAGATATGAAAAAGATATTATAGAGCAAAGAGAGTATTTTAATGAAGATGAATACTATAGAATGTTAGATACAGTAAAAAGACATAAACAAATAATAGCAAGCGGATTCTTTAGAGATGAAGATGAAACTTTTTAAAAATTATTTCCTATTAAAGTCAGCCTTTATTTCGCCCAACTTAGAAGTTTCCCATTTCAATATTTTGTTTTCATAGGAATTTTCTTTTAACCAATTTTCAGCTCTTTTAATAACGTACCACAAAGAATCACTTTCATCCAACTTAGTGTTAACTTTCTTTTTCTTTACCCAGGCTAAGGCAGTATTAGAATCTGTATAAATATCATTTTTTAAATCTTCCTTTTTCATCTTCGCTAAAGCGTGTACGATTGCAAGAAATTCTCCTATATTATTTGTGCCAGAATAAAACTTTTTATAAAAATACACCTCTCCAGAATCAGTCCAAACACCTCTATAATCCATAACTCCAGTTTTACTAGAATAGCCCGCATCTACTGAAAGTGTGTTTTCTTTTATCATAAAATTTATTTGATATATTTTGCTATATTAGGATTTGGACTATTAATGCATGAAATTATAAAATTTCTAAAAAAGAAAAAGTCTTCAGATTTTAAAGAATCTACATGATATGATTTAAAATCAACATTTTCTGTAATAGAAAAACTAACAAAAGTTGATGTATTATTTAAATTTGAATTAAACGTTTTTAAACTTGGTCTTAAAGATAAATGTTTTCTAAAAAAAACACGAGCACAACTTTTTATTATATTATTATAACCAGAAACTCCTGTCTTTTTTCTTTTTTTAAAAATATCATTTGGAATAGAAATTACAAAATTAAAATGTTTTTTCTGACCATATGGAAGAATAACATCTTCTATTTCTTTTGAGCATAAAATTTTATCACTTAAAAAAACAATGTCTCCACCAACTTCTTTTCTTAAAAAGGAAAAGTGACCACCTTCTCTTTCAATTAATAAATGCCTCAAACTATTTCTTTTTTCTTTTTTTAGAATTTTTTATAATTTCTTCACAATCTTTCAAAGTTAATTCTTTGGCTTCTTTGTATTCTGGTATTTTGTAATTCTTTTTGCCTTTTTTGATATATGGACCATATTTGCCATTTAAAACAAATATATCTTTACTTTTATATTCTTTTATAACTCTGTTTTTCTTTTCTTTTATAGAGTCTTTAATTAGCTCTAATGCTTCATCAAAATTAATTGTTTCTGCAACATAACCAGAATCTTGAGATATAGAAGTAAAAGTTCCGTCATATTTTACATATGGACCATATTTTCCTATTGCAACAGAAATTTCCTTACCTTCGTAATCTCCCAAAATTCTAGGCCAACTTAAAAGTTCAATTGCTTTTTCAAGGGAAATAGAATCAAAATCAATTTCTTTACTAATTTTAGCAAATTTAGGCTTTTCTTCATCATCTTTTTCTCCCATTTGTACCATTGGTCCGTATCTTCCTATTTTTGCATAAACCATTTTTCCTGTTTCTGGGTGTGTTCCTAACTCTCTTATTCCAACTTTACCTTCTTCTCCATTTGCTTTTTTTACCTTTTCTGAAAATGGCTCATAAAAATCTCTTATAACATTAACCCATTCTGATTTTCCTTTCGCAATTTCATCAAAGTTACTTTCTACGTTTGCAGTAAAGTTGTAATTCATTACTTGTTCAAAATTTTCAACCAAATAATCAGTAACAAGTATTCCTATATCTGAAGGTATAAACTTTTTATTTTCCCCTCCATATTTTTCCACTTTTGACTCTTCGGTTATTACTCCATTAGACAAATATAACTTATCTACAGTTTTCTCAACAGGCTCTACATCTCCTATTTGTACATATTCTCTTTTTTGTATTGTTGATATAATTGTAGCATAAGTAGAAGGTCTTCCTATACCTAAATCTTCTAATTTTTTTACAATACTAGATTCTGAATATCTAGAAGGTGGCTTCTTAAAAGATTGAAAAGCATCAATTTCTAAAGATTTCAATAAGTTTCCAACAGATAAGTTAGGCAACAAACCAGACTCATCTTCGTCATTCTTTTTTTCATCTGGTGTGTACAATTTTAAAAAGCCATCAAATGTTACAACTTCACCTTTTGTCACAAACTTTTCTGTAGAATTAGACAATTTAGTTTTAATCGTTGTTCTCTCTACTTTAGCATCACTCATTTGTGAGGCCATAGTTCTCTTCCATATTAAATTATATAACTTTCTGCAATCTTCCGAATCGCCAACAACTTCTTTTTCTACATAAACAGGCCTTATTGCTTCGTGAGCCTCTTGTGCTCCTTTTGATTTTCCTTTATATTTTTTTCTATTAGAATATTCTTTGCCATAGCTTGACACTATTTGATTCTCTATATTAACCAAAGCTTCTTCAGATAATGTTACAGAATCAGTTCTCATATAAGTTATGTGACCACCTTCATACAAAGATTGAGCTGCACTCATTGTTCTATTTAAAGAAAAGCCTAATCTAGAACTTGCAGCTTGTTGTAGTGTAGAAGTTGTAAAAGGTGCTGGTGATGATTTTTTACCTGGCTTTTTTTCTACTGAATCTACACTAAATGTTGCTGATTTACATTTTTCTAAAAAAGATTTTGCTTCTTCTTTGTTTGAAAATCTTTTATCTAAAACTCCTTTAAATTGATTTTCTTCATATTCAAAAACAGAAGTTACTTTAAAATCAGAGCTGGTTTTGAAAGATTTTATTTCTTTTTCTCTTTCTACAAGTATTCTTAATGCCACAGATTGAACTCTTCCTGCTGATAAGTTTGGCTTTATTTTTTTCCACAACAAAGGAGACAAATCAAATCCAACCAACCTATCTAGAACTCTTCTGGCTTGTTGTGCATTAACCAAATCCATATCTAAAATAACAGGGTTTTTTATTGCATCTGTTATTGCTTTTTTGGTTATTTCAGTAAATATAATTCTTCTTGTCTTAGAATCTGGCAATTTTAAACATTCTTTTATATGCCAAGAAATTGCTGTACCTTCTCTATCATCATCACCAGCTAACCAAACCAATTCAGCTTTTTCAGCAAGCTTCTTTAGACCTTTAACAACGTCTTTCTTATCTGGAGATACTATGTATTTAGGTGAAAAATCATTCTTTTTATCTATGCCTTTATTTCCTTTATCTAAATCTCTTATGTGACCATAAGAGGCTACTACTTTATAATCTTTACCTAAGAACCCTTGTATCTTTTTAATCTTTCCTGGGGATTCTACTATTACAAGATTTTTTGCCATAATGAAATTTGATTTTAAAGTTTATGTACAAAAATAACAATTTATAACCACACAACCAAAATTGTTGAATATTTATTAAATATAGAATTAAAATTATGAGTAACGAAGTTAGAAAAATAGTTAGAGAAATTTTATCCGAAATGGAAATGGCTATAGGAGGCGGTGGATGGGATAGCAATAACGATGTTGCTCAATTTCATGGATACCCTTCTGGTTATGGTCAATTTCCTTATTTGCATCCAGATTTGCCTGATGCTCTACCTAATGCTCAAGAAATAAACCAAATGAATTATGACAAAATGAAAAATTTTGTAAAAAACAATGAAGTTTATGAGTTTCCTATTGAGCAATTTAAAAAAGGTCTTGAAATAGAGTCTGATAATTTTAAAAAGAACAAAACTGTTTTTAACTGGTTTGATGTTGCTAGAATTGTAATAAACAATTTAGATTCTGACAAAAACTGTTATAATAATGAACCTTCTTGAAATACATAGAAGCTCAAGAATGGTAATTGTAGAAGTTCTCACTAAAGATTTTGAAGAAAAAGAGTTTGATGAAATGTGGGATGAAATAAGGTATGTATATGAAGAAGGTTACTACTCTTTAAAAAAGATAGAAAGAAAAGAAGGAAAAGTTTTAATAAAGCTAAATATAATTAAGAGAAAATAATATAATAATTTCCATTATTCATTATTAAAATTCTAATTTCTAAATCACTTAAAAGTTTATCATAAGTTATTAACTTGTCATAATTTGTTTTTTCTATAAAAATCAATTTCTTTCCAAAATAAAAATTATACAATTCATCAATTAATTCTGTTTTTATTTCTGATAGAAATTCAGAAGCATAATTTGAGTTTTCAACAACTTCAGATATTAGCTCTGAATTAACTTTTAACAAAGAAAAAGAATAGTCGTTAGATTTAGGTTTCTTAAACCAAACTGGGTGTTTTGGATTATGATTTTCCTCCTTTAATATAGCGCACTTATACTTTCTATATTCGCCTGTCATATTCTTTCTAATATCATTTCTTTTACAACTTCACCTTCATAAGATGCTGTGTCGTAAGTTACATCTTTAACTTCTACACCACAAACTCTTCCTTCTGAATTTTTTAATATTATTCTAGTGCCCTTAGATAATGTTTCTAAAACTTCCTCAGAAGGCAGCTTTATGTCTGAATCTGTAAAATTTAAACTTTCTATAGATATTTTAGTATGAGAAACTCTAGTTTCTACTATCTTGTTTTCTACAGTTTTCCCAGTATAATTTAAAACATCTGATTGAATATCTTTTATTAAATTTTGCTTTTCATCAAATTCAATATTTTTCTGCTTAAAATATTCATTTATTTCTTTTGTTTTATTTTCTATTAATTCATTTACTCTTTTATAAAGCTCGTCTATTTCTTTTTTTATTTCTTCTTTTACTTCATTGCCTAATTGAACTATACTTTCTTTTTCTTGCTTTTTTATTTCCTGCTCTAGCTGAGATTGTTTTATCTTTTCTAACTCTTCCTCTTTTGTTTGTTTTATTAGATTTTCTTGAGATATTACTCTCTCATTATTTGAATATTTTTTTATTAAAAAATCTACATATTCATCTCTGTTTGCATTTTCATTGTATCCCGGATGTCCTTTATAGTTATATCTTAACAAAACAGTTTTAATGGCATCATATTCTTTTCCATTGTAATTACCAACTATTCTTTCAACATCTTTTAGCTTGGAAGGATTGTATATCTTATACAAATCTATAAGCACGTTTTCAAAGCTTTCTTTAGTCATTTTATTATTGATTAAAAAAAAAGACTGAATTGAATTATCAGTCTTTTTTTATTTATTTATTAATCTAACAGCCTAGAAAGGCAAGTCATCATCAGTATTACTAACAGCTGAAGCGGCTTGTGGAGCGGCTTGTGGAGCAGCTTGTGGAGCGGCTTGTGGAGCAGCTTGTGGAGCAGCTTGTGGGGTAGCTTGTGGGGCAGCTTGTGGGGCAGCTTGTGGAGCTGGATTATCAGACTTAATTCCATCTGCTAAAATTCTAAAATCCTTAGCATTAATATCTGTATATCTAGTTTTTGTTCCATCTTTTTCAACAGTTCTATACTTAAGCTCTCCTTCTACGTATACCAAACTTCCTTTTTGCAATATTCTTTGTGCATTTTCTGCAATTTTACCAAACATTGTTATATTGTGCCAAGAAGTTTCTTCTTGCTTGTTTCCTTGTTTGTCTTTCCAAACTTTATTTGTCCCTACAGACATTCTTGCTAATGTAGTTCCATTTTCTAAAACTTTAACTTCTGGGTTAGCTCCTAACCTTCCCAACACTTCTACTTTATTTACCATAATTTATTAATTTAAAATATTATTTCCTTACAAATTTAAAAAAAATATTAATAAAACAAAAATTTAATTGAAAAATTTTTTTATTGTTTTTCTAAACTTATTATTGTTTTTTTTTATTAACTTTTTTAATTCTTCTGAATCTCCACCAGCCTCTTCTCTTATTGCTGACAATTCTTCCTCTGTCATTTGATTTGGCATAAGTCTTTGTCTAGTTTTGTCTGGAGTCAAATCGTATGATGATTGAATATTTATATTATTTTTATGACAAAACTCTTGAGTACAAATTATTATTTCTTCTGTGGCTCTACTATTATAAAACCCTTTTAACTGCTCTAACTTTAATGTATTACCATTTCTTGTAAATCCTGCAGTTGCCCTTTCTTTTGTTATTAAATGAGTTACGTTGATTGCCAAATATCTTTTTTCACATATTCTATTTAGATAAGTGTATATACAATGCTTCATTTGTAAACCTTCTAAATTAAGTTTTTCAGAAGACTCTACAACTTCGAACTCAACATCACCTATTCTACAATTTAATTCAAGAAAATCTTTTACTGATGATTTATAGATTTTTGCTTTTTGCAAATCTTTCATAGCATTAAACCTAGCAGTATAATCATCATGAACCTCCTTAAGAGATATAAAATCCTTAGATTTAAATATTATCTTATCTTTTAATTCTAACAAATCTATAACTCTAATCGTATCTAAATACAAACTCAAGAAATCATGTGAAAAGAAGTTTTCACTGTCTTTAGTTGGTTTAAAATCATTTTTTAAAATATGTTCTATGTGTCTATATTCTAATTGTATATCCTCTACTCTCTTGTTTAAAACATTATTTAACAACTCATATAATTTCCTGTTATTATATTTTTGTATTAATTCCTCCATTTCATTCTTCTTCAAAAATCCATTACAATAAATTTTTGATAAAGTGTTTAAGTCATCCATATTTCTTAGAGAATTATAGATGGTAGAACTTATTTTAAATAAAGAAATATCATTATTGCAAGACCCAAATTCTAGCCTTAAATCACCAGATTTATTATATTTTAAAGAAGTTTCAATTATCTTGTTAGGATTGGTAGAGTTTTCTTTATTATAAATTTCTGGTGTTGTTATAAAATTGCTTTCAATCCATTTCTTAAAGAACAAATAGCCTTTAGTTAAGATTATAGTAGATGAAGATTCAAAACTTAAAACAGAAAGTAAAAGTTTGTAACAATTCAATGTGTTAAATAAATAATCTCCTGGTACTACCTTTTTTCTTATTAGATTTCCATCTCCAAATCCACTGTCACACATTTGATAATAATATATAAAATTTTCATTAGAAACTTCTTCTATTTTTGAATTTTCTGAAAAAATATGATTAACAAAAGGTATATCTTCTTTAAATTTTGGAAAATCTTTTATTAGATTTTTAATAAAATCAATAAACTCAAAACAACAATTTAACCCAGAATATATTATAGATTCTTTATAAAAGAAAAACTCTTCTAAAACCAATACATTAGTTAAGTCTATACTTTTACCATAAACATCATTAATTAAATTTTTGTTGTTTTTCCCAGAAAAATATTCAGATTCAAAAGGAGGTGTTAAATTTAATGTAACTTTATTTGTTTTTTTATCTAAAATTATACTATCTACATATTGTTTATATTTAATTCCTTTGTTGGAGTATTTAGCAAAATTCTTTTTTCTAATGATTGAAATTTTATCATCTAAATCTTCTAGAGAGTAATCAACTCTATAAAGCTCTTCTGAATCTGGTGATAATAAGTAAAGCTTGTTTTCCTTATTATATTCTTTTTTACAACTATGACAAGATATACTATTTATACTTTCACCATCTTCAGTTAATTCATCATGATTTAATACAATGTTTCTAACTATTTTTTGTGAATACTCTTGAGAACTACCGCAATTACAGAACAGTTTTTGCCTGTCTTCACCTTGTTCTAGATTAGAATAATCTATAATCATTGTTTTTGACAAATCTACTACAAAACTAGGCTTTACTTTATCCATTTTTATACTAATATTTTTGTTTATGATATTTATGTAATGATGTAAAATTATAAAATTATTTTTGATAAAACAAAATTATAGTTTTTTTTATTAAAAGATTTAATTTTTCTCTTTACTATTAATTAACAAAATACCTTTTTTTTGAATATTTATCATTAAAGTACTTTATAAAAAAACAAACATGAGAAATAATAGAATGCTAAATGAATCTATTAGGATGCTTGAGCTTAGTGGTGAAAGTCCTGAAAAAATTGAAGCTCTAAAAAAACAATTACTATCTAAGGTTGAAAATAAAACAATAAAAGAAAATTCTAATTTATTGTCTGAAGATGATATAGATGATTTTGATATATTTGATGTCGATGATGACTCTGACGGTTTAAGCGATGAACAGCAAGATGAAAAAATAAAACAAACAGACACTTGGAATTACTCAGATGATATCCCAAAAGAACTTAAGTTAGCACTATTAACAGACCCTTCTAGAGGTGTAGATAAGCAAAAAGCTATAAATGCAGGTTTTTCGACTAATGACTTTATAGAAAGAGATGAATTGACGACAGATAGACAAACTGCAGGTTTAGATGTTGGAGGAGAAACAGTTTGGATAGACAAAATAGCTAGAAATTTATATAATATAAATAAAATAGAAGATTTTGAAGATGCTACTAACAAAGGAAAAGTTTTTATAAAAACTCCTGATACGTCTTTTTATAAATGGCTAACAACAAAAAACTTAAACGCTATAGGAATAAATAAAGATACTGGGAAAATAAGTAAGGAAGGTAATGCTGCTCTAAACTTTTTGGCTAGAGTTTTGTCTGGCAAAGGTCTTCGAGATGGAGAGCAAGGTTTAATAGAGTTAGCTGGTAAAGAAAATTCAAAAAACCAAAGCTTAAAAATATTAAGTGATTTTTATAATGTTTCAGCAACTAATTTTTTACCTCCACTATTAGATATAGAAAGAACTCCAGAAAATTTAGATAATATAGTAGATGGAGTAACTAAAGGATTATTAAATCTGGCTGGTATTAGTGGTCAAAACCTTACTAAAAAAGACACGAATTGGAATGGAAATTCTAATGTTGGTCCTTGGATTTTGCAAGTTGCAAAGAATGACGTTAAAGATAAGCTTAAAAGAGATACTGAAAAGCTTGGAGTTGCAAGCCAAGGTGCTGAAGAATTTCTTAATAAAATGCTAAAAGATGAAGGAGTAATAACAATAGTTTCATCTAAAGAGCCTTCTCATGAGCATTTTGCTTCAAAAGTAGAAAAAGTTGGAAAAAAATACCATTATCTATATGATAACGTTGAGGATGCTATTGATGATTTAAAAGCTTCGAGCTCAGTTCCTGCTCACCATATGAAGGTAGAATATGTTTCTACAGTAGACTACAAGCCTCTGTATGGCTCACAAAGACTGGCTCCAATCCCTATGTCTAAAGAGATGGAAAAATCAGTAGCTAGTCAAGTTTCTGATAAAAGTTTTGGAGTTGAAGACTTTGATAAAAGCTCTGAAAATGAGGTTAAAAATCTTTTAGGAGATGCGGTAGAGTTTATGTCTAAAGATGTTAAAAAATATGGTTTATCTAAAAAACATTCAACAGAATTAAATCCAGACTCTAACGTTGTAAAAGCGGCTAAATCGAACATAATAAATTTCATATATAATTTTTTATTAGGTGCAGTTGGAGAATCAGCAACCTCTGTTGTAAAAGATACAAATCCAGACTCTCCTACTTATGGTGAAGATATACGTGTATATGATTCAAGTAAAAGTAAAAATTTAGTTAGAGACATAGA
>Ga0181572_10002267_pt1 | contig 13766 bp, 10 predicted proteins | sample 101ome_26_FD_133004 | JGI IMG/M metagenome (GOLD analysis project Ga0181572, IMG submission 133004) | Coastal salt marsh microbial communities from the Groves Creek Marsh, Skidaway Island, Georgia - 101408AT metaG (megahit assembly) | ecosystem: Environmental > Aquatic > Marine > Intertidal... | reverse complement strand
ACCCACCATGCCGACCACGTCGGCTCGCGGGCTCAGCGCTCGAACAGCATTGGCACCCAGGAATCCGTTCGCTCCGGTGATCAACCAACGCACGGACCGATTGTGCCCTAGGCAGCCCAAGGACCGAGGTGACACGATGGGGTCATGAGTGAGCAGCCCGTCGTCGGCCCCGATGGCCAGCCCGTCGAACAGTCAGGTGCGTCAAGCGATGAGGAGACCTCTCCGGTCAACCCGGTGACTTTGGTCCAGCAGCCCGCGAAGGTGATGCGCATCGGCTCGATGGTCAAACAGCTGCTCGAAGAGGTTCGCGAGGCTCCTCTCGACGAGGCGAGCCGCGAACGACTCGCGGAGGTATACGAGCGGTCGATCGCTGAGCTCTCCGAGGCGCTCTCCCCGGACCTGCAGGACGAGTTGCGGATCCTGACCCTGCCGTTCGAGGAGGGGGAGGTGCCGAGTGAGGGTGAGCTCCGTGTCGCCCAGGCCCAGTTGGTCGGCTGGCTGGAGGGCGTGTTCCACGGCATCCAGGCGACGTTGTTCGCCCAGCAGATCGCCGCGCGCCAGCAACTCGAGCAGATGCGACAGCTTCCCGAGGGTGCCGCACCGGCGTCCGAGCGGCCCGGCACCTACCTCTGACGGCAGCCCCGTGGCCCCGGATCCGGGGCTGGACACCTCTGGTACATTCGTCGAACCACACGGTTGTCATTCGCCCAGAGCAGCCGTGACGACGAGATCGCTGACCGAACCACTGACTGCCCGACCGATACGTGCCTGACTCCTTCACCCACCTCCACGTCCACACCGAGTTCTCGATGCTCGACGGCGCATCGCGGATCGACGACGTGGTGGCCAAGGCGCTTGAGGACGGTCAGCCGGCCCTCGGCATCACCGATCACGGCAACATGTACGGGACGCTCGAGTTCTACAAGGAGTGTCGCAACCGGGGCATCAAGCCGATCATCGGCACCGAGGCCTACATGGCCCACGAGAGTCGGCATGAGCGCCCGGCCCGTCGTGGTCGCATCGACGACTCCGGTGGTGACACCGAGGGTGGCCACAAGCTCTACTACCACCTCACGCTGCTCGCCGAGAACGACATCGGCTACCGCAACCTGATCCAACTCTCGAGCCTCGCCTTCCTCGAGGGCTATTACTACAAGCCGCGCATCGACTGGGAGCTGCTCGAGAAATACTCCGACGGGCTCATCGCCACCACCGGTTGCCTCGGTGGCCAGGTGCTCCAGACCCTGCTGCGGGGCGACTACGACGGAGCGCTCGCCAAGGCCGCTCGACTCCAGGACATCTTCGGCCGCGACAACCTGTTCGTCGAGCTGCAGGACCACGGCATCCCCGAGCAGCACACCACCAACCCCCAGCTGATCGAGATCGCCAAGGAGATCCGGGCGCCACTCCTCGCCACGAACGACTCGCACTACACCCACGCCCACGATCACGAGGCGCACGATGCCCTGCTGTGCGTCCAGACCAGTTCCCTGCTGAGCGACCAGGACCGGTTCAAGTTCAAGGGTGAGGGCAGCCACTACCTGAAGACCGCGGCGGAGATGCGCTACCTCTTCCGCGAGTTTCCCGAGGCCTGCGACAACACCCTGTGGATCGCCGAGCGGGCTGAGCTCGACATCACCTTCGGTGACGCGCTGCTTCCCGACTTCCCCCTGCCGGAGGGCTTCGCCGACGATCGCGCCTACCTGGAGCACCTCACCTGGGAGGGTGCGAAGCGGCGGTGGGGTGCTGATCTCCCGTCCGAGGCCGTCGAACGTCTCTCCTACGAGCTCGAGGTCATCGCCTCGATGGGCTTCTCGTCGTACTTCCTCATCGTCTGGGACCTGATCCGTCACGCCCGCGACTCCGGCATCCGCGTCGGACCGGGTCGCGGCTCGGCAGCGGGTTGCGCGGTGGCGTACTGCCTGTGGATCACCGATCTCGACCCGATCCGGTACGACCTGCTCTTCGAGCGCTTCCTCAACCCGTCCCGCATCTCGATGCCCGACATCGACATGGACTTCGACTCGCGTTACCGCGACGAGATGATCCGGTACGCGGCCGCTAAGTACGGGCGAGACCACGTGGCGCAGATCATCACCTTCGGCACCATCAAGGCCCGCAACGCGGTGCGCGACGCCGCGCGGGTGCTCGGCATGCCCTACGCCGCCGGTGACCGGGTGGCCAAGGCGATGCCCCCGCTGGTCATGGGGCGCGACACGCCGCTGCGGTACTGCTTCGAGCAGGACGAGAAGTACGTCGATGGGTACAAGGCCGCCGGCGAGCTGCGCGACATGTACGAGTCGGACCCCGATGTGCGACGCATCGTCGACGTCGCGAAGGGCCTCGAGGGCCTGAAGCGCTCCGACGGCATCCACGCGGCGGCGGTGGTGATCACCAAGGACCCGGTCACCGAATACCTCCCGGTCCAACGGAAACCGGAGTCCAACCAGAACCCGGAGGACGCCCCACTCGTCACCCAGTTCGAGATGCACGGGGTGGAGGAGCTCGGCCTCCTGAAGATGGACTTCCTCGGTCTGCGCAACCTCGACGTCATCACCGACACCCAGGCCATGGTGCGCGCCGGGGGAGCGGCCGACTTCGACATCGACGCGATCCCGCTCGACGACGCAGCCACCTTCGAACTGCTCTCGCGCGGCGACACCATCGGGGTGTTCCAGTTGGAGTCGCCTCCGATGCGTCAACTGCTCAAGGCCCTGGCGCCGAACTCCTTCGAGGACGTCTCCGCTGTGCTCGCGCTCTATCGGCCCGGCCCGATGAGCGTGAACATGCACTACGACTACGCCGACCGCAAGAACGGCCGGAAGCCGGTGGAGTACTTCCACCCCGACGCCGTGGAGGTCCTCGACGACACCTTCGGCCTCATGATCTACCAGGAGAGCGTGATGCGGGTCGCTCAGCGGTTCGCGGGCTACGACCTCGCCCAGGCCGACAACCTCCGCAAGGCCTGCGGCAAGAAGCAGCGTGACCTCATGGAGGCCGAGCGGACCAAGTTCGAGGCCGGGTGCGTCGACACCGGCTACGGGGAGGAGCTCGGCCGCGAGCTCTTCGACGTGATCGAGCGCTTCGCCGACTACGCCTTCAACAAGAGCCACACCTTCGGCTACGGCCTGGTGACCTATCAGACCGCCTATCTGAAGGCTCACCACCCGGTGGAGTACATGGCGGCCCTGCTCACGAGTGTCAAGGACAAGCTCGACAAGGCAGCCGTCTACCTCGCCGACTGCCGGGCCGCCGGGATCCCGGTGCTGACCCCCGACATCAACCGGGCTGAGGTCGACTTCACCGCGCTCCCCGTCGATCAGATTCCGCCCGGGCTGGAGGTTCCCCACGGCTGCCCCGGGGTGATCGTCTTCGGTCTCTCAGCGGTCCGCAACGTCGGGGTCGGCCTCATGGAGCAACTCCTCGAGGAGCGGCGCGAGAACGGTCCCTACGAGTCGTTCCACGACTTCGCTGAACGCGCCCCGGAGCCCGTCCTGCATCGCAGGACGGTCGAGTCGCTCATCCGCGCCGGGGCCTTCGACGGGTTCGGTCACCCACGTCTCGGCCTGCTCGCGGTGTTCGAGCAGATCATCGACTCCACTCTCACCAGGAGGCGCGAGCGCTCCCAGGGCGTCATGAGCCTCTTCGGCGACTGGGGAGGCGGTGACGATGCCGTCGATACCGGATTCGACGAGAAGGTCGAGATCCCCGATCGCGAGTTCGACAAACCGGAGCGACTCCGAGTCGAGAAGGAGATGCTCGGCCTCTATGTCTCCGATCACCCGCTCCGCGGCGCCGAGGGGGCACTGCGCCGGCGTGTGGAGCGCTCGATCACCGACCTCGAGTCGATGGATGACGGCTCAATCGTGGTGGTCGGCGGGGTGGTGACGACGCTGGCTCGCAAGTACACCCGCGCGGGGGATCAGATGGCCTCGTTCGTGCTCGAGGACCTGGCTGCCTCCATCGAGGTCACGGTGTTCCCGCGCACCCTCGCGGCTCAGGGGCACAAACTCCAGGACGACGTCATCGTGGCCGTGAAGGGACGCCTCGATCGGCGCGACGAGTCCCGCTTCGGTCTGATCGCCACGGAGATCACCGCCCTCGACGGTTTGAGCGACGGTCCGGCAGCCCTGTTGACGGTGCGACTCGGTTCCAACCACCTCGATGACGGGGGAGTCGACCGACTGCGCGAGATCATCAGCGAGCATCCGGGACGCACCCCGGTCGAGATCGAGATCCCGCAGGGGCAGACGGTCCGACTGCCCGACGGCTACCGGGTCGACGTCGATCGGGTGATCGGCGAGATCCGGGTCGCATTCGGACATGACGCGGTCCGGCTCTGAACGCCGACTTGTCCGGCCGTCGTCCTGAGATGGCAGAATGTAGGGGTATGCCTACCGTGGGAGAGGGGTTATGTCGGTAGAAGTGGTGACGAACGACGCGAGTGCGGTCACCGACACACAACTCGATGAGATGGCCTCCCTCGGGGGAGCCTTCGACATCGGCGCCATCTCGAAGGCCCGCGAGGAGTGGGTCCTGTTGACGACGGCCCGCATCGGCTCGACCCTCCACGGCTTCACCTTCTCCACGCTCGAGCGCATCGGCGGCACCCCGTGCGTGCTCATCGGCATGATGAGCACCAAGCGTCACGCCAAGCGCGAGACCGTGCTGCGGGGGCTCATGAAGGACGCCTTCCACCGCGCGCTCATGGCCTTCCCCGACGAGGACGTGGTGGTCGGATCGCGATTCGTCTCCGCTGACGCGATGGTCATCCTGAAGGACCTCGACGATGTCACCCCACGCCCGGGGGCCCGAGCGGTGGGTGAGGAGCGCGCCTGGGGGCGACGGCTCGCCAAGCGGTTCGGTGTCGATGCCTCCTACGAGGCCGAGTCGTTCACCGTCGCTGCCGACGGCCGTGACGGATTTGTCGATCACGAGGCCCTGAAGCCCGAGAAGGTGTCGGCCGCCCAGCGCAAACTGCTCTCCGGGGTCGATGACAAGCGCGGAGGCGTGCTGATCGCCTACGGCTGGACGATGGCCGAGGATCTCGTCAAACTCGGCGCCCGCTGACATGGCCGACCTCTCCGAGGTCGTCCGCAACCGACGGATGAGTCGGTCGTTCACCACCGAGGAGGTGGACTCCGCCGCGATCGAGCGGATCATCTCCCTCGCGAGCCGGGCTCCCAGCGCCGGCAAGGCCCAGGGCTGGCACGTCGTCAGCCTCGTCGGAGACGAGACCGCCTCCTACTGGGACGCGACACTCCCGGGGCAGCGACGCGACGACTTCACGTGGCCCGGACTGCTCCGGGCTCCCGTCATCCTGGTGCTCGTCGCCGATCCCGACGCCTACGTCGAGCGCTACGGGGAGAGCGACAAGGCCCACACCGGCCTCGGTGAGGGTCGTGATGCCTGGCCGGTGCCCTACTGGACCGTCGACGCCTCGATGGCGGCGATGGTGATCCTGCTGGCGGCTGAGGACGAGGGGCTGGGAGCCCTGTTCTTCGGGCCGTTCGGTGCCACCGAGAGGGTTCGGGAGGCGCTCGGAGTGCCACCCTCGATGGAGATCGTGGCCACCATCGCGATCGGCCACCGCGATCCGTCGGTCGAGCATCGGGGTCGCAGCGCCGGACGCCCCCGTCGCTCAGTCGACGAGATCGTCCACCGCGGGGTCTGGTGACACCTCGGACCCGGTGAGTCGGGCCAGCAGGGCCGGAGGTGAATCGACGGGCAGATCACACACGTGATCGCGGCAGACGTAGGCGAGGCCCTCCCTCCGGTCCGTCCACAGCGGTGACTCGAAGGGCTCCCCCCAGGCGAGGACCATGTCGGGTCGCCAGACCGCTCGGGCCACACGGACGAGTTCGGGCTGGTCGCCCGCGATGACGACCTCGGTGATGCCGCGATGTCGCACCTCCAGCGCCGCCAGTGCGTTGGAGAGCGCTGTGGGGGTCTGCTCCACGAGGGCGCCGATCAGTGCCAGGATCCGGTCAGCGTGGTTCAGGTAGCGCGACTCACCGGTGAGGGCCGCGAGACGGATCAGGGCGAGGGCGGCGGTCGAGTTGGCCGACGGGACCGCCTGGTCGTGGAGATCCTTCTGCCGAACGACGAGTTGCTCGGCATCGTCGGCGGTGGTGAAGAGCCCGCCGTGGACCGCGTCCCAGAAGTGGTCGAGCATGGTGTCGGCGGTCGCGACGGCGAGTCGCGTCCACTCGGCGCGGCCGGTCGCCTCGCCGAGGCGGGTGAAGGCGTCGACGAGCGCGGCGTGATCGGCGGCGAGGGCTCCATGTCGCGCCCGGGGCTCACCCTCGGCCTGCCAGGACCGCAACCAGCGGCCGTCCGCGGTGCGCATCTCGCGCACGAGGAACCGTCCGATCTCCTCGGCGGACTCCACCCAGTCGGGACGTTCCAGGGCGGCTGCGGCGTCGAGCAACGAGGAGATGAAGAGGGCGTTCCACTCGGTGAGCACCTTGTCGTCGCGGCCCGGTCTGGGGCGTGATGCCCGGGCCTCGAGAAGGCGCTGGCGCAACCGTTCCACCTCGGGGGGCCGGATGAGCTCCCCACGGTGATGGAGGCGGTTCGGGATGCTGCGACCCTCGAAGTTGCCGGACTCGGAGATGCCGAACCACTCCATGGCGACCTCGGCCTCCTCGCCGAGCACCTCTCGGACCTCGGCCGGGGTCCAGGTGTAGAACCAACCCTCGACCGAGGTCCCGTCGGGCGCGGGTGAGTCGGCGTCCTCCGCCGAGTGGATTCCTCCGGCGGGATCGCGGAGTGTTCCGAGGACGTAGCCGACGGTCTCCTCCACCACCAGGCGCCAGTCGTCGCGGCGGAACAGCGACCAGCCCTGTCGGTACGCGCGGATGAGGAGGGCCTGGTCGTAGAGCATCTTCTCGAAGTGGGGCACCAGCCACTGACGGTCGACCGAGTACCGCGCGAAGCCGCCGCCGAGGTGGTCGTACATGCCGCCCGACGCCATGGCGTCGAGGGTGGTTGTCGTCACGTCGCGCGGCCCGTCGCCGCCGCTCGTCATGTAGGCGCGCATGATCAACTCGAGGTGGAAGGTCGACGGGAACTTCGGCGCCTGGCCGAAACCGCCCCACTCGTCATCGAACGCCGAGGCGAGACGGCTGAGCACGTCGTTGACGGTCTCAAGGGACGGGAGGCCCTCGGTCGGAGTCACCGAGGAGGAGGCGCCGATCGCCTGCACGAGCGCGGTGGCGTTCGCGTCGAGGTCATCACGCCGGTTCTCCCACACATCGGTGAGCGCGTCGATGAGTTTGAGGAAGGCCGGCTTGGGATAGTACGTGCCTCCCCAGAACGGTCGTCCGTCGTGGTCGAGTACGGCGGTGAGGGGCCACCCGCCCCGACCGGTCAGCGCGACGACGGCGTCCATGTACACCGAGTCGACATCGGGTCGCTCCTCGCGGTCGACCTTGATGTTGACGAACCGCTCGTTCATCGCTCTCGCGACCTCGTCGTCCTCGAAGCACTCATGGGCCATCACGTGGCACCAGTGGCAGGCCGAGTATCCGACGCTCAACAGGACCGGGACATCGCGGCGACGCGCCTCATCGAAGGCCTCCTGCCCCCACGGGAACCAGTCGACAGGATTCTCTCGGTGCTGCCGGAGGTAGGGGGAGGTCTCACCGGAGAGGCGGTTCACGCGGACGACCCTAGGGGCCGTCGGCTCGCCCCGCAGGACGGACCCGCAACAGCGCCGGTACCCTCGCCGCGTGACGTCGCCGGCCGACAAACTCCCCATCAAGATGCTCAACGACCGTCTGCTGGTCCGGATCGGACGCGATGACGGCGAGCGTCGTTCCTCGGGCGGGATCCTCATCCCGGCGACGGCGCAGATGTCGAAACGGCTCATCTGGGCGGAGGTCGTGGCCCTCGGCCAGAACGTCCGGGTCGCCGAGGTGGGTGACCTGGTGCTGTTCTCACCCGACGACCGGTACGAGGTCGAGGTGCAGGGAGAGGACCTGATCATGCTGCGCGAGCGCGACCTCCATGCCGTCGCCGCCGAGCGGATCGAGGCATCGACCGGCCTGTACCTGTAGGTCGTCCCTAGGCTGATCGCGTGGACGAGAGCACCAACTGGGTTCCGGTGGAGGCCACAGCCGAGCTGTTGGCCAGGGTCCGCTTCGATGAGCGGGGCCTGGTGCCCGCCATCGCCCAGGACGCCGACAGCGGCGAGGTGCTCATGCTGGCCTGGATGAACGCCGAGTCGCTGTCGATGACGCTGGCCGAGGGTCGCATGGTCTACTGGTCGCGTAGCCGGTCCGAACTGTGGCGCAAGGGGGACACGAGCGGCGATCACCAGGACGTCCGGTGGGCTCGCTACGACTGCGACGGCGACACCCTGTTGTTCGGGGTGACCCAACACGGTCGGGGCGCCTGCCACACCGGTGAGCGCACCTGCTTCTTCCGGTCGCTCGAACCATGAGGATCAGTCCCGATCCCGAACGGTTCCTGGAGTTGGCGGCAGAGCACACCGTCGTCCCGGTGTGGACCGAGGTGCTGGCCGATCTCGAGACGCCGGTGTCGGCGTTCCTCAAGCTCGTCGGTGACGATCACGGGTTCGTCTTCGAGTCCGTCGAGCACGGCGAGCGTTGGAGTCGCTTCTCGTTCATCGGGCGCGACCCGGTGGCCACGTTGGTCCTGCGAGAGGGAGTGGTGACCGTCACCGGTGACCCCGGCATCGAACTCGACACCGACCACGGCATGCTCGCCGCGCTCGAGCAGTTGCTGGCGGCGCACTCATCCCCGGAGATCGAGGATCTGCCCCCGCTGTTCGGTGGTCTCGCCGGGTTCCTCGGCTACGACGTCGTTCGAGAGATCGAGCACCTGCCCGACGCCCCTCCCGACGACCACGGGATGCCCGACGCGGTCATGAGCCTGATCGGCTCGCTCGCCGTGTTCGACCACTGGCGCCAGCGGATCCTGCTCATCGAGTCGGTCATGACCGGAGGGCTCGATCGAGACGGTCTCCTCGCCGCCCGCGCCCGGGCCGTCGGGGCGGTCACGGCAGCCGCTGAACGGCTCGCTGAGCCACTCGCCGAGCCTCCGGCGGAGCCGCCGGATCCGACCGAGGACAACCCGGAGGTGACCTCGCCGACCGCGTCGGGGGAGTACCGGCGCGCCGTCGAGGTGGCCAAGGAGCACATCCTGGCCGGCGACATCTTCCAGGTGGTGCTCTCCCAGCGTTTCGATCTCGAGCTCGGCGCCGAGCCCTTCGACGTCTACCGGGTGCTCCGACAGGTGAACCCGAGCCCGTACATGTACTTCCTCCGGACCGAGGGCGTCACCCTGGTGGGTTCCTCGCCCGAGCCGATGGTGCAGTTGCGGGGCCGGACGGTGATCAGCCGGCCGATCGCGGGCACCCGGCGGCGCGGGGTGGACGACGAGCACGATCGTCGCCTCGCCGCCGAGCTCATCGAGCATCCGAAGGAGCGCGCCGAGCACGTCATGCTCGTCGACCTGGCGCGGAACGACGTCGGTCGGGTGGCCGAGTTCGGGACGGTCCGCCCCGATGAGTTCATGACCCTCGAGCGCTACTCCCATGTCATGCACCTGACCTCACAGGTGTCGGGAACCCTCCGCGATGGCCTCGGCCCGATCGACGTACTGCGGGCCACCCTTCCGGCCGGGACGGTCAGCGGGGCGCCGAAGGTTCGCGCCATGGAGATCATCGACGCGCTCGAACCCGTGAAGCGGGGGCCCTATGCCGGTGTGGTCGGCTACCTCGACTGGTCGGGCAATCTCGACACGGCCATCTGCATCCGGACGATGTTCGTGCGGGCCGACGGCGTCACCGCCTCCTTGCAGGCCGGGGCCGGTGTGGTGGCCGACTCGGTGCCCGAGGACGAGGATCTCGAGTGCCACAACAAGGCAGCGGCGCTGCTCGCGGCGATTCCGGCGGCGCGGCGGATGAGCAGTCGGTGAGGGGTCGACCGTGACGATCATCGATGGTGGCTACTCCGTGCCGGGTCCCCGTGACCGGGTCGTCGTCGAGGGCCCCGACGCGCGTCGCTACCTGCACAGCCAGCTCTCCCAGGACATCGAGGCGCTGGCCGTGGGTGGTCGCGTCCTGAGCCTGGTCCTCGACCCCGACGGCAAGGTGGCGGCGCTCGTCGGCGTGACCTGTGAGGGTGACGACCGGTTCGTTCTCGATGTCGATCCCGGCTCGGGCGAGGCGGTGGCGATCCGTCTGCTCCGGTTCCGGCTGCGCACCGACGCCTCCATCGAGGTGCTCGCCGCTGACCGGGCGCGCGATGCCGCCGAGGAGGCCGAGCGGATCGCCGCCGGGTGGCCGGCACAGGGGAGTGAGATCATCCCGGGCGAGACCCTCGCAGCCGAGACCGGAGTCGTTCAGTTCGCCGTGTCGTTCTCGAAGGGCTGTTATCCGGGTCAGGAGCTCGTGGAGCGCATGGACTCCCGTGGCGCGCTGCCACCCCGGCGGATCGTGCGCCTCGAGGTCTCGGCAGGCACCGCGGTCGGCGAGGCCGTCATGCGCGACGGGGAGCGGGTCGGTGAGATCACGAGCGTCTCCGGTGAGCACGCCCTCGCCCGCGTCGGCCGGGCGTTCACCGACTGACGCGAAGGGCGGAGATCTGCGACCAGAGCAGAAGCGCCCCGACGACGACCAGTGACCGCCACTCGGGCCGGCTGGCCGCCCAGAGCACTCCGGCGGTGGTCACCGTCGCGCTCAACCCGATGACCACCCGCGGGGTCGACGGCCCGAAGACCGGCTGCAGCGCGGCGCTGAGAAGGTGCCCTCCGTCGAGCGGCCACACCGGGATGAGGTTCGCCGCACCGATCACCGCCCCCGCCCACCAGATCGCGGTGGCTGCGCCGCTCGCCGCGATGGGGTCGAGATCCAGGGGATGTTGAGCCCAGGGGAGCAGGCAGAGCCAGCCGACCGCGATGTGGGCGACGGGACCGGCTGCTGACAGCGCCATACGAGCGGCGGTGCCGAGCGGGCGCCGCGGCGCGTAGGCGGTGTAGCCGACCATGAAGCCGAGGGCGATGGAGGCCTCCGCTCCGAGGCGTCGGGCGACGAGGGCGTGGCCGAGCTCGTGGATGATGGTGAAGGCGGCGAGCGCCACGGCGAGCACCAGCCCGTCGGGTCCGGGGTCGATCGCGAAGACGATGAGGAGGAACAGCCAGAATCCGTTGTTCACGGTCACCGGGAAGCCGAGCAGGCGCAGACCTTGACGGTCGAGACGACCGGATGCGTCCATGCCGGCACGGTAGCCCCGACACAGGGTCTCGACCCGGACGAATCGGTGGGTGGTCGCCGGAGCCCTCGTAGACTCGGACGACGTGCCTTACGTCTACGCATTCGATCACTCCCACCGCAAGCCCCCCATGTCCTACAAGGACCTCCTCGGCGGGAAGGGGGCGAACCTCGCGGAGATGACCACGGTGCTCGGACTGCCGGTGCCCCCCGGTTTCACCGTCTCCACCGACGCCTGCCGCGCCTATATGCACGGTGGTTGGCCTGAGGGCCTCGACGCCGAAGTGACCCGTCACGTCGCCAAGCTCGAGAAGACGATGGGTCGCCGGCTCGGCGACGCGAACGATCCGCTGCTCGTGAGCGTGCGCTCCGGCGCCAAGTTCTCAATGCCCGGAATGATGGACACGGTCCTCAACCTGGGACTCAACGACGAGAGCGTGAAGGGGCTCGCCACGGTGACCGGCGACGAGCGGTTCGCCTACGACTCGTACCGCCGCTTCATCGCCATGTACGGCCGCATCGTGCTCGGTGTCGACGGCGAGGTCTTCGAGCATCCGCTCGAGGTGGCCAAGGCCAAGGCCGGCACGTCGAACGACGCCGAACTCGACGCCGCTGTGCTGAAAGGTCTGGTCAAGACGTATCTGGCCGCGGTTCGCCGCGCCACCGGCGCTCCGTTCCCGCAGGATCCCCGCGCCCAGCTCGACGGAGCCATCGAGGCCGTCTTCCGGTCCTGGAACGGCGCCCGCGCCATCGCCTACCGGGTACGCGAGAAGATCAGCCACGAGCTCGGCACTGCGGTCAACGTGCAGACCATGGTCTTCGGCAACCGCGACGACAACTCCAGCACCGGCGTCGGGTTCACCCGCAACGCCGCGACCGGCGAGAACCGCCCCTATGGCGACTTCCTCGTGAACGCCCAGGGTGAGGACGTCGTGGCCGGTATCCGCAACACGCTCGGCCTCGACGACATGAAGCGTCTCTTCCCGAAGATCCACGCCGATCTCCTCAAGATCTTCAAGCGTCTCGAGGAGCACTACACCGATATGTGCGACACCGAGTTCACCATCGAGCAGGGGCGCCTGTGGATGCTGCAGACCCGTGTCGGCAAGCGGACCGGCGCGGCGGCGCTCAAGATGGCGGTCGACATGACCAAGGGCACCGCGGGCGTGAAGCGCAAGTCGTGGAAGATCTCCCGCGAGGAGGCGGTCATGCGGGTCACCGCCGAGCACCTCGAGTCGGTGCTCCACCCGCAGTTCTCGAAGAAGACGACGGCGATCGCGAAGGGTCTCGGGGCGTCCCCGGGTGCCGCTGTCGGTCGCGTCTACTTCACCGCCGATGATGCCGAGGCCGCCGCCAAGAAGGGCGAGAAGGTCATCCTGGTGCGCAGCGAGACGAGCCCGGAGGACGTCCACGGCATGATGGTTGCCGAGGGCATCCTGACCTCGCGGGGTGGGCTCGTCAGCCACGCCGCGGTCGTCGCCCGCGGCTGGGGCACCCCGGCGGTGGTCGGTGCCGAGCAAGTGCGCATTGAGGGACGCCGGTTTAGCGTCGGGAACACCGTCGTCAAGCAGGGTGACGTCATCTCGATCGATGGCCAGAGCGGAGAGATCATGCTCGGTGCCCTCGAGATGGCGAACGCCGAACCGCCGAAGGAGTACGACGTCATCCTCTCGTGGGCTGACGCGATCCGTAAGGGTCGACTTGCCGTTCGCGCCAACGCCGACACCGGCGCCGATGCCGCTGTCGCCCGCGACAAGGGCGCCGAGGGCATCGGTCTGTGCCGCACCGAGCACATGTTCCTCGCGCCCGACCGCCTCCCGATCGTGCGCGCCATGATCCTGGCGGACACCCCCCGCAAGGAGGCCAAGGCCCTCGAGCAGCTGCGCGTCGCCCAGCAGGCCGACTTCGAGGAGATCCTTGAGGCCATGGACGGCCTCCCGGTGACGATCCGTCTCCTCGACCCGCCGCTGCACGAGTTCCTCCCCTCGGTGGAGGAGTTGAAGGTGAAGGCCGCCAAGCGCGGGCTCTCCTCGCGCGATGAGAAATTGCTCGCGGCCGCCGAATCGTGGGCTGAGCACAACCCGATGATCGGCACCCGCGGTGTCCGTCTCGGCGTCATCAAGCCGGGGCTCTACGCCATGCAGGTACGAGCCCTCCTCGACGCGGCGGCGAAGCTGCGTGAGGCCGGCGGGCGTCCGATCGTCGAGATCATGATCCCGCTGACGGTGACCCGGGAGGAGCTCGCGCTCGCCCGCTCGTGGGTTCAGGAGGAGGTCGACGCCGCGCTCAAGGGCATGCGTCGGAAGCCGAACATCTCGATCGGCACCATGGTCGAGACGCCGCGGGCCGCGGTGCGCGCCGATGAGATCGCCGAGGCCGCCGACTTCTTCTCGTTCGGCACCAATGACCTCACCCAGTTGACCTTCGGGTTCAGCCGTGACGATGTGGAGAGCCGGATGATGCCCGCCTACCTCGAGCAGGGTCTGCTCAAGCGGAACCCGTTCGACACCATCGACCAGTCCGGTGT
>Ga0181572_10002259_pt1 | contig 13795 bp, 11 predicted proteins | sample 101ome_26_FD_133004 | JGI IMG/M metagenome (GOLD analysis project Ga0181572, IMG submission 133004) | Coastal salt marsh microbial communities from the Groves Creek Marsh, Skidaway Island, Georgia - 101408AT metaG (megahit assembly) | ecosystem: Environmental > Aquatic > Marine > Intertidal... | reverse complement strand
TATTCCGGCCAGTCTAACTGTTGGAATCAGTGTATTCATGCTGCGCCGGGCGGGCGGGCAGTTCCCCGACGCCGTTTGCGATGCTATCGGACATTGGTCAAGGCATTGGGTCAGCCCGCCTGCCGGCATTGCTCTTGAGCGTGACGAATTAAAAGCCATCAGGAGCGCTCTCCAAACCTACACCGAAGCCAGAGACGCGCTGGTCATGCACAATCTTCGCCTGGTGCACTCGATCGCCGGCCGCTACCGGGGCCGAGGGGTGGGGTATTTGGATCTGGTGCAGGAGGGCACGCTGGGACTCATTCGCGCTGCCGAAAAGTTCGAATTCGAAAAGGGATATCGCTTCAGCACCTACTGCTTCAACTGGATTACGCAAGCGGTGCGCCGCTATGTGGGCGATACCGGCAATCTGATTCGTCTCCCCACACACGTGCAGGATCAGGTCAACAAGGTTTACCGAGAGCGGGCCATAGAGCAGGCCAAAACGGGTATGGAGCCCGATGCGGGCCAATTGGCGAAAAAACTGGGTATGGACAAACAGAAAACCAAGGAAATCCTCGAGGTACGTAATCTGGCCATCTCTCTGGATGCGCCACGTTACGATGATGACGAGGGTGCATTGGTCGATACGCTGACCTCTGATCAGTTTGGAGATACCACAAGCAACGCCGAGCTCGACTCACTGCACCGGTTTCTCGGAGAAGCGGTAGACAAACTCGAGGCTAATGAGCAGGCGGTGGTCGTGGCTCGATGGGGTTTACACGATGGTCCGCCGCTCTCAAGGTCTGAGATAGCAGATCGGTTGGGGGTGAGTCGTGAGTGGGTGCGGCAGCTTGAACGCTCGGCTCTCAGAAAACTCAAGGGGCAAGACGGCATGCAGCAAGCCTTTGTGGACTACCAGCAGGTGGGTACCCAGGCTTAGCGGGCTCACCGCCGCAATAGCGCCGCCAGCGCATCGGACAAGCAAGGGTATGCGAACTCAAAGCCATGATCTATCAGCGCACAAGGGAGCACGCGCTGGCCACTGAGCAGGAGCTCCTCAGCCATTTCCCCGGCTAATAGGCGGGCGGCAAGATCGGGCACACCCAGCTTGATGCGGGTGTTAAAGCACTGCCCCACCTCGTGCGCAAACGCGCGATGCCGAACCGGATTGGGCGCTACCACATTGTAGGTTTTGGTTTCCGACTGGTTATGGACAATAAATTCAATCGCATTGACCACATCCTGAATGTGGATCCAGCTCAGCCATTGATGTCCTGCGCCGAGCCATGTTTCCAAGCCAAAATGGAAGGATTGCGTCATTTTCCCCAGTGCCCCGCCCTCCTTTGCCAGCACCACACCCAGGCGCATCGCCGCCACACGGATGCCCGCTTGCTCAGCAGAGTAAGCCGCCGCCTCCCAGCGTTCGCACAGTTCCGCTGCAAAGCCCTCGCCCGGGGGCGCAGTTTCATCGAAAGTAGCGTCGGTGGAAGCCCCGTAATAACCAATTGCGCTGGCACTCAGCAGGCGTGCTGGGGGAGAAGCCTGGGCTCGCATCCAAGCGACGAGCTCCTCAGTCAGATCAACTCTGCTTCGCACAATTTCACGCTTATAACGGCCGGTCCAGCGCTTGTCGGCGAGTCCCGCTCCCGCAAGATTGATCACAATATCGACCTTGTCGGTGCATTCCGACAGCTGGGTGACAAAGCGATAGCCGTCACCAAGAGAGGCCCTGCGTTTACGGGTCAAGACTGTAATCCGGTAGCCCCGAGACGTCAGCGCTCCAGAGAGCGCTGTCCCAATCAGACCCGTCCCGCCCGTCAAAAGAATATGCATTGGCTACCTCTGCAGTACTCGTGGAATCCGCCCAGCCATACGCACGTATACGCTCCATGAGCAAATCGGTTGACTCTCTGCTGCAAGAAATACGGGCTCACCCTCGGTGGGCGGTTCTCACCGGTGCCGGAGTCAGTGCGGCATCCGGTATTCCAACGTATCGCGACCACGCCGGTCTCTGGCTCGGTAGCCAGCCAATTCAGCATCAGGAGTTCCTGGAGGATGCTTTAAAGCGGCGCAGGTACTGGACTCGCTCCGTTTTTGGCTGGCCAAGGGTCGCTCAGGCGAAACCTAATGCCACACACGCGGCAATCGCCAATCTGGAATTGGCTGGACGCGTAGCTGGCGTGATCACTCAAAATGTAGACCGACTCCATCAGGCCGCGGGTAGTCGTAACGTCATCGACCTCCACGGCCGCCTGGATAAGGTGCGCTGCCTGCAATGCCACTCGGTGACAGACAGATCAGACATGCAGGGGCGGCTACTCTCTCTCAACGCCTTACCCGAGGCGTCTACGCTAGAGCTGAGACCGGACGGGGATGCAAATTTACCTCCCGCTTTCGAGACCGATTTTCGCGTGCCAACATGCCTGCGTTGCGAAGGCGTGCTCATGCCAGAAGTCGTTTTCTTTGGCGGCTCGGTCCCGACAGAGCGGGTAGAGGCGTGTTTCAAGCTAATTGACTCAGCAGATGGTCTTTTAGTGATTGGCACATCGCTAACGGTCTACTCGGGCTTCAGATTCTGCCGTCACGCCCATCAACTTGGAAAGCCGCTAGTCATCCTCAATAAAGGTAGTACCAGAGCAGATGAATTAAGCCAATCGCGCTACACCGACAACCCTTTCCAGCTCCTTATTCAGTGCGCCAACGCGTTATGTGGCGATCAAGCGGAGACCTGCCATGCCTGATGTATCCATTTACTGGTTCCGAGATGACTTGAGACTGAGCGATCTCCAGGGACTCACCGCAGCGGCCTCGCAAGGAGCCGTGGTGCTCGTTTATGTGCGGGACACCTCTCTAGGCGGTGAGTGGATTCCGGGCGCTGCCAGCAACTGGTGGCTTCATCACAGCCTGGCCAAACTGATGAAAGACCTCGAAGCACGCGACGTGCCCTTTGTTTTGCGCACGGGCGAGACTGTCGAAACGCTTACCCAAATCGCAAACGAGCTGGGGGCACGCACGGTCTTTTGCAGCCGCCAATACCAGCCCTGGGCAACCAGCCTAGAAACTCAGCTAAAGCAGCGCCTGAATCAGCACGGCATTGATCTGAAACGCTACCCCGGCGCACTACTTCACGAACCCGAGGAAGTCGCAACAGGCGGGGGCACCCCGTTTAAAGTATTCACGCCCTTCTGGCGTGCCTGTCTTCGCCGTCCTACCCCAGCAGCACCCCTTCCCGCCCCCGCACTGACACAACACGACTACGCCCCCGCATCAGAGCGCCTAAATGACTGGCAGCTGTTACCGACTCAACCCAATTGGGCGGAAGGCTGGCAGGACCTTTGGACGCCCGGTGAAGAAGGCGCGGAGCGAGCCCTCAGTACCTTTTTATCAAATCACGTGCCCAACTACGGAGCCGGTCGTGACATACCCTCAGAGCCCAATACCTCAAGGCTTTCCCCCTATCTTCGCCATGGCAACATCTCACCCAGACAAATTTGGCACGCAGCCGAGGCGTCTAAGGTTCTCCAACCCGACGCGACACATTCCCTAGACAAATTCCTGAGCGAGATTGGGTGGCGTGAGTTTTGCTATCACCTACTATTTCACTTTCCGTCGATGCCCGACGAGGCCTTTAACCCCAAGTTCGCCTTTTTCCCCTGGGGCAAAGATGACGATCGCCTGAGAGCTTGGCAACGAGGCCAGACGGGCTACCCCATTGTCGATGCGGGGATGCGAGAGCTGTGGCAAACAGGCTTTATGCACAACCGGGTGCGTATGGTCGTGGCATCATTTCTGACCAAGCATCTCCTGCTCAATTGGCGCGAGGGAGAAAGGTGGTTCTGGGATTGTCTGCTCGATGCAGACCTTGCATCAAACGCCTGCAGTTGGCAGTGGGTAGGCGGTTCCGGCGCAGACGCCGCGCCATATTTCAGAATCTTCAACCCGATTGCACAGGGCGAAAAATTTGACAAAGCGGGTACCTACACGCGGCATTGGGTGCCTGAGCTCGGTAAGCTACCCGACAAATACCTGCACAAACCCTGGGAAGCACCCGACAGTGTGTTAGCCGAGTCGGGCGTGACCCTGGGCGCGGATTACCCGTACCCCATTGTGGATCACAAGCGTGCCAGAGAGGATGCCCTGGCAGCCTATGCCACGCTTAAAGCACTGTAGTGTGCGGAATTAATCGCCGTCGATGATCGCCACGGCGCGGGTCCAGCCTGCCGACGCGCCCCGAATTTTATGGGGAAAACAGCTCACCATAAAACCAGTGGGCGGCAGTTCCTCCAGGTTATGCATTTTTTCAAGATGACAGTAGCCTATATGCCGACCGGCCTTGTGCCCCTCCCAGATTAGGCCCGCATCACCCGTCTCGACGTAACGCTCGGCGGTCTTGTCGAACGGGGCGTCCCAACTCCAGGCATCGGTGCCCGTGACCCTGATGCCGCGCTCGAGCAAGAACATAGTGGCCTCATAACCCATGCCACACCCTTTGCTGACAAAATCAGCCTGTCCGTACGCCGCACCTGCCGCCGTGTTCACCACAACAATCTCCAGCGGACTGAGTTCATGGCGAATCCGCTCAAGCTCTGCCTCAACGTCTTTTGCGGTGACCACGTAACCGTCATCAAAGTGCCGGAAATCGAGTTTCACCCCGGGCTGAAAGCACCATTCAAGCGGCACCTCATCAATCGTAATTGCGCGCTCTTTTTCACCTGATTGCTCATTCATGGTTGGGTGAAAATGGTATGGCGCATCCAGATGCGTGCCGTTGTGGGTCGATAACTGTACAAATTCGATCGCCCAACCTTCGCCATCGGGCAACTCGTCTCGCTCCAAGCCGGGGAAAAATGCCGCCATTTGTTCGGCGCCAATATCATGGCCAATGTAGTCAATATTGGGTTTCATCATAGGCGGGTCACTGACCACCTCGTTTTCCAGATATATCGACAGATCTACGAAACGACGCACAAATAGACTTCCTTTCAGCCCAGAATGATCAAACCTAGGGTAACCCATACCGCAAAGTGATTGGCAAAGACCTGTTTCCCCGCTACGCTCGCCGCGTTAACTCAGGAAGCCGAGTCATGCCCGTAGCCCTACCCTTACTTATTGCCCTATCACTATTCATGTCGAACCTCGTTCTGGCGGAGGCGTTCCCCTCGACCTATCAGGCGAGGCCGAGCACCCCGGTGCTATTTACCAATGCAACCATCCTGACGGGAGATGGGGAGCGGCTCGAACAGGCTGACCTCTACGTCAGTGACGGCCAGGTTAAATGGATCGGCGAAGGAACCCCCGCAAAAGATGCGATAACAATCGATGCTTCTGGTCGCTGGATTACACCCGGGCTGATTGATGTGCACTCCCATCTAGGGGTTTATCCGTCTCCCGGCGTTGCGGCCCACAGCGATGGTAATGAGGCTACCGCGCCAGTCACCGCAGAAGTCTGGGCAGAGCACAGTATCTGGCCGCAGGATCCCGGTTTCAGTCGGGCGCTGGCCAGCGGCGTAACTTCCATGCAAGTACTACCCGGCTCGGCAAACCTCTTTGGTGGACGCGGCGTGACCCTGAAAAACGTGCCGTCGCGCAGCTATCAGGGCATGAAGTTTCCCGGGGCACCATATGGCCTCAAAATGGCCTGTGGTGAGAACCCCAAGAGGGTCTATGGCGGCCGCAAACAGGCCCCGTCTACCAGAATGGGCAACGTAGCGGCCTATCGCAACGCTTGGATCCGCGCTCAGCGCTACGTCGAGGACTGGGACCGCTATGAGGAAGCCCTGCAGGCTCCCGACGCGGGTGCAGAGTCTGATAATGGGGGCGATTCCGTCGCCTCGGCGATGCTGAAAAGCTCACCACCCAAGCGGGACCTCGAATTGGAAACGCTCGCAGGTGCGCTTCGCGGCGACATCATCGTTCACATGCATTGTTATCGCGCTGACGAAATGCTCACCATTTTGGATATGGCCGACGAATTTGGTTATCGGGTAGGCACCTTTCATCATGGCGTGGAGGCCTACAAGATTGCCAACGAGCTCGCGGAGCACCGCGTCTGCGGTGCGCTTTGGGCCGACTGGTGGGGATTCAAAATAGAGGCCTACGATGGCATCCAGGAAAATATTGCACTGGTGGATCGCCCCGAAGGGGGGTGCGCAATCGTCCACTCTGATTCGGATGAGGGGATTCAGCGCCTGAACCAGGAAGCCGCCAAGGCGATGCTCCGCGGTAACCGCGCCGGTCTCAACATTCCGCCGGAACGCGCCATTCGCTGGATCACATCCAATGCCGCCAAATCGCTCGGGGTAGACGACCGGGTCGGGTCTTTGCGGCCCGGCATGATGGCTGACATTGTAGTGTGGAATCAGGACCCTTTTAGCGTCTATGCCAAGCCAATGCAGGTTTATGTAGACGGCGCACTGTTACATGAAGCAGGTAATCCGGCACTGAATCCACAATCTGATTTTGAATTAGGCCAACTGATGGGGGTCGCACCATGAAATACCTGCTGACACTGGCCTCCTTGATATTGAGCTGCTCGATGGTGCAGGCCGACAGCCTGTTAATTACTAACGGCCTCGTGTGGACGCCTGACCAAGAAACTGTAGCCAACACTGATATCCATATTGTCGATGGCCTCATCACAAGGGTCGGTCCCGACCTCGATGGACTCTCCAGCGATATCACAATTGATGCGGCAGGGAGGCTCGTTACGCCCGCCTTCTTTGCTGGAATTACCGCGGTGGGGCTGAGTGAAATCGGGATGGTATACGAATCAGTTGATTCGCGACTCAACGCGCTCTACACAGGCCTCATGCACCCCGAGTTCGATGTACGAGACGCTTACAACCCACACTCGAGCGTGGTTCCGGTCACACGAATCGAAGGCTTTGGCTACACGCTATTGGCCGCGGCGCCCGGGGACCGCACCTTGTCGGGTCAGGGTTCACTCGTGCGCCTTGATGGCGGTTTCAGCAGCTTCGAGGGAAGCACCGTGATCTTTGTAAATGTCGACGGCCCTTCGAGTGACATGGTGGGAGGCTCCAGAGCCGCGCACTGGATGCTCCTTGAAGCCGCTTTCGCTGAGCAAAATACTGCAGATAGCGACCTCAAGTTGATCAGCCCCCTCGGAAAAGCCGCCCTCAGGGACGCGCAAAGAACCGGAATATTTGTTTTTCGGGCCAACCGCGCCAGCGATATTATCCGGGTGCTGCAGTTCGCCAAGGAGCGGCGACTGAACGCAGTGATCAGTGGTGGACAGGAAGCATGGATGGTTCGCGACGCCCTGGCAGACGCTCGCATTCCCGTCGTTATCAACGCACTTGATAATTTGCCTGGCTCTTTCGATGCGCTGGGTGCGCGGCTTGATAACGCCGCACTGCTACACTCGGCGGGCGTAAAAGTTCTGTTTACCAGTGGTGAAACGCAAAACGCGAGAAAAGTGCGACAGGTCGCGGGCAACGCCGTGGCTCACGGTCTTCCCCACTCGGTAGCCATGGCTGCCATGACCTCAGAACCGGCCGCTGTTTTTGGCGGCCAGCAGCGCGAGATTGCAACAGGCCGGCTGGCCGATTTAGTGGTCTGGAGTGGTGATCCGCTGGACGTTAACGCAGCGGCCGACGTCGTCATAGCAGGAGGCATTCCCGACCCTATGACCAGTCGCCAAACGCAATTATTACAAAGATATCTTCCCGAGGACGCGGGCCTGGGTCGGGCTTACATTCGTCCCTGACATATCGCCCAACGAGGTAACAGAGCGCGAGGCAACCCACCGATCTGCTGGCTATGAATCGCCCATGCGGCCAATGATTTCGCTCGTAGAGTGGCCAGACAGATAATCCAGCGTCACGACTTGGCCGCCATTTGCCAGCACAGAGTCGTGCCCCGCAATCTCCTCGACTTGATAATCCCCTCCCTTCACGAGGACATCTGGCCTCACTGCATCAATAAGGCGCGCGGGAGTATCTTCCGAAAAAGGCACCACACAGCTTACTGCGGACAGTCCGGCCAGAACGGCCATCCTGTCCTCTACCGAATTGATTGGACGCAAGTCACCCTTTAACCGTCGCACCGAGTCGTCATCATTCACCGCCACAACCAGCAGGTCACCCAGCGCAGCAGCTTGCTCGAGATAAGCGATATGCCCCGGATGCAACAGATCGAAACAACCATTAGTCATGACCACACGCTGGCCACTCGCGCGCGCCTGCGAAATCCCGTTCAGAAGCTCAGCCTCAGTCATCACACCAGACAACCCTTCCCTCGGAAAATCATTTTCCATGGCCGCGTTCAATTCGGCCGGGCTGACGCTGGCAGTACCCAATTTGCCAACCACGACACCCGCGGCCTGATTCGCAAATCTTGCTGCGTCACCCAGCGGCATCCCTGCTGACAGACAACCGGCGATCACGGCAATCACTGTATCCCCGGCGCCAGTCACATCAAACACCTCTTTTGCACTTGCGGCGTAGTGTCGTGCCGGCTTGCCTGATTCGATCAGGGACATGCCCGCCTCACTTCGAGTGACAAGAATTGCCTGAATATCAAGCTCGGCACGCAGGGCCTCCGCTTTCTCGACCAATACCGACTCATCGGCACAAGGTCCTACGACTGCTTCCAATTCCGTCAGATTTGGCGTCAATAGCGTCGCGCCACGGTAGCGCCCGAAGTCTGTGCCTTTTGGATCGACTAGCGTTGCTATTCCGGCTTCACGGCAGTGCCGCATGAGTGACTCAATCGCATGCAGCGATCCTTTGGCGTAATCACTGAATACAACGAGACGCGCATCAGCAACATGCTGAAGCGCAAAACCAACAAATAAATCTGTAGCATAGGGCGCTAGCGATTCCTCGAAATCCATTCTCAGCAACTGCTGGTTTCGGCTCAGTACCCGCAACTTCACGATCGTCTGGGCGGCGCAGGGCATCACATTCCAACGCACTCCGGCCGATTCGACGCAGCTACGCAACGCGCGGGCGTGCTCATCATCACCGCACAGGCCGACCAGAGAGACCGAAACACCCAATTTAGCGAGGTTAACGGCCACGTTACCCGCGCCCCCAGCACGGTCCTCCTGGTCGCCCACACTGACCACCGGAACTGGCGCCTCTGGGCTCACTCGTCGACTGGCGCCACTCCAGAAGCGATCGAGCATGACGTCGCCAATAACCGTTATGTTCCCGCCCTTCAGATCCGGCAATACAGACATCAGTCGAACTCTCTCTCCACCGCTGAGGATGCTATCACGGGCGCTAGCGGCGTCGATGTGGAGTAGTAGCGCTTAGCAGTGGCGATGACTTGCTCCACAGTAATACCGCCCAAACAATCGAAACTCCCCCCACAAGTCGGCTTACGGCGGCACGGGGAACAGGCCATATTCCGATAGAGCACTTCCCCCCGAAGCCCTTCAGGGGCACGATACGGAAAGGTGGAACCAAATAGCGCAATGGTTGGTACGCTGAATGCCCAGCCCATATGCGTCAAACCCGTGTCTACGCCAATCACCAACTGAGCGCCGCTCACCAACGCGGCACTCTCGAGCAAAGTGGTCTTGCCGACCATTGACTCGATCGAAATGCCATCAAAGATCCGCTCCGCGGATTCGACATCAGCGGGCGCACCCAGAACAACAACCCGCCAGCCAGCTTGGCATATCTCATCCGCCAATTGCCGCCAATGCGCCTCGGGCCAGTGCTTTTGCGGGCGTGTGGTAAATGGTGACAATACAACGTATGGCTCGGCACGCCGAAACTGCGTCAACCATTCGAGCACGGCATCAGGCAATGCAATGCGCAATGGGAATTGCCTGGTGTCGCAACCCAAATATTGTGCCAACGCACGGTATTCGGAACTGATTCGAGGACTGACGTCCTTTTCAATTCGCTCGCCGACCAGCCAACTTGTGGGCTCCTTGCTACGAAAACTCACCCGTCGAGGCGCACCGCTCAGCCAACCCAGCACAGCGCTCTTGAGCAACCCTTGCGCATCAACCACCAGCTCATAGTGTCTGGCGTTTAATGCTTTTCTGAACGCGAGGACGGATCCAAGCAAGGCCAAAAGACGACCGCGCCTCCAATGCTGGCTCCAGATTTTGCGGGGCCAGATTATCACCTCATGAATATCTGGGTGATGCTGAATCAGTGGCGCTACCGTGTCTTCTGCCAGCCAGTCGATCTGTGCTCTCGGAAACCGGTTTTGGATCGCTGCGGCCAGAGGCGAGGCGAATACCACATCACCAATGGCACTCAGACGAATAATCAGAACGCGGCTCACGCTAGAGGCAGAATAGTCATCGCTCAAGAAACACGACCACTTTCTAAAGGGCTCATCTCAGCGGGCGGTACGAGATCCCGATCCAACACAATGAGCAATGCAAGCGTCAGGAACAGAATGTTGCCATTGAAATAAGAGTAAAAAGAAACTGAACTGTTCAATGGAAACAAAGCCAAAATAACCACCAACGAGCTGAGCGCCACTTCGCTGCGTCGATCAAAGAGCCGCCTGCCCAAAAACACAAAAAATAATCCATAACCGATTAAGCCGGGGATGCCGGTATCTACTGCCACCTCGAGGATAAACAGATGCGGGTGCCAACGCTCGGATACCGGCAGCACACCAATACTCTCGAGCGATACAACCAAAGATCCCCAGCCCCTGATTCCGACGCCGTTTACCCAGTGGTCAGTAAATCCCTGCCAGGCTGACGCCCAGAAGGTGGGCAGATAGTCAAAAGCCTGATAAGCGTCCGAGGCGGCTTGCCCGGGAGCCGAGGCTCGGAAAGTCTCCGTCAGAATCCAGCCTGACAGCACGGCAAGAGAAAACGAAAACAGCAGTGCCAGCAACCACGAATTAACTGTGGGATCAGAATCAATGCGTCGCAGGATCAAGGCATAGCCGCCAAGAGCCACCAGCGCGTGAATCATTGACGCCTCGTTACCACTCATCACAATCGCGGCAAAAAGCGGCAGGGACAGGATACTAAAAGCAGGGTTTGAACTACTCCGGCGCAGCGCCTCAAGATAAAAAGGTGACAAGATGGCCAACGTTGATCCATACCCCATTCGCAGACTGCCCGTCACCAACGTGTGCCCGGAGTCCAGCTCGATCAGGGGATTTCCAAATACACTGAAGCCCGTCAATAACTGCACCAGGCCGTCGACCACCCAGACCATCATCATCGCACCCACCAGCGCCATGAGGCGATGGCTCTCAGGGCTATTGAGCTTGATCTGAAGTAACACCCAGATCGCAAATCCGTAGGAAATGAACCGCACAGCGCCCGATAGTGAACGCTCGAAGTTGATAGCCCCAAACAGCGAAAAAAGCGCGGGCAGGAGAAAACAAGCCAGGACCACCCAAAATTTGCGAACGCCGTCTGTCTCAAAAAATCTTCGGGGGTCGCGGGCAAACACAATGAGACCTACCAGCGCCATCAGCCAAATGAACTGGCGCGTCGCTGACGAAAGCGAAAGCGTGAAGAACAGGCACACCCAGATGATGGAGGGTGAAAGGTCAGAAAGCTTTTGCATCAAGGATATCGCTGAACCCGGAATCAGCGCTCTGTTTGATTAACACCAACAGTTTATTGATTCGCTGGGATCATCACTAGACCCACTGTGAATACTACGGACTACCGATAGCCCCGGAGTTTTCGTCGACACCTGACGCCAACCCGCCCACAGCAAACGCCAGTGCCGGCCAGGCGATGGAACCCGTAGGAAAGGAATAAATAGACAAGGCGCTGGAAAACGGAAACAGGGCAAGTATCGCCACAGCGAGAAAGACCGGGACCCCAGAGTCACTACGATACCTCGCTGCAAAAATGGTTCGAGCGATGATCAAGAAGAGCAGGCAATAGCCCATCACACCAATGACTCCCGTATCGGTCGCGATCTCCAACACCCCAAGGTGGGGATGCCATGGCTGACTCAACATTGCGTCTGGAAAACGGGAAGACGCCGCCAAAATTGGCTGAATAGCTTCCGAGGAACCCCGAATTCCCACACCGGTTACCCAGTTATCTGCGAAAACCTGCCAACTCGCCTGCCATAGCTCCGGTCGGTAGGCCAATGCAGCATTCCATTGATCGGGGTTCAATCCTAACCCAGCCCAAAGTAGCTGCAGTCGCTCAAACAGGTGAGGGACCATCCAAAGAGGAATCATTAATCCGACGAGGCTCCCGCCTACCAACAGCGAAGTTGATCGCCACCCTCTGGAGGGACCTCGCGGCATACATATCAGCCCGTACAAGGCGGCGCTCACAAGCAATAGCAGTGCGGAATAGCGACTCGCACTCAGAGAGACAGCGGTGGCTAGTATGGGCACCGCCAACCACAACCCAGGCCACCGACGACCGTGCAAGCGAAGTGCCTCGAACAGAAAGGGAGAGAGCACAGCCAAGGTGGGGCCGTAATCAAGCCCGAGGGAACCGGTCACTTTGTGCCCCTCGGGTATACCGGTAAAAACGGGGTAACCGGTAAGACTGACACCTCGCCATTCCTGAACAAGGCCATCAACACACCAAAAAATGAGCACGCCAGATAACCAGAGCACCGTTGAGGGCCACTGCTGTGGACTGGGCGCCGCGCGCACAAAAAAGTAGCCCGTCAGGCCGTAAGCCAGCAGTCGCGCATTGGTCGACAGCGCCCGATCCAGATTAATCGCATCGAGCAGCGATACCACACCCGGTATCATTAAGCAGGCCAGCATCCCCCAATAGATATTCATGCCCGGCAGGCGCGCCCACTCCCCCTTGCTCAACAGGAGCATCGCAAGTGAGCATAGTGCAAGGATCCATATCAAGAGTTGTGCCGCAGACAACACCCCGTACAACAGGAAAAACAGCACGACCCACCAAGCTGTCTGTGTATGCCGGAATCGCGGCAAAGAGGGCCCCGCGGGAGGTTGCACGTCGGGCGCTGAGGACATACTGAGCTCTTGGGGTAAATGAGACGCTAGTTTACCATTGCATCTCGGCGCTACGGGAACAGCGCTATGCACGCCAACCGGACCGAATCCGAAAATACTTGATAATGAAGCCCCGACGACATGCTGCTATCCAGACGCTATCAATTCCTGTTTGTACACATCGCTAAAACTGGAGGCACCAGCGTTCGGAAGTCGCTGCAAAAATTCCGATGGCGCGACCCTTTCTATGCCCCGCAGTGGGTAGCCAGCAAACTCAGCGGACTCACGGGACACACGCTTGCGATCAAACTGCCGCGCCACTGCAAGGCAATCACGGCCCAGGAAATGCTCCCCAGAGAAACCTATGACAGGCTTTTTAAATTTGCTTTTGTGCGCAACCCATGGGATCTGCAGGTCAGCTCCTACCACCACATCAAGCGGGAACGCCCCCACCTGCTTGAGGTCGACGAGACCTTTCCTGATTTCCTAAGGCGAAAGCTGTGCCGCGACCGGCCTTGGCAGTACCACATAGACATATCGATCACACCGCAACGACAGTACCTGGTAGATCTGGACGGCAACGAGATTGTTGACTTCGTAGGGCGCTATGAATCTTTGCAGACAGATTTTGACTACTGCTGCGACCGCATTGGTCTACCAAGGCAAGTCTTGCCCCATCGTCGCCGCGCGACAGATCGCAGCGAGTACCGAACCTACTACGATGACAGCACACGCGCTCTGGTCGCTGAGCATTTTGCTATGGATATAGAAGCCTTTGGCTACGAATTTTAGAACGGGTCTCCGAGCAAGCGCGCTTTGTTAGCACAGTGCGCTGCTCTCTAGAGACGGGACGGCACATCACACAGCCCTGCAACGCACTCTACCCCCTCACCGCTGATCGCGACCCCATTTT
>Ga0181572_10002257_pt1 | contig 13800 bp, 16 predicted proteins | sample 101ome_26_FD_133004 | JGI IMG/M metagenome (GOLD analysis project Ga0181572, IMG submission 133004) | Coastal salt marsh microbial communities from the Groves Creek Marsh, Skidaway Island, Georgia - 101408AT metaG (megahit assembly) | ecosystem: Environmental > Aquatic > Marine > Intertidal... | reverse complement strand
TAATGTACATAACACATCCTGCTGCAATTAAAAAGTGTCCTAATGTATAAACGGCTGTTCTAAACAGTGAAGCACTTAAATTTTTCATTTGTAAATAAACGGATCTTTCTTACGTAGTTCTTTGATACGTTTTCTAAAACGAATTTCTTCTTTGATTTTTCTGTAAGGCCATGTAACAATGTCCCAAAGTTTTGCTAACAAATTTTTTATCCAAACCATTTCTTTGCTCTCAATCTAATTTTAAGTGGCGAACTTTCCGCTGCACTTGCAATGCTATACAATGTGTATAGTCTACCGTACTTAGCCACTGCATCACCAATGTCATTTATGTCTTGGTCCCAATCTGGCATACTAACATGCCAACCTCTATCAATAGCCTGTTCTACTAACTTGCTGCCAGCCTTGTCTCTGTCAGGTACAACATAAATGTCTTTACCAAGTCTGTTAAGCAACAGTGCTTGTGCGTCATTTATATCACTTCCGCCAATAGCACAACCTTCTACGTGTAATGCATCAATCTGTCCTTCGCACAGTATACAAAACACTTTGTGTGGGCGTTGTTCGTCTAAATTAAACACATAACCAGGTTGCATAGTAGTCAAGTACTTGCTTTTGCTTTCCTTAACTGTACGGGCTGTGTAGCCCACTATACGCCCCTCGTAGTAGAAGGGTATAATCAATCTGTCTTTGAAAGCAAGACTTGGCGACCAGTGGTAATCCGTGTCCTCAATACTTAAATTGCGTTCCAACATATATTGAAATAATCTCACCACAGGTTCAGGACAATGTCCTGCTTCTGCCCACATATATTTAGATAGTGGCTCAGAACCCTCTGGCAATTGCACAGTGCTAAACTCAGGCAGTTCAACAGAATATTTTTGAACTTCTACACCTTCGTTTTCACGCATAACATCCAGTGCCAGTTTAGTAATTTCATTGTCAGGAGTGTTTAACCACTCCAAAAGTTTTTTGAACTTATAACTGAGATTACGTCCTGGTTGCCAACTTGCTTTGAAGCCACAGTTAAAACAATGATAACTGATAACTTCGCCTTCGGTTATGAGCCCGCCTCTGCCTCTTGTATCTGCATTTTCATTATTGTGAACACAACAAGGCGCATTGAAACTGGTCCACCCACTTGGGGTAGTTTTGCGCTTTGCAGGCAGATATACATTCAAAAGATCAGATACGATGCTCATAGTATTATACTAGCATCGTGTGTTTAGATTGTCAATCTTTTTGTTGTAGCAAATTCATATATTCAGTGTTGTACTGTTGAGTTCTACCATAAATGCGTTCGCTGGTTGCATCTGCATTTTTGTAGTATTTGTTAGCCATCTCATCTAAAAAATCTTCTAAATCATTTGCATGAGGCAATATTTTTTGTGCAATTCTATCTGCTGTGTGTTTGATATATCCGCTTACTTCAGTTAGTGCAACCTGCGGATGTACACCGTATTGTTGCAAGTACTCAATAGTACTGGTTGCTGCACGGCCGCCATCTATTAAGTTACGATACATAAGTTCAAATCCTCTGCGAACATGATGATGTTTTTCTTCACGTTCAAATGCTTCTTCATCCCATTCGTCTATTTGATGTTTGGATTTTAAACTTTCATAACTATCAATTAACGTTGCAATATCTTTAAATGAGCCGTTGATTTTACTTTCAAGTGTTCTTATGTTTACTACTGCTAAACGCAACTTTGATTGTAGTAAATGGTTGTCAGGATTTTGATCTAAATCTATTTCTAACTTGTGTATTTCTTCTAGTTTTTCAGCATGACTAACCTGTGCTTCTGCTAGTGCCATTTTACGTTTTTCTGTTTCTGCCATAATTTGTCGCATCATACGCATTGGCGATTGCCCTGTAAGCATTGTAAGGCTCATCATGCTTAATGTAGTCTGACTGTTGCTTCTATCAAATGCTCTAGTTTTTTCTTCTAGTTCAGGCAAACCTTCGCTTACCTTTTTAACAGCAACTTGATTGATAATGTTTTTGCTTACAGTTGGTAAATTAAAAGAAACAGAATCAATTGTTTGCACAATTGATCCTGCATTATTTTTAGTATTTTCGATTTCGTTGCTCATTGGTAACCTTTATTATTGCATATTATATATGCATTTAATAATTTAGGTACCTGCACATCCGGATACACCTCTTCTAGCAACAGTCAAGTCGCCGAAGTCGGTAGCATTTCCTGGTGTTGCAATTGTAATGTAGTCAATGATGTCAAGGTCGGTATTTCCAGGATTGTTAACTTCACCACCGGCAATTAGTCCGTATGTAGCATCTGTTGCACCAGCCATTTGTGTCCTAGCCTGTGTTAAATCTCCAAATGCAGATGCTGTTCCAGAAGAACCAAATTGCACATAATCAATTGACGTCATTTCCACAGTGCTACCGTCGTGCGGCGCACCGCCGGCAAACACAGCATAAGTTTCATCACTTATTCCACTTGCAGCATATGTACGTGCATCAAGAGTACCAAAAGATGTAGCATTGCCTGCTGTAGCAAACACAATATAGTCCATACTAGTGGTTTGGCCAATACCGCCTCGGTAGAATCCATAGTATGAGTTACTTGATGCTGATGCTCCATAACGTGCTACGGTTAAATCACCCCAGTCAGTAGCATTACCTGGTGTTGCAACTGTAACTTGATCAATTTGATTTAAATAACCAGTATTCAACCCACCGGCAAATACTGCTAAAGTTCCGTCACCTACACCTACGAGAGCGGTTTTAGTCTGTTGTAGATCGCCAAAGTCAATAGCATTGCCAGGTGTACCTATAGTAAAGTATTCTATCACATTTCGGTAACCTCCGCCTGTAACACCGCCGCCTGCATAAAGAGCAGTTGATCCATCTGATACCATTGCACCGCTACTTTTTAATTCAGACAAGTCACCAAAGTCGGTAGCATTACCTGGTGTTGCAATTGTTACATAGTCTACTACATTTAGTCCTGTTGAACCAACAACATCGTAGCCGCCGCCAAACAGTGCTGTTGACACACTGTCTAAATAGAATGGAGTTGAATAACTAGATAATGTAAATCTCTTCCATTCACCGCTTGGTGTTTTTAAATACATGTAACTATCGTCGTAACGTATTTCACCAATTTCGCCTGACTCATTTGGGTCATATGGAGTAGCACCGGTTGATGGTGCAAGTTTGCCTTTTACAAGTCCACTTACTCCGTCAATTACTGGAGTACTATCATCAGCAAAAACACTACCAGTAAGATCGCCTTCCACAGGTCCTACAATTACACCTCGTATTGCATCAACAAGTAATGTACTGTCTTGTGCAAATACACTACCAGTTAAATCACCATTGAGCATTTGCACGTCTAATGCATCAGTAGTTGAATGTTTTATAAAACACTGTCTACCATAAGTGCTGCTATCGTAGTAGAAAGCAATATCGTAAATATCATATCTACCTGTGCCGCCTGTTGGTGCAGAACCTCCAACCCAATTTATAGGTACAGTAGTACCATTGAATTTAATACCAGTCATTACAACACCGTTAGAAGCAAATGATCCGTCGTCTCCTTCTGCACGACTGTAAACACGTTCAATCATTGCCAAGTGATCCCAACCACTGGTTGCTGGATCTGCTGGTTCAACTAATTCTAATGTATCGCCTTCGTATTGCGGTGTATATGTAATTTGAGTTGGGTTGATGTAAGTAGGATTGTCACTGTCAAATCCGATAGTAAGTCCAGGAATACCTAGTGCTGCAATACCAGAATAGAAATTACCATCATACCCATCTGTTGGTGTTCCTGCTTCGCCTGTTGGACCATATGTGTAAGTAGTACCGTCGCCTGTTCTTAGAATGTACGTTTTATTATATGCACCACTAGGATCACTTTTGTTACCAATAATTACAATATCAGTTTCGCTACCAGCAATGTAGTTGTTGTTAACTATAATTTTACGTTCAAGATATCTGTTTGCATTAACGTCTGCATCTTCAATACTTGCAATAAAGTCTGCACCAATTTTTTCTAACCAATATATACCTGCGCCGCCGCCTGCATAGGCGCCGTCACGTAATTGAATTGTGTCGCCCGCTGAAATGGCAGGAAAGAACTTATAATCAGAAGCATAATAACTGATGCTTTGTCTCATTAGTGCATTACTTGAGAATTCCATAGTTGAGGGAAACGCATATTCTGCTGTCCACTCTGCTCCGGTGTACATTAGGATAGCGCCATTGGTGCCTGTAGCAGCAACGTCAGTTAAATCGTTTAGTGTACTAGCACTGTCAGTAATACCGTATCCTGACAATGTTGTTGGAGTGTTGCTTAGGTCGGTCCACGATCCTGAAGTTGCAATAGCAGCAAACCCACCTGCTGAACTTGGAGCAACATTTGCCCATGCAGCACCATTCCATTGCAGTAAATCATTTGTACTCGGACTAGCAGCACTAACATCGCTTACGTCATTTAACAACGCATTAAGTGAAACTGTCATAATGTCAGCAGCGTTAGTAACACTGATACCTGTGCCAGGTGCAACTGCAACATCGTCTGCTGCGCCATCGCTGTCTAACAATCTAATAAGAGTGTTACTTCCTGAAGTAATCATGGAAATTGTGTACGTAGTATCGTTATCTGGTGATGTAACAAAGTAACCTAAACTAGCCCAGGCAGTTGACCCGTCCCCAATTTTCATGTAACCTGTATCGGTTTCGTATCCCATTTCACCGTCTGATAATATTGGATTAGCAGACGTCCAGTTGGCTGCTGCATCTCTTCTTATTTGTATTTTTGTCGCCATTATGCGTTTCCTCCGTCCACTATGAAGTCTCCACTGTTATATAGTGATATTGCACTCCCTCCATCAATATATCCGGTCCAGTTACCAACTGTACCATTCACCCACTGACTAGTTGTCGGGTTCCATAATAATCCTTCTCCTTGAGTAGGGGTTGAAATTGTAACATTCGACTGGTCTTCAAGTGTTTGTTGTCCATTTTCCCAAGTCGATGTTGAATTGTTGTAAATTAAAACTTGTCTATCTGCTGCTGATGTAACTGTCACATCAGAAAGTTCATTAATGCTTTCGTTGTTGATGTTGGTAAGATATGTGTTGGTATCATAACTCCAAGCACCAGCACCGTCATTTTTTAGGAAGCCAGTTCCGTTAACAATAGCACTACTTGTATGAGCAGTAAACACAGGATCTATTTCTGTAGTTAGATATGTGTTCATATCATAGAACCAGTTGCCTGCGTTATCGTTTTTCAAGAAGCCTGTACCATCTGCAATGTTGTATGCAGTGTGTGCAACAAAGATTGGATCTATTTCGTTAATAATATAACGTCCATCAAAGTTTGCAGTTAGTGTACTAGCATCATCTCTTGTTAATGTTAAAATACCTTGTGATGTATCAAAGTTTGCTGCATTAACTCTTGATCTGTCTAACGAACTAATATCTAAGTTTGTTGCAGCACCGTCTTCGTCGTTGTATGTTATTGTTGTACCTGCAAAACTTATACTTGTAGTTGTTTCTAAACTAGGTACATCTGGTGGTGTGTATGTAAACACACCAGTGTTACTATCATATGCAACACTGCCGTTACCGCTTGCTGCTGCTGGAGCACCAACACTCAAATCGCCTGCAACAATAAAACTGTTTGTAAACACAATTTGTGATTCATTAATACTTAAAGCACCTTGGTGTTGTGTTACACTGCTTTCTGTAATATTAGCATCAGGTACATCGGCCCATGTAACTGCTGCTGATAAATCGTTTGTTTCAGCAGTTAAGTAACGTCCGTCAAAGTTGATAGTTGCTGCTGTTGTAGCATCATTTCTTGTTAAAGTTAAGTCACCGGTGCCAGTGTTAAAAGTTCCGCTATCAATTCTTGCTAAGTTTGTATCATCAAACAACGCACTCATATCTACTGTAAATGTTGTAGAATCATCACGTTCAAATGTAGCAATACCTGTAATGTCATCAATAGTACCTGCAATAATACGTGCTAGGTTTGTATCGTCTAAATATAAACTTAAATCTAAGTTGGTTTGTGTACCAGATTCATCTGTATATGTTAGCGTATTAGCACCAAGTGATAAACTTGTTACAGTTTGATTGCTTGCAACTTCTGTTGCAAAATCTGGTGGAGTGTATGTTAATGTTGCAGTAGCACCATCGTATGCAATGCCGCCTGTACCACTTGCTGGTGCATTTGCTCCAACTGAGATGTCAGCAACTGTATCTCCGCTGCTTACATTGTAAACTGTAGTATTCCAATTAGCAATACCATCGCCAACTTTGATCTTACCTGTATCTGTTTCTAATCCAAGTTCGCCTGATGCTAACACAGGATTTGCTGCTGTCCATTCGGCAGCAGTACCTCTTCTTATTTGAATCGTAATAGACATTATGGAGCACCTCCATCAATTACTAAAGTTCCGAATACATTTTCATCCACTGTTTTTGGTATCCATTTGCTTGTTCCTGCATCCCAACCTAGTACTTGGTTATCAGCAGGGGTTCCTGCATTTACATCTTCTAACTCATTTAAATAAAATTGACTCAATGTTACGTTTGTCATATCAAGTGACGAACCTGCAACAAACGTAATATTTTGACTATTGTCAATGTTAAATGTATTGTTTAAATCAAGACTTGTAACGTTAAATGTTAAATTGTTACTTGCGTCAATATTCAATACATTTGTAGCACCTTGTGTAATGTTATAAGTTGTTGAATTAAAACTTAAATTATTACTGTTGTCAACATTCATAATACTTGTTGAGTTATTAGTAATATCAAAACTGTTTGATGTAAAACTAATGTTGTTACTGTTGTCAACGTTTAAAATATTTGTTGAGTTGTTGGTAATATCAAAAGTATTAGATGTAAAACTAACACTGTTACTATTGTCAATGTTGAGAACATTTACACTGTTGTTTGTAATATCATATGAATTACTAATAAATGCAACATTATTGCTGTTGTCAATATTTACAGTATTGATAGAATTGTTTGTAATGCTATATGAATTTGATACAAAACTAAAGTTATTGCTTGCATCAATGTTTACTACATTGTTTAAGTTAAATGTGTTTGAATTAAATACAAGATTGTTACTATTGTCAATTGTTAAGTTATTACTGTTATCAATATTTAAAACACTCAACGAATTGTTTGTAATAGCAAAACTGTTGCTTGTAAAAGAAAGATTATTACTATTGTCAATATTAACAACACTTACACTGTTGTTTGTAATATCATAACTGTTACTAACAAATGAAAAATTGTTACTGTTATCAATTGTTAATGAGTTGTTTACATTAAAGTTATTGAGAGTAAATGTTAAGTTGTTACTGTTGTCAATTAACAAAGAATTAATTGAGTTATTTGTAATGCTGTATGAATTTGAATTAAATGTAAAGTTGTTGCTTGCGTCAATGTTTAATACATTGTTCAAGTTAATTGTACTTGTTGACAAACTAAAACCGTTGTCAATGTTAATTGTTGTACTTGCACTTGGAGAAATTACAATGCTGCTCAATGCACCAAGGTTTACTGTGTTGTTAGCATTAATAATAATACCTGCTGTGGCGCCTTCTTCAACTGTTATAGCACCATTAGCAATACCATCTAAACTCGGAGGTGTATAACTAAACTCTCCTGTAAGTGCATTGTATGTTAATGCACCTGTGCTTGATGGTGGATATTGAATAACACTAAAGTTTTGTTGTAATGCATTTACATCGAGATTAAATTCAACGCCATTTGAATCGTAAATAGAACCGCCTGCTGGTAGTATTAAATTACCATCGTTTCTAAATGTCCATGTATAGTTATTGGTACTGTTATCAGTAATAATATAACTATTGTTTGACACACTGTTTGTATAATTAACAGTGTTCATTACAATGGCATTATTTGTAATGTCAATAGTTGTGTCACCACCAGTAATGTCAATATTGATAGTATTTGCTGTTACACTAAAATCATTTGTTACAGCAATTGTCATGTCAGCATTGACTGTGATAATCATTGAATTGCTAACGTCAATGTCAAAGTTAATGTTGTTAATCTGATCGTAAGACATTGTTGCAACATTAGTGTCTGACGGATTTACTACTTGAATTTCTTTTGTTATTATTCTATCGTTATTAACGTCAAGTGCTACATCACCTTGGGTAATACCAGTTAAGGCAAATAATGATTCAAAGTTTGTATTAATTTTAACAAATGCATCACGAATACACTCGCCGTCATCTGCTAGTCTACCTGATCCTACATTAATTACCTCTTGCGCCATATTACTTCCTTAGTGATTCAACTTTATACTTTGTATTGTTCCGTCGGTCCAATTTGTTATAAATGCACGTAACCAAGTATAATTGCCAGTAAAGTTATACACTTTAATACTTGTTTCTGGTGTTGTATAATCAAGTTTAAAAGGTACAAGTTTGCACTGCCATAGTCCTGTGGTTGTTACACACAGTGGAGTTTCAACCAACACTGGTGACCAGTCTGTTCCATCATTACAGTTTGTGTAAAATGGATCTTCTGGGTCTACGCCTAGTGTGCCCTCAATTTCAATTGTTCCGATAAATCCTGTAAGTGAAATCTGTACAGTATGCAGGCCATCGTCGCGGCTGTAATAGCCGTCGCCTTTAAACTTTTCACCTCTTAGTGTCTGGCTGCTGCTATCGCCAGGGTGTGTTTGGATTGATAGTATAGTTTCACTGTTACTCATATTTATATTTATCCATACATATTATTTTAGTTGCGCACCAACACTTTGATTAGTTTGTCAGCAGGATCTGTATCGGCTTCAAACCTCAAGTACGAATAAACACCTTTGAAAACATTAAACACAGGGCGTTCTTCACTGCCATCAAATGTAACCGTATCAATATCATACCAATCATTGGTTCCATCGATTTGATTATCAAGCGTACCTTGAATTTTTACATTGCCTACATAACCGTTGCTGTTATATGCATCTGTATAAAATGCAACTGTGTGTACTGCTTCGTTTTTGTTGATTTTAGGCATTGCTGTAATTTTTGTAAGTTCATCATTGCCTGCTACCCATACTCCATCCAGTTCGTGGAAGTTTGTAACAATGTTACTTGATTTAATAGTAGGATGAGCACAATCATCTACATAAATGTGACCACATGCTCCAAAGTCTCTATTAGAATATGTAACAATTTTTTCATCACAAGTTTCACGTAGATATACTGTGTACGACAAGTATTGCGAAGGAATGTTTAACAAATCATTTTCTGTAATTGTAATATAAAACAATCCTTTTGTGGATTTAGTTGATCCGTCATCTAAAATTGTTGCTTCATATTTTAACACTTGATCTTTTTCGTCATCAAACGCTTCAAAGTCAATTATTTTTCCAAATATATTTACTGGCTTTTGATCAGCATTCAACATCCTAAATTGAATCTTGTTGTCAACTCCTTTATAAACTTTTAAATCTCTACTATACACTGGTCTATACTCCACTACGAATCCAGTATCGTTTGATATAACGTCAATTTGATTTTTGTATAAATATCTAGGTATTAATTGCATACAGGATCCTTTACTATACTATATTTATTTAAAACATGTTATTAAAAGAAATCGAACAACAGTATCCATACATAAGTGTCGTTGCATACGGTGCAAACGAGTATGTTGGTATTATAACAAATCAAGATCAATACGTGACTAGTATGCTAGTCTACACTAACCTCAAGAGTGACTTGGACAAAAAGTTGCTTGTCGAACTGGGCGAAATATGGTGGTGGGAATCAAATCGTATGATTCCAATTAATATCTTTTTAAGAAAAGAGATTGAGCCTATTAACTATTGTATGCTTACTATGAACAGTAAAAATGTAAAGGTTGTAATAGGCCCGTGTGTGAATGTTAGTAACTTAGCAGTAAAACGCATCAAAAGAAAAAGCGTTCAAGTTCTCAAGAAGCCTCGCTAAATTTTTCACATACTAAATTCATATGTACTACAACAGCCATAGCGTAACTAATGGCATGTGCTTTCTTAAAGTAGTAACTCTCGTCAGTGGGTGCGACCCACACTTTTTCTAATATCGTTGGCCAAGTTTCGTTGACAAGATGGCGTTTGGCAGGACGAATCATCGCTAACACTGCTGCTAGTTGTTCTACGTTTGTAGGTTTTGTTTTGCGCAATATTTCTCCGTGACCGGAGATATGAAAGATAAGATTTGTGAAATCGTCGTGTTGTAATAAGTCCCACTGCGGTTCCTTTTTCATTAATTGCTGTAAATGTTCTTCGTTTTTTACATCTTGGTATATGCTAACATTTAAAAAGTCCAGTTTAAAGTAACCTCTATCTTCTGCTGTCTTATAATCAATAGTTGAAATATTATCTATAGGATTACAAGGTATTTCGGTTACATAAACACCAGTGTTGTGTTTTTTGCCAGTGTCAAGACGTGCTACACGATGTTGTATTTTTGATAACACAATGTCTCTGTCTGCAAAGTCTATGTCAATATCAGGCATCGATTCGTTTCCAATGTGGTTGATCTTTTTGCGGAAGTTGCCCAATATATTCTTCGCCTGTTTCTAGATCCACAAGTTTATACTTGTTTGGACACTTTGTGTAAACTACTAGTTGTACTGCAATATCAAGTCCGGGCGCCTCTGTGCCATCTAATAATTTTCTATTCAAGTTCGCCTCTCTTTCTCATTTCTGCTCTTATTTTTGTAGCACTAATATCATGTATTTCGGCACCCAAGTCATGCTGAGTAAACGTATATCCAACACCCCTGCCGTAACTAATATCAACAATGTTAGGTACAAGCATAATAACATATTCTACACCATGTGTAAAGCCTTCTTTTGCAAGTCCTTCTTCTATATTTACATGAACGGTATGTGTGTCAAAAGGATTGTCTGTTTGTGCTATTGTTCTTCCTGCGCCTGCATCTTTGCCCACAATACCACCCACATCACGTACCATAATACATACTTGTCCAGTTTCGGCTAATGCTTTTTTAAATAGTGCAGTATGCCCATCATGCCACGGCTGCCAACGTCCTAACATTTGTGTTGTTGGCTTTTTCCAATCAAACGACATTGGTTCTCTCCATCCAAGTTGCAACTACTGGAACTAATGCTTCGTGTGTATCATTAAACCATTTTGAAACTCTATAATCCCAATGTGCAGGTTCTACAAACATCTTGTTTGTGTCTTCAAACCTGCCTTCGTCAATTGTGTCCATCCAAACTGTAAAGTCTGGGTTAAACTCACTACGTGCTTGCTCTGTAGGACATACAAAGTCAGCAACAGCAATTTTTCCTGCACGTACAACACCGTCTGCAAGATAGCGCATACGTGCTGCTTGACGCATACGTCCTTCTGATGAAAAATCCCAATCTTGATAATGCCCACGAACTTCATCGGCGTTTAAATGAACACCTCCGATTAATTCTGCAAATGGTTTTGCTAATGTAGTTTTTCCACTACCTGGTAATCCGAATATTAGTATTTTCATAAACTAACTCCCATTTAGATTTGTATGTTTTTCTTTCAAAAAACAAAATGTCATTCATATAAATTTTATTGCTTATAATTCTAACACGAATTGGATCGTTTTTTAAACGTTTTTCTAATTCAACTCGCCAAACTGGATCTTGCAATTCGTAACCTAAATTAGTACTCAACAACTTGTGTGTTTTTACTAATACATTTTTTAAATAAGGTTTTGCAGTTTTTATTGGTTTATTAAAACTTATAAATTTTACATCACTTAACGGCAAGTGATCAACCATAAGAAATCTTTTAATACCAGGTTGAATTTTCCATTCTTTATTATTATACCTAATATTTATAAAACTGTCAATACACTTGTCTATATGAAGAATATGATATATTTCTGCTAACGAACTATAACCGTGTTTCCCTGCAATATTAGAATCGATTGTGAATTCTAGTCCATACTGCAAACATCTATTGACAATTATTTCCCACCTATCATAATCTGCAGAAAACTTATAAGGTATAACTGATGTAACTTTATTACTAGGTATACTGTACAAGTAAACAGGAACATCGCAGTGTTGTTTTAACTCTGCATAACTACTCACATGAGGCGATTTATTATTCATAACTTTGCTTGTTGTATTACATCTTTTACTAGTTGCAAGTCTTTTGGATTTCTTTTAAAACGCATTGCCCAGTGTTGTGGATCTAACACATAGTTTAGTAAGCCCAACTGTTCGTCTGAAAACTTGTTTAGTGCCTCTTGTCCTGCTTTGCTATTTAACACTAACCATGGAGATATTTTGCCATCTTTAATGTCCCAAGTGATTCTATTTGTGCTTGCATAAAAAAAGTAATGGTTGAATACACTGTTGTTTTCTTCAGCCCATTTTTGCATAGTTTGAATACTACGCTCTAATGCAGTTTCAACACCTTCTTTACGAATTAGTTCAACTGCATATTTTTCATACATTTCATCTCTACACCAATGATCAAGTTTTACATTGCTAGTAACTACGTAATCAATATACTTGTCAGGATATAGAGGCCGTACATTGTTAACAAAACTGCCAAACTTAACAAACGCATTGTAGAAGGATGACTTAACAAATTCTTCATATGTTTTATCTTTTTTATGACCGGCACTTAATTTGTAAAATCTTTGAAAAGCATAAAAGCCAACTTGTACTCGCTTTTCATCTTTTTGTAGCCAACGCCTTTTTGGCTCACACATGTGTACTAACAGTGTGCTTTCTTTAGTATAACTTTTTGAACAATATTCACATGTGTATTTAGATGTCAACTTTTTCGTACCCGTGTTCTCGGGCGAGTTCTTTGAGTTCTTTTTTTGTAGATATTCTAGCAAGTGTTTCAACCTCGTCCATTTTCATTTCTGGATATATTTGTGCTAATAATTTTACTGCTTTGCTGCTATCGTCTTTTTTCTTTTTCAAACCAATCCACGGATGAAATTGTTGTTTACGTTCTTCACCTTGTTTCATACGCAAATCAGCAGCAACACAAAGCAGTTGATACTGTAACTTGATATGATTTGTTCCGCCAAGCACATTCCAGTTTTTGTTGTAATACTCGTTGACCTTAAAAACAGCAAGTGCTTGCTTTTCGTAACTGCCTTTGACGCTGCTAATATACCTATTGAGATTCCACAAGTCGCCCTTGATATCTTTCTTGCCGTCATCTCCAGCAGCATCATACAAGTCTTTGTAACCCATATCGATACTTGGAATCAATACTTTAAACAAGTCTAGTTCTTTGTTTGCCACTTTTCTAAATCCTCTGGCGTGTTAATCTCAATACCGTCAAACTCAACTTCTACTACACCAATCTTAATGCCGTTTTGTATCCAACGCAGTTGTTCTAGTTTTTCAATATCCTCTTCTGGAAACTTTCTACTAATATTGTACATGGCTTTTGCTTCTCTATTATAGCCATATATACCCAAGTGATGATCTCCGTACTGTAAACTTGCACGTAAGAACCAATGCGCTCTACCTCTGCTGTGTATCATTTTAACACTGTTTGGATCATTTCGCAAGTTAAAATCCATCGGTGTGTATGCAGTTGCTACATCACTACGTTGTAATTCGCCTTCAACTGCACGTATAATATTTTCTGTTATGTCTGGCATATCGCCTTGTACATTTATATATCTATCATATTGTAGTACTTCGTCAATAACCTGCATACAACGTTCTGTGCCATTTTCTGCCTCACGTGTCATTAGACATCTATTTGCACCCATATAATTGTAAATGTCTTGATGATC
>Ga0181572_10002256_pt1 | contig 13802 bp, 24 predicted proteins | sample 101ome_26_FD_133004 | JGI IMG/M metagenome (GOLD analysis project Ga0181572, IMG submission 133004) | Coastal salt marsh microbial communities from the Groves Creek Marsh, Skidaway Island, Georgia - 101408AT metaG (megahit assembly) | ecosystem: Environmental > Aquatic > Marine > Intertidal... | reverse complement strand
TTTTTATATAAATCACTAGGCGGTCGACTTCGACCATCCCACTGTCTACCTTTTTCTCTAGTCATTTTTCTCCTTTTTATTATAATACAAAACCATTCGTTTACTGCCTTCGTACTTCTCTAATCTTCTTTTCATTCGTTGATTTTCATCGTATAATTCTTCGTTTCTTTTTATAAGCCTTTTAAACTTAGGCTCATAATAATTACGATAGTATAAACTCCAATTAGTGGACAAGGTTTGATTTTGTTTCATAATCTATATCTTTTTTAGCTTTATAAATTTCTACATGCGCACCACAATCAGGACAACCCATGTAAGTCACACTTTCATAAAATTCATCTTCTTGTGATATATCATGTTCACCACCATACAATAATTTTGTATTACAATGCCAACACAATCTATCTAAATCTTCAGTCTTTTTTGTCATTAAAATCCTCTTCTTTCATTGGTTCTTTCGTTTGTTTTTCACTGTGTATTAATTCATGATACATGTCTAATCTTTTTAAAAACTTATGTTTCCATTGTCTTAATTCGTGATCCTTAAACTTAAATTCCTGGAAATAAAGGTCTGGTGTACAAACCATAATTATACCTTGTTGTATTTCAGAACCATAAACATAGTCATGGGCCATGCAATATGCTGCTATTTGCAGGTAATAATCCTCAATCCAGTCTTTATTTTTAGGTCTATTTGCTTGTTTAAAGTCAATAATAGTATCCATGCCATTATGCTTACATACAAGGTCCGTAGAGCCTGCGTAGAGGCCAGGATAGTATAATGTGACCTCAGACCCATACCATTCATCAACCGGCGCTAAACCGATCTCTATGATCTTTTGAGCCATAGGTTTGGCCTGGACTCCAATATCTGTTAGATCATCGTAGCCTACCCCTTCAATATAAGATTCTAAGAATTTATGCATTGAGGTACCCCGTTTGCTAGATAGATTTTTAATTTCTTCTGCCTTTTTTTCGCCAACTTTTTCTTTCCATTTTTTAATAAAAGATTGGTCCTTAGTTTGACCTAAGATAGTGGTGACCGATGGAAGCCTATACTTATCGACTTCATAGACACGTTTACCAGTATCAGGATCCGTGATTTGTTTTCCAGTAATGTAGTTAAACTTTTCGTTTCTTTTCATTTACGCTTCCTTAATATATTCACATGCTTTTGCCATGCCCAGGAATTCAATCTACCTGATACACCCATCACAAACAATAGAAATTTTAATTTAATTTTTTTTATATTCATTTTTAGCAATCCATAATTTATAATGTTGTAAGTTAATTACATTTTCAGGAGTTGGTTTTTCTTCTGTGTAATGACTTATTACTTGATGTAATTTATGCGCTTTAGTATGAGCAAAAGGAAAAAAAGATATAGCAACTTTATACGCATCACGAAAAGTACAACGCCAACGCCATTGCATTTTGTGACCGGTCTTTTCTCTTGATTTCTCATTAACTGTACCTACCCCTACAATTTCATGAAAAATTCTAACCGTAGCTTCATCTGTCATTGCCATCTCCAATGAGATTCTCCAACAGTTATAAGTGCCGTTTCTTTTTTTCTCTTTATACTTTTTATAATTAACACAGCCTTCCCCATCAAATAAACCTGCAGCATACGCTAAGTTTACTTGTTGGTTTAAATAATTACTATCCATATTAATTTAACTTCTTATCTTCTTCATACTCATAAAGCTCACCTTTAGAATCACAATCCCAACACTGTTCAATCATTTTATCATCAGTTAATTCAGAACTATATCTTAAATAGCCATTACCTTTACAAGTAGGACAGATGTATGTTTTTTTAACTTTTGAGTTTGCCATTAAGATTTTTCGCTTTCTCATTTGCAATGTATTCAATAGTTTTAGCAATTGATAGTCTTCCACCTGGAAATTCAGGTAAAATACTTTTAGACAATCTTTCTAAAACCGAGTATGTTTTCTTCGATAGAGAAACATTTTTATATTTAGTCATATCAGTCATATGCGTTTCCTTTCATTATTTCTAACCCTTATACAAGGACGACTATAGGATTGTCAATGATAAAAGTTTTTATTTTTAGTTTAGCAATATGCAGTGTGAGTTATCAACAGTGTAAAGTTATTGAAGAAGCCACAATGTATTTTGAAAATTACAGAGAATGTGCCCTTCATGGTTATGAGTATTCTTATAAACTTTTAGAAGTATTAGATACAGAAGTCATGGAAAAAGAACAGGTTTATACTAAATTTGTATGTAAAGAACTTGAAAGTAGTTGACAATATGGCAAGATTGTGGTAATGGGCCTTATCTTCTCACCATTTACCTACCCTCATTATTTCCCTCTTCAGGGTAGGTACGTTTAACAGATACAACCAATAAACTGACCACTACCATCGTTCATGAAATAACTGTTCCATGGTCCGTGATACGTGGTCAGTGCTTCTCGTATAATGTTACAAAGATCGAAACAATCAAGTTTTGCGTAAACTTTTAGACTTATCATTTCTTTCGTGACCGGTATCAGATTGTAGATCCCATCCTGAAGTATGATTAATTCCACTAACTACTTCCTTTATTTTTTTATACCAAAGATCCTTGTAGTAAGGATCTTTAGTTTTATGATATTGATTTGCAATAGCATCTAAATTATCCAAGATTTTTGTACGACTCATTTGGTTTTCTACCCCATGCAATTATATTTTTTACACCAGGTGCCACTAACTTGACATCGACACCGTAAGGTTTCCATGCTTTTGCCATAAGATTTAATTCTATAACAAAGTTAGTCCATTGTTTAGAATTAATTCCATCAACTTTTAACTTTATATTTTTTAAAGTTCGTTTTGCTCGTTTAGCCATTTCTTTAACTCCTTTCTTGGTTCTTTTGATTCAACGATTCTTTCTACAAGTACAGCTGCTTTGTGTGCCGTTCTACCAATAGAAGGCTCAAACAATTCAGACTCGTATAAGTTATTTATTATTTTTTGTTTTATATTCCACAACATACTTTCTCCTTTTTTATTTAGAGAATAGGATATTACAGGATGTTTGTCAACGGCCTTGACCCTTGTATCTAGTTTTTTTCTGTTGCCTTTTTTCTGCCTTATTTTTTGATTTTTTGTGAACGCCAGGACGTTTTTTAGGTTTTGGACGTGGTACAAAGTGTACAAATTTTTGTTTAGCCATCGTTTTCCCAGTCTTTTATACCGTTTATTTTTTGATTAATAGGTTTAGTAATCATAGGAATATAACTTATTTTGCCATTAATATGTTGTTCTAAATCTGTGCCACAAGTTACACATCTATATTTATCTCTTGTAACACTAACTAATAATGTATTTTCATCACAGGTAGGGCATAGACCATTTACAACTTCAGGTGTAAATTTAATTAGATAGCTCATTATTTTGGTTTTATAATCTTGTTTATACTTATACTACCATCAATATTTTTTTCAAGCTCTGCTTCTACCTCACCACACATAAATTGTTTATTATTCATATCCATATTACGTGTTGCTTCTCTTTTCATCTTTAAACAAGTAGATAAACTATCTTGTATTCTGTGTTCTACAAGTTCTCCATTTATAAACAAACATAATGCAAATACTAACTTTATCATTAATGTCCCCCATTACCATTTGCAAACTTGATATCTCTTGTTGCATCCTTTAATTTTTCAATATCTTTTTTTAATTTTTCAATTTCTTTTTCATGACTAGATAACATTACACCTGTGTGTACATTTGCTTCTAACATTTTCTGCATCTTCTCTATTTGTGTTGCCTGCCATTCTAGGATCATGAACTGCTCCTGGTCAATTGGTTTTTGAACACTAGCCTCTAATAAATCTTTTTCAAACAACTGATTTTTAGTTTCTAGTTTATTGAGTCTTTCAATAACACCGAAAGCAAACCATGCTCCGACAATTATGGCTCCGATCAAACCTATTAAGTTCCTTAACGGAAGACCGATACTTGTGTTCTCGTTGATTTTTATTGACATGATAGACACTCATCAGAATCGGAATCTAATTCTGCTAATGCTTCTTCCTTACATTGTGGACTACAAAATAGTTCAAACTCATCTAACTTATCTTTTACTTCAAATTCTTTATTACATTGTTTACAAATTTTCATCTTATTACTGGTCCTCCAAATATTGCCAATAGGCACATTAATATAATTAATATTGCTGTGAATCTGTAATCCATAGTAACAATCTCCATATTAATCTTTTGTTTTCTCTATCTCGTAAAACATTTTGTCAGAATCTTCCGTAACCCAATCGCCACCTTCGACATCCCAGACTGTGTTTTGTACTTTATAGTCAGGCCAGCTGTTATCAGTAGTGTATGAATTAACATGCCACAAAATGCGATTGTTAGGCTGAGCAGCAAAATTGCCGTTAGCAAGAGCCAGTATATGCGCACACTTATGCTCTTGAGGTATTTCAGAATGTTCTGTATTGAGTATATTAGTCTCTGGATGCGCCCAGTCAACCGTAAAAAGATACTCTCCATGATAAAATTTTTTATCTTTTCCTAGATATTTGCCGTTTATACCAGCCAACCAATCAAAGCAATGCACGCTAGGCCAATAACTAAAACAATTCCACAGTTGGAGTTCGTCCGCCTGCATATCCGGCACATCGGCTCGGTCATACGATTTTTGGAAAAACGCTGAGATAGGCAAACGCCAAAAGCACGCACCATTGGGTAGCATGATGTTAAATAAGAGCGCCCTTCCTGATATAGAGCTAAGACCAAAGATAACGCAGTCACTAAACTCTCCTTGATGTTCTTTAAGATCATATAGATACTCCTTCCTTATTTTGCAGTAGATGGGTGGTATATTCGCGTTTAAATAAGACATAGATCATTTGATTGTACCCCAGTTAGGACCAGATTCATAGTCAACTTTGTTTTTTATACTAAAGTCAGGTATCGTTTCCTCCATGGTTTTCTTAATAAACTCTGCCTCTTCCTCAGATTTAACAGATATACACAACTCATCATGAATTTGTATGTGAGGTACTATACCATTTTCATATAAATCTACCATAGCTTTTTTTGTCATATCAGCTGCAGATCCTTGAATTAATCTATTTAAAGCTTTGTAAGTAAATGCAGGTGTATAATGATGTTCAAAGTTATTCATGTAATCAGGATCTATTTTATTTTCTTTATATTTCTCTAACATCTCAGCTTTAAAAGCTTGTCGAGCTTCTTCTTCAGTATATAATTTAACTTCTTTGTATCTATTTCTTACAGGATCCCACTCTCTATCTAATGTTTCCCATTTATTAAATCTACAAAACCTATCATACAGAGTAAATAAAAGTTTATTTTGTTTTGCAAAATCAATTAAACCTTGAGATAACATTCTAACAAAAGGTACTTTATTATGGTATTCATCAAATAATTTTTTAGCTTGTAGTTTATCTAAACCTAATTCAGCTTGTAATTTTATTTTACCCATACCATAAAACAATCCTAAGTTAATTGTCTTTGCTTGTGTCCTAGAAATTTTTGCCATGTCAGCAACAATTTGATGAAAGTCTGCATCATTTTTATTAAACTCTTCTTCTAGATCTTCTGTCTTTGGTAAACCTAACTTGACAGCGTAGTGTACTACAATTCTTGGTTCTTGTTGTGAGTAGTCAAAACTACCCCACTTCATGCCTTCTTCAGGTAAAAACATCTCTCTCATTTTTTTACCAATATAACCTTTAGATGGTATTTGTTGTAAGTTAGGGTTAGACATAGAAAATCTTCCAGTTACAGTACCTCCAGCATCTGATCTAATTTGATTAACATCTGCATGTATTCTGCCTTCATGTACATAACCCAGTAATCCTGTAATAAATGTATTAACTGCCTTGTCATATTCTCTTGCTTTAGCAATCATTCTTAAACATTTATTCTTGTGTGTTTTTAAATAATCTTTTGGAAGTTGTGGCATTTTAGATTTAGGAGTTACTTTGTAATCTGTAATACCCTGTTGATCTAATAAATTTTTTATAGATGCAGCTGCCCAGATATCAATCTTGACACCAGTTTCATTTTCTATTGCTTGTAATATCTGATTTTTTCTTTTTGTAAGGTGTTCACCAAAATGTTTAATTTTAGGAACATCAATTCTAACTCCTTTAAATTTCATGTCAACTAAACAACGAAATAATTTAGTTTCTAATTCAAAAATTTTTCTACAAGTTTTTTCTTCCTTCTTGCCATTTTCATGTATTTTAGTATATAATACTTCGTCAAGTTTTTTATCAAAAAGATTCCATAACTTTAAAGTTAAATCCACGTCTTGCTTTGCATAGTCTTTTGCAATCTCTCCAGGTATTTTATGCATGCTAGTCATTGGGTCCTTAATCATACCATCAGACCACTCTAAAACTTTTTGTTGTAAATCATATTTATATTTTGATTCATTTAAATAATCTTTAGATAAAGAATCTAATGAATACTTAAATCTAGTTTCATCAATTACTGATGCTGCAATCATAGTATCAACCAATCTACCTTGTAACATTTTACCGGTAGTCGATCTTAGCCAACAGACATCATAAATTGCATTGTGAAAAACTTTTGTAATATCAGGGTTTTGCAACAATTTCTTATTCATTTGTTCCCAAAACTTAGTCAACTCTTCTTCTGATTTATTATCATCACTATGTTTTAATGAAAAATAAACCGTATCTTTCCCGGTAGCTACAGCTACACCAGTTATAAAACCATCTTTTCTTATAGCTCCTAAACCTTTTGTTTTAAGGTTAGGATCATAGGTTTCTATATCAATCGCTACAGTATCTATTCCTTTTAGATCTAAGTCTTCTGGATGTTTACACATTGTAATCCCTCTCCAATATCATTTCTAAATAATGAATTGCTTTCTTAATATCTTCTGCTTTCCCTTTGTTTGAATGTCTACATATATACTTTATTGCATTACCTTCTGCAAACAAAAGTTTATTTTCATTTATAAAGTGTGCAGGTTGAATTTTTAGAGACTTATAATGTTTCCCGCCTACCTGCTTTTCTAATGATTCATAACTTATATCTTTAAACATATCTTTGTGTGTCATCTTCTTCCTCCTAATGTATATTTACCTTGTGATGCTATAGTCCAACAATCTATTCTGCCACGACTATAGGCTACATATTTTAATCGTAATTGAGTAAAATAATCTTCTTTTCTTGTTGCAGTTAAATCAACAATAACGTTGTCAAATGTCATACCTTTTACAGTGTGAATATTTCCATATTGAACTCTAATATCTCCATCAAAATCAAAACCTTTTCTTAAAATTTTATTTATATAAACTAATCTATCTTTTTCTGTTTTAGTTCTAACCATTGCAAAATCAGTTTCTTGTGTTGGTTTTAAATAACCTTTACTAATTAAAGTATCTATTGTGTAATCTTGGTTAATCCAATCTTCAAAAGTTTCTTGTCCTTTACCTCTAACAACTACTTTACTTCCTATGTAACTCCAGAAATCTTTTATTTGTTTTAGTGATACCGGTTTACCTTTTACAAACTCTGGCCATACTTTATGACATCTTAATTCTTTTTTTGGCACGTGAGCCGTGTTCCCTACATGAGCAAACTCGATTCCATGATCTTTAAAAAATTCCTTGACCCAAGTATCAGAAGGGTTGCCTCTAAAAGTAAATAAAAAAGTTTCTTTAGTATTTTTTATTTTATCTAAAAGCTTTTCCATAGCACTAGATTTAGTTTTTAAACTTGGTAAATAATAATGATTGCCAACTATACCTTCAGCGGGTTTCCAAACTCTATCATAACCATAGTGGTCCCATATAGGTTTGATTATGCTCTTACATAATTTGTTAATAGTTTCTCCACATCTATAACCTTGTTCTAATTGTTCTGCATCTTTAGATAATTTATGATAGTAATCTGCATTAGCTCCTGCAAATTCAAATATAGTTTGATCTGCATCACCTACCATATAATATTCTTTTGCATTGGTTGACATCTTTTCTAATGCTTCTGTTTGAGCAACGTTACTGTCTTGAGCTTCATCTACAATTAATGCATCTATGTCTGGTTCTTTTGCCTTGTCTAAAAATTCTTTAATCATGTCATCATAGTCACAAACATTATTATTTTTTTTGTAATCAATATAAATAGGTTCCATTTCTTCAATCATGTTAATGCTGTAAGGCTTATAAGAATCTCGATCACATACTTTCCAAAACTGTTTTAAATCATCATAACCTCTACCAAATGCATTTTTTAAATATTTATAAAAACCATGTTTATCAGGATCAAATCCTTGAATAGATTGAATTTTAAATAGAGTATTTATCATGCCTAAATTTTTATGATCATCTGAATCAAACACTTCTTTTCTACCTACTAATCTGCTTTTACAAAAAGAATGAATAGTACAAATTTTATATTTTAAAGACTTTTTAGTAAGTCCTTTTTCTTTTATTTCTGGTAGTTCAAGTATTGCATCTCTAATTTCATCAGCTGCAACATTAGTATGAGATAATACTATTATATTATTATGTGAATATTTTTTTAATAACTCTAAATATTTAGCAGTTAAAAACATATTAGTCTTCCCTGTACCTGGAGGACCTGAGATAAACTTAGGACTCATTTGTTATCTCCTTTACCTCGTGTGCTTCTCCTTCTATAATTAAATCGTCATTATTTAATTCATAATTAAATACTCTCCAAGATACACAAGATTTATTATTAACTTTACCTTTTATTTTTCTAGCTTTTAAAATTCTTTGTATCTTTAAAACTAAATCTACTCTTTCAAAATTAACTCTTTGTTTTTGTAAATAGTCTTCGAATGAATCTAAATCAAATTCTAACTGTGCTCTTTTCATATTATAATATGGAAAACCATAGTTAGCTAATTCCTTCTTGTCAGTATACGCTTTTGTCTCTTGAATATATTTACTAAAGTATTTTTTAAATTTTAAATCTTCATCAGCTTCTTCAACATAATATTCTGATAAAGTTCTTGATTCAAATTTCATTCTCATTACAGTTTCAAATTCATCATCTTTCATTTTAGGAATCCAAACTGACGCTTGACTTATGATTGCATCATAAAACAATTTTCTATTTCTAAGTGTTGGGCCATCTATGGTTACAACTTTCTTTTCTGTTTTACCTTGAAATACTGAATTAACTTCTACATGAAATCTGTTACCACCATACTCTATTATATCTCCAATAGATTCTCTAGCTGCCTCATTTACAGATTCATTTATACCAATCCATGAAAATATTTCTGCTATAGATTTTTGATCACAACCAATTATCTCTGCCAGTTTAGGCATACCATATTTACGTTGTGCTTTTTTAATTGTACTTCCTTTAGTTCCTCTTTTTTCATACTCATCATCGTTTGCTTCTTTAGCAATTTGTAAAATAAAATTATTTATATCTTCTTCGGACCATTCAGTGTGTTTAATTAAAACACCTGCTATGGCTGTGCAATAAGCATCTCTTTGACCAGAACTTGCATATAAAATACATAGTGCAGTTGATAATGCAATTTTACCTAAATCTAATTTTAAATCTCCAGGGTATTTTTTAAATCCATTAAATACTTCCCACTTAACAACTTCATCTGCTTTACTGTGTTGAGACTCTGGAACTATTGTATAATGTTTTGCATCACTTCTTATTTCACAAAGTGTGTTACCGTGTGGAAACTTTTGACAAAACTTTTCTAATTCTTTTGGTAATATAAATTGTTTAAATTTTAATTGGTCATTCCAAATATAATGACTTGTTGGATTACTGTATCTTCCAAAAACTGCATTTTTATTTTTTAAATATAAATTTGTAAATCTTTGTACGATAGGATTATCTATATCAAAATCTGTATCTTGATCTAATCGTAGTGCTATTTCGCAGTGTTGGTATTTTTGTTTCCATTCTTCTTTCGTTATCTTAAAATCCGGACTGGACCAATCCTTGACTTCGGGTATCCCTTTAAAACAAGGGATGATAACCCTGCCAAGATCTATCCAATCTTCATAGGAAACAGGTTGTTTTTCTATCTTCTCATTCATAAATTAATAGTGGACGGTTCCACTCTCGCTTCGCCGTCCACTCCCGCAGGATTTTATAAATTCAAAGATTTTTTAGTTTCTTCTTGAACTTCCGGCTTAGCTTCTACCTCACCTTTACCTACTCTTTCAGCAAAGTTTTTGGCAATGTCATAGACTCCCTTGTCCGACACTGGTCCAACTTTACTTACGTCCCATCCAAACCATGTGCCTTTGTCATTTGACATTTGCACAGTCTTTAGTTTGTAAATGTGGCTATATGTAGGCGGTGTAAATAAACCGTTCTTGCCTTGCATTTTGATACCCATCATCATTGAGTTCCATTTTCTACTAACTTTTAATTGAGTAGATTTCATAGAAATCAAAGCACTTGATGGTGTATCTCCTAAGTGGATTACAAAGTGATTAGCCGTATTTTCTAAATAGTTACCGTTTGGTAATCTATCTTTGTACGACTTATCCCTAGTTGTTTGACTAATGATATCGCTATCAGCTTCGTGAATAGCAACAGGAGCACCTGTGCTAGCACCTCTATCAGCCCATTCGATATACTGTCTTTTATAAAACACAGGCAATACGTCGATACCTTCTTCACCATTAAATAATTCACCTGATACAGAGTTTAATATCATCCCTGCTTCAGCACCTTTAATGTATTTAGAGTGTGTTTTATTTATCTCTGGAGATAATTGTCCCAAAACTTTTAGGAAAGGTAACGCAAGATCGTCTTGCGCAATGTTTTGAGCACCTTGATTTGCATCAGCTTCAAACATATTGATTGCTAATGCTCCTTCTTTTTTTGTCGTTACTTGGTTCATGTTACTTGTTCCTTTTTATAGTTGTTTTATTTTCAGTATATACACTGAAAATTTCCGTTGGCATTTCTTTACCTGCCTCAATACGCTCACGGACTAGCGCTTTCAGAGTCATGGGCTCTACCTTCATCTTTTGTGTCGGTTGAAGCCCTTGACTCCTCGCAAGTTCAGCATACTCTGCTGCCTTGTTATCTTCGTTACGACCAAATGATACATTAATTTCATTCTTAATAATATCACCCAGACCGTTTTCACGAAGCCAGTTAAACGCCATCTCTTTATTTGCTTCTGTAATTGAAGCTTTGTATGACGTAGAAACTTTAAGATGAGAACCATCTTGAAGTTTTAATTCTGATAAACCCATTTCAGACATCATGGTAGGAATAACCTCTCCTGATAATCTGTCAATTTCTTTTTTTGTATCTTTTATAATTTGTTCTTGAGCTTCTAATCTTACATTAAGATCTTCTAACTTTTCTACTTGATCCGCAAGGGATTGTATGTTGTCAGTTTTTTTCAAACTGTTTTGTTTGTCTTGTTCAAAATCAATCATTTATTTTTCCTTTCTCGTATAAATTTATTTCGATAGGATAATATCTTCTTTCTTGTTTATCCCATTTGATTAATTTGTATTTACCATTTGTAATATCAGAAACAATCGAGCATGCAACTCCAATAATTGCAGGATCACCAACTAATAATAAATAATCATTAGGTGTATAATTTTTTAATAAACTTCTTAATTTAAAAATTAATGGACCAGGCGACCACATAATTTGTGATAACTCTGGTAACAAAAATCTTATTTCACCATACTCAGCTGCACCAACAATATTAATTTTAGGATTACCAAATCTTGTACCTGGTATCTCTTGTAAAACATATACAGTTGAATTTTTATTACTTTCTGACATTGACAAACTATATAAACCTATTTATATATAAGTCAATAGAAAGAAGAAAATAAAATTATGAATTATAAATTTAAAACTAAACCATACGAGCATCAATTAATTGCTCTAGAAAAAGCATGGAATAAAGAAACGTTTGCATTTTTTATGGAAATGGGAACGGGTAAAACAAAAGTCTTAATCGACAATATGTCCATGTTATATGATAAAGGTAAAATTAATGGTGCATTAATTATAGCACCTAAAGGTGTAATTAAAACTTGGTATGAACAAGAACTCCCTACACACTTACCTGATCACATAGAAAATGTGTCTGTATTGTGGCAAGCAAATATTACAAAAGGCCAACAAGAAAAATTAGAAACTCTTTATGAAATAGAAACTGCATTACATATTTTAATAATGAATGTAGAAGCTTTTAGTACAGAGAAAGGTAAAAAGTTTGCAGAAAAATTTTTAAGTTGCCATGAAAGTTTAATGGCTATCGATGAATCTACTACAATAAAAAATCCTGGTGCTATTAGAACTAAAAATATTTTAAAGATGAGACCACTTACAAAGTATAGAAGAATATTAACAGGATCTCCTGTAACTAAAAACCCTTTAGACTTATATTCACAGTTTGATTTTTTAGATCCTTATCATTTAGATTTTCATTCTTACTACGCATTTAGAAATAGATATGCAGAAATGGCTACAATTAATGCTAGAGGTAGATCAATACAAGTTGTTAAAAAATTTAGAAACTTAGATGAGTTATCAGAATCTATTAAACCTTACTCTTACAGAGTATTGAAAGAAGATTGTTTAGACTTACCACCTAAAATCTTTACTAAAAGACATATACAATTAACTAAAGAACAGAGAACTATTTATACACAAATGAAGAAAAATGCTTTGGCTTTTTTAAATGGTAAAGTTACTTCTACTGTAACTGTTCTTACTCAACTAATGAGACTACATCAAATAACTTGTGGACATTTTACCGCAGATGATGATTCAGTCCAAGAAATAAAAAACAATCGTCTAAATGAATTAATGGATGTGTTATCTGAAACAGAAGGTAAAGCAATTATTTGGGCACACTATCAACATGACATAGAAAAAATAATCAAATCTATTTCTGATGAATATGGTCCGGGATCCGTGGTTAGTTATTATGGACTCACGCCTCAAGATGAAAGACAGGATAATATTCGTAACTTTCAACAAAACGATGATTGTAGATTCATTGTTGGTACACCACAGACAGGTGGGTATGGGATCACGCTTACCCAGGCAAATACAGTTATTTATTATTCTAATGGCTATGATCTTGAAAAAAGATTACAATCAGAAGACAGAGCGCATAGGATAGGGCAAAAGAAATCGGTAACATATGTTGATCTTATAGCAGAAGATACGGTTGATGAAAAGATTGTAAAAGCTTTACGAGATAAAATTAATATTGCTTCAGAAGTAATGGGAGAAGAAATAAGAGATTGGATCTAAACTAGATCTACTGCTTTACCGATAATCGGTTTATATTTTACTATCTTACCTTCACGATAAGCTCTCATATATTGTCTTCTTGGATTATAAGGAACCCAACTTACGTGAACCCATCCGCTATTTGGTTCTCCTGGCGTATAGAATTCTAAAATTAATTGATCTGGTTCACAAGTCCTATATATCCAATCTGCCAATTCTGCATTGTCCACGCCAATTACCTCTATGTCTGCGGCCTCAGCTTTGGCATGCTGTGAATTTTCTGAGCTACCAATAGCTTTACAAAGTTCTGGACTTCTAAATCCGCTAGTGACCTTCACTCTACCAAACTGATCACGTACCGGCTGCAGTACATTTTCACACAGTTGTTTTAACTTATCTATTTGGTCTCCATTAGGATTGTTATCAATATTTAAACGGATTGCAGTGTCCGATTTAATTAATTCTGATAAGGTAAAATTACGTGAAAGTTCCATTATTGTGTCATGTCCATAAGTAAGGCAAGTATTATAGCTCC
>Ga0181572_10002244_pt1 | contig 13871 bp, 11 predicted proteins | sample 101ome_26_FD_133004 | JGI IMG/M metagenome (GOLD analysis project Ga0181572, IMG submission 133004) | Coastal salt marsh microbial communities from the Groves Creek Marsh, Skidaway Island, Georgia - 101408AT metaG (megahit assembly) | ecosystem: Environmental > Aquatic > Marine > Intertidal... | reverse complement strand
TTGTCTACATAGTTCGGATCCAATTGAACCTCCACCACCAGTAACTAAAACATTTTTATCAGAAATATTTTTCTTTAAAAGCTTATTTATTGGCTCTACAGGATCCCTTCCAAGAAGGTCTTTAATATCAATTTCTCTAAGATCATTAAGAGTTATATCACCCTTGGCCAATATATCTACGCCAGGAAGTGTTTTTACTGAGATATTATTTTCTTTTATTTTTTCAATAATCTCTGTTTTTCTTGCTTTAGAGGCAGATGGTATCGCTAAAAAGATTTCATCGATGCTATATTTTTTTATTAAGTCGCCGCATGATTCAGAACTATATACCTTTAATCCTCTAATCTTGTGCCCATGAAGTTCATTTGAGTCATCTAAAAATAATATAACTTTATATAGTTGAGAGTACTCTAATGCTGAGGCCAACTGGATACCAGCATCACCAGCACCATAAATAATAACATTTTTGAAATTTATATTGTTATCAGGTAATTTGAAAAATTTAGAATTTTTTAAAATCCTCCAATAAAGAAGTCTCACACTGCCAATAAAGAAAAATGTCACAAGAGTATTTATTATGAGTACAGATCTAGGAATTCCATTTTCCAATATGGTAAAGGCTAATAAACCCCATATAGAAGAATAGAATAAAGCTGACTTCAATACAAGCCATAGATAATCTAGATTCAAAAACCTTGTAACTAACCTATACATTCTCATAGTCCAAAATACTAGGACTCCGACTAATGGAGAAATGATAATTAGAAAAAAGAGGTTTTTCTCTGGCTGAAGCCAATAACCCAGCCTCAGTGAAAAGGAAAGATAAAGCGCAAAAAAGATAAGGAATGAGTCAATAGATGCAAGAAATAATTTTTTTTGGAATCTTGACAAACTTAGAAAGAAATTTTCAAAAAAAATTAGCAAAATATCTACTCTGGTATTTTCTTTGAGCCTGGAGGTTTAGATGGCTTCAGAGGATCTATTCTAGAGGCAACATTTATCAATTTCTCATCACACTTATAACTCTTTAGATGTTCAACTACCCAATTTATAGCTAATTGTTTTTTGAATATAGCAACAACTGTAAAAAAAATTATTTTTATATCAATTGTTAAACTTTTATTTTCAATATAAAAAAGACCAAGTCTACTTTTCCAGGGTCTGATAAGTCTATTGTAATCTAAATCAGGGTTACTTGAATTTTTGAGTATTTCACCTTCATCAGAAAAAACTATTGACGCAAAGTCTGTTATTCCTGGCTTCTCGCTAAGCAGTTTTTTTTCAACTTTTGTATAGTTTCTTGTCTCGGACTCAACATTTGGCCTCGGTCCTACAAGACTCATGTCTCCAGTAAGTACATTCCAAAGTTGCATAAGCTCATCTAATTTATATTTTCTAATAATAACTCCTATTGGCGTAATCCTATTATCATTAGAGCTAGTTGAACTAACACCAGTCTTATCTGCATTTAGAACCATAGATCTCAATTTAATCATTCTAAAAGTCTTATGCCCTTTGCCTACTCGGCTTGCAGAATAAAAAGGATTTCCCTTGTCACTTAACCAAATTATAAAAATAAAAGTTAATAGAACTGGTGAGAAAATCAATAGCCCAAAGAATGAAAAAATAATATCCAAAACTCTCTTAATCAAGGTCTATAAAACTCCTCTACTACATCGCATACATAATTAACATCGTCATCAGATACAAACATATTAATAGGCAACATAATACAATTCTCAAAGAAAGCGTCAGTCTTAGGTAGATTTTCGGTAAAGCCAAGTTGAGTAAAATGATGAATTGCCTTGCCGCCCCATTGAATCAGACTCCCAATGTTGTTTTCACTTAAGAAAAATTTTAAACCATCACGATTTTTAGCTGATAGTTCATAATTTTGATAAACATCAAAATTATCTTCGTTAGATGGTCCGGGCGGTAACTTTAATTCTTCAATTGAAGAAAGTCTATGATTGTATATTTTTGCTATTTCTCTTCGTCTATTAATTACTTCAGAATAGTTATTTAATTTGTATTTCAAAATAGCGGCCTGAATATTATCAAGACGAGAGTTTCTTCCCCATCTCACAACATCACCATTATGATTTCTTCCATGGTCATGAATCTCATAAATTTTATTATAAAGATTTTTGTCATTAACAAGAACTGCTCCTGCATCACCAAGACAGCCCAAAACTTTAGCAGGGAAAAAACTAATATCTGCGGCTAATCCAAATGTTCCTGCATGTTGGCCTTTGTATTTTGCCCCGAGAGCTTGAGCGGCATCTTCTACTATAAATAACCCATATTTTTTTGCAATCTTTGAAATTGCATCCATGTTACAAATGCGACCATTCAATTGGGTTGGCATTATGCCTACAGTATTCTTATTGATGGCTGCTTCAATTGAAATAGGATCTATTAAATTATCATCTCCAATATCAACTGGAATTGGTATTCCTCCAGCAACTTTTATTGCCGAAGCAGTTGCAAGCATTGTATGAGATGAAATGATAATTTCATCACCTTCCTTGAGTCCTATAGCATCTAGAAAGATTTCCATTCCATCTGTTGCATTACCTACACCCACAGCGTAGTTACAGCCAGAGAAAGCAGCGAGATCTCCCTCAAAGTCTAATAAAGCCTTTTGCATAATAAATCCCCCTTCCGAGGCAGTTTTATCTATTATTTGCTGAAGTTGAATTTTTTCATCAGACCATAGTCTAGGATAATCAAAAAACGGTACAGATCTTTTCATAGCTCTCCTAATAATTGTTTTATTTCAAAGATAATTTTGTCAACATCGGGATAATATTCATCTTCAAGAATTTTACTAGTTGGAGCTGGTGAATCAGGCAAAGCAATTCGCCTTGGAGTAGTCTTTAATAGACTAGGATCAATATTCTCCACTACTCTTGACAATATTTCAGCTGAGAAACCACAGGACAACCAGCCAGGGTCAATAACTGCAAGATTCTTGGTTTTTTGGACTGAAGTGATGATCTTTTTGTAATCAAAAGGATTTAATACCCTTACATCAATAATTTCTGGATTTATTCCGATTTTTTCTAATTTGTTTATCGCTTCTTTAGCTAAGAAAGTGGCGTATCCAGTTGCGACAATTGTTATATCTTTTCCAGTTTTTACTATTTTTGGCCCCTCTGTTTCCAGTACAACATCTTTTGCAGGAGTGAGTTCATCTTCCTGATCGTACAACCAGCGATCATCAATAAAAATAACAGGATCATCGCATAGAACAGAGGCAATAAACAAATCCCTTGCATCCTCCACAGAAGATGGCATTACAACTCTCAAACCGGGAACATGTGCAAACCATGCATGCAAAGCTTGAGAATGTTGCGCGCCTTGCTCTCCACCTCTATTAATAATTGCACGAATAGTAACGGATGGATTGGATTGTCCTCCGAACATATATGACCATTTTGCAGCTTGATTTACAATAGGATCCATGGCGTAAAGCATGAAATCCATTCTAGGGTGAACTACAATTGGGCGCATGCCACAAAGGGAAGCACCAACTCCTGCACCTGTGACTGCAGATTCAGAAACTGGAGTATCTATAACTCTATTTTTGCCATATTTTTTATCTAAGTTGGTCATTGTGTTACCAACATACCATGGACTCCAGAGTCCTTGGCCTATAACAAAAACCTCAGGATATTTATCTAAAAGATACTCAAAAGCATCTAAGATCGCAGTTCCATAATTAAATCGCTTCTTACTCACTATCTTTATATACGTTATTAAGTAAAAGTTTGGCCTCTGGTGCTTTATCATCCAAAGCTGATAACCAGGCTAACTCTATATTATTATTAATTTTCTTTTCTAATGCTGAATTCTTTTCAGAAGACCAGATTCCCATTTCTTTCATAGCTTTTGATAATCTGGCTATAGGATCTCTCTTCTTCCAATTCTCAATATCTTCCTTAGATCTTTCAACCCCAACATCAATATCTTCTCTCCAATCAACATGGCCATACCACCTGTATGTTACAAGCTCTATAACAGCTGGCCGGTTTTCCTCTCTCATTGAGTCAACCAATTCCTTAGATTCTTTATAAATCAACTCGACATTATTTCCATCTAAAAGTTTATATGTAATTTCGTTAGCTTCTGAGAATCGAGAAATTTTATTATTGGGTTGTCTTTGCGAAATATTCATATGACTTGCAAATAAGTTATTCTCAATCACAAAAAGGATTGGCAAATTATGAAGTGATGAAAAGTTTAAACACTCATGAACCACTCCCTCTTCAAAAGCCCCATCTCCAATGTAAGCAACAGCAATATCTTTATTTTTTTGCATTTTGGCTGCAAGAGCAGCGCCAACTGCAATGGAGACAGTTCCTGCAACAATTGGAGTTGACCCAAAGAAGCCACTATCTTTATCGTAAAGGTGCATTGATCCGCCCATTCCTCTGGAAAAACCAGTAACTTTTCCCAATACTTCCGCAAAAAGTTTATAAACATCTAAATTAAGCGACAAAATATGTGAATGAGATCTATGGGCGCCAAAAACTCTATCCGTCATTTGAAGGATCTCTGAGATTCCTACAGCAATTGCCTCCTGTCCTACACCTAGGTGCACAGGCCCTTCAATAAACCCTTTCTCTTTTCCGAAAGCTAATTTCTGCTCGGCCTTTCTAATTGTAATCAATTTTGTTAAAAACTTTATCAGTCTCTCACTATCGCTAGGATTAATTTCTAATGAGTTATGAAACTCATGAGGATTTGATAGTTTGCCTAAATCATTCTTTATAAAATTAAAGTTTTATTTATGGTTTAAATTACATCTAAATTTTTAAATCAGTTAAAGCCAAATTAGCTTGAACATAACCAGGTAAATTTCCACAATCAAATCGCCTACCTTTAAATTTCACGGCTAAAACTTTTCCAAGTTTTGCCAACTGGTTTAAGGCAGTTGTTATTTGGATTTCTTTAGAATTACTAGAAGGTTTCTTTTCGATATGATTAAAAATTTCTGGCGTAAGTATATATCTTCCAATTACAGCATAATTACTTGGGGCAATTAAAATATCTGGTTTTTCAATAAGGCCATCAACCTTCAATATGTTTTTATCTGATTCTGTCTTATTGAAACTAACAATACCGTATTGGTCTACTTTTTCAGAAGGCACTTCCTCTATAGCAACAATGCATTTTCCTGGATTATTCTGATAAACAACTTTCAACTGATCAATAACAGCGTCTGTACCTGGGCAAAAATCATCAGGCAAAATGACCGCAAAAGGCTCATTGTCTATTAGTTCATATATAAGGCTTATTGCGTGCCCTAAACCCAACATATGACTCTGAAAAATATATTGAACTCTAATTTTGCTAATTAGATTATTTAAGTTTTGAAGATTTTCGTTATTAGTATTTGGAACAACAGTGAAATAATTTTGAATTGCTTTTTTTGATTTATTAGTTATCAAAACAACATCTGATAAACCCGAACCAAAAGCCTCATCAATAGCATGATGTAATAATGGTTTTTTTCCAACAGGTAACATTTCTTTAGGAATTGACTTTGTTACTGGATAAAATCTTGTCCCTTTACCAGCAATAGGAAAGACACATTTTGACAGACTATTCATTATGATTCTTCATTTTTGCTGTTAATATCTTCTTGCCATCTTCAACTCCTGGCTGATCATAAGTATTGATTTGCAAGAAAGCTCCAATACATGAAGTTAAAAGCTGAAAACTGTACATTAACTTAGAGATATTGTATTCATCTATAGATCGAATCTTTATGAGGTCAATTGGGATGTCATTCTGTTTAAGAAGAGACTCCATTGTCGATTTTGACTGCAATTTTAAAAGTATATCTAAATCGAAATTATAAGAGTCTGGAAAATTAAAGACAGAGAACTTTTCTTTTAATTTAACTTTCTTTAAATGAGGTTCATCTTGATCAATCGTTATAAATGTAATTGTTTTATTTCTTACACCATCAAATATTAATTGAAGAAAACTATGTTGGTCTTCAGGGCCAGTCAGACCTATGGGAGTCAATCCCTGTCTAGTTCGATTAACATTTCTCTTACCAAGAGATTCAGCCCATAATTGCACATACCATTTATTAAAACCCTCCAAGAAAGAGGAATATGAAAAAATTGCATTTATTGAAAATCTAGATTTATTTTCAACTATAAACCTTGCTTTCTCAAAGATATTTTTGTAATAGTCACCTTTGGAAAAAAAATCATTGTGGACCTTTACACATCCCGATAATAGCATATCAATATTTATTCCGGTCATAGCCAGAGGAATAAGTCCAACAGGGCTAAACACGGAAAATCTACCACCTATATTTTTTTTTATTTCGAAGAAAGAAATTTTATTTTTTAATGCAAATTTATGAAGAGGGCTTCCAGATTCGCTTATTACAGTTGAGTTCTTGTCATTTATATCAATAACACTATCGATATGATTTAGTATTGCAATAACTTCGATAGTGCTACCTGATTTAGATGCCACAATGAAGTGAGTACTAGATATATCTATTTTAGATAAACAATTATTAATTTTTCTTGAATCGCTGGTATCCAGAAAAATCAGTTTTTTTTCGTATTTATATGTTGGCTCAAGAAATTCATATATTGCCTTTGAGCCTAAACTTGAACCGCCAAGTCCAATTAAAGCAATATATTTTGATTGGATAGATGAACAATACTTTTTAATTTTTGATGTATCTTGAAAAGGGAGGCTGTAATATCCAACCTTACTTTGTTCATCCTCGAGAAGAGAGAATATCTCTTCATTTGACTTGATTTGATAAAAATTCCGTGAATATTTCATTTAGGTAAATCATTTGCTTTGGGTAAATTATACTTGTTTACTAATTTATAGATTTTAGAAATCAGATAACAATAATGAATATAAAGATATATGTCATATCTCTATCTTCTTCAAAATCAAGAAGGCATTTTCTAGAAAAACAATTTGATGAACTTGGCCTTGAATTCGAGGTTATTGACGCTTTAACGCCAAAAGATATTCCCAAAGAACGAATTCATATACTTAGTAAACAATGGTTGAGGCCAATGAAAAATACCGAGGTTGCATGCTACCTCTCTCACAAAAAAATTTGGGAGAAAATTTCCAATGACAATTCACCCTCTTTGATATTTGAAGATGATGTTCTTTTATCTAAGAGAATTGTTCCTCTTCTTAATTCAATATGCTTAATGCAGGGTAATTATGATTTGATTAACTTAGAAAACAGGGGTAGGAAAAAATTTGTTTCTAGAACATTTATAAATATTGATGGATACCACAAACTTCTCAGACTCTATCAAGACAGGACTGGTGCAGCAGCATATGTTCTTTCAAGAAATGGAGCAAACAAACTAATTGAACATGAAAAAAGAAACGGAATTGCTCTTGCAGATGCCCATATAACATCATGTAAAAATATTCAATCTTTTCAAGTTGAGCCAGCTGTTGCAATTCAATTTGATCAATGCAAGTTCTACGAAATAACCCTTGGAAATATCAAATCTAAGTCAATGTCTCAATCAACTGTAAGTTCGGCTATAAATAACAAGGGGGGGGTAATTTACAGAATTAAGAGATTAAAATTTCAACTCTCTTTAGGTATCAGGCAGCTTATGCTCATTTTAATAAGTAAAAGAAGATATATAGATCTTATTCGGGATGATTTTCTGTAATAGACGAATCATAAATACCCAAGAAAGAGATACCAATAAAAAAAATAAAAACTGCGTTAATATGCTCTTCACCAAAGGCTATATGTGAAATGCCAAAGAGTGAGTAACCTGATAATAATATTAATCCCATTTGTCCATATTTCCTGACAATAGAATTTTGTTTTAAAGCGCCAAAAAACCTTCTTAGTGGTAGCAATAAAATAGAAAACAAAGAAATTAATCCTAAAACTCCTGATGAAACCATGGTGGTTAGATATTCATTATGGAGATGTGTATAGTCATTTATGCGATGCTTTTTTGTCGGGGCATATAAATCTGCTGCTTTATTCGCACTTCTATAACCATATCCGAATATAGGGGACTCCTTGAATGCCTCGAAACCCGCCCTCCACATCAGAATTCTCTCACCAACAGAAGATTGATTTTCTATATTTGATATCGAGTCTGTTGTATTGTGAATGCCTTCATTTAATCTATCTTGAGCTGATGGAGTCAGGAAGAATATCATAATTGAGATAAAGGACAATCCAATTAAAGAAAAAAATTTACATTTGAAATTTCTAAAAGAAGGAAATACTAAAAAGAAATAAATTACAAACATGCCAAATAAGGAAATCCAAGAACCTCTGCTGCCAGAACCTATAACGGCTATAAGTCCAAAAATAACTGCGACTATGGAAAAAACTTTTGAATGTTTTGATTCGTCGAAAAAATTAAGGACTGAGAAAACAGTAAAAAGAGCTGCAATATCCGCAAAAATGTTTGCATTGATCATTCCACTTGCTCTAATAACATTCTCTGAAGAAAAATTAAGCTCAATGAGAGCTATTAGCCCCATTAAAATTGAACCAAGCTTTGTACTCAAAATTTTAGTTTCAAAATCTAAAGTATTTTTTAAAAGCGCAATGCACAGAAATGGAATAAGTAGATAATGAAGTTTCCTACCAAGATGGAAATAATTTCCATCAAAGCCATGATTTATAAATATTGAGAAAGCGTAGATGAAGAAATATGAAATAGATATAATTGATATTAAGCTGGTTCTTTCATCTTTGAATGGATTTATTTTCTCAGTAAAAATTAAATAAATCCCATAGACAACTAAAATAAGCAAAATTAAGTTTCCAGTTACCTTAATTGTCCCTATCAAAATTGGAAACAAAAATATAAGAAAATTTATTAAAGTAATATCTTTCGATAGAATCTTCATTACAAAAAAACCAACACTGTGAAAACAAACTTTATTACAAACATTATTGATTCTGATTTAGAGACTGGATTACATGAAAAAATTCAAACTCGCTTTCCCCCTGAGCCAAATGGATATCTCCATATAGGTCATGCAAAATCAATTATTCTCAATTTTGAGATCGCAAAATTATATTCCGGACAATGCAATCTACGCTTTGATGATACCAATCCTATTAAAGAGGATGCGACTTTTGTCAATTTAATCGAAAAAGATATTCTATGGCTTGGCTATGAATGGAGCTATCCAACTAAAAATAGTTCTGATTACTTTGACATATTTTATAAGTCAGCTATTGAATTAATTGAAAAAAATTTGGCATACGTCTGTTTTTTATCGAGTGAAGAAATCAGAGAATATCGAGGTACACTAAAAAAGCCTGGTATTGAAAGTCCTTATAGAAATCAGTCAGTTGAGAAGAATCTCGACCTATTTCAAAAAATGTTTCGTGGTGATTTTGATGAAGGTGAGTGTGTCTTAAGGGCTAAGATAGATATGTCGAGCAGTTTTATTTGTCTGAGAGATCCAACCCTTTATAGAATTATTAAATCAAGCCATCATGTTACTAAAAATACATGGAAAATCTATCCAATGTATGATTTTGCACATTGTATTTCTGATGCTATTGAGGGAGTTACTCATTCATTATGCACACTTGAATTCCAAGATAACCGAAGACTATATGATTGGATTCTTGATAATTTAGATGATTTTAAGACTCCCAACAGACCAAAACAATATGAGTTTTCAAGACTTAATCTTGAGTACACTGTAGTATCTAAGAGAAAATTAAAATTGCTAGTTGAAAACAAACATGTTTCTGGGTGGGATGATCCGAGAATGCCAACAATTTCTGGTCTTAGAAAAAGAGGTTTTACTCCTCAAGGCATAAAAAATTTTGTGGATAAAATAGGTATTTCCAAAGTTGACTCAACTACAGATATAAAAATTCTTGAAGACTCCATTCGAGATCATCTTAACCTTATAGCTAAAAGAACGATGGCAATTATTAATCCTATTAGAGTAATAATAGAGAATTATCCTAAAGATAAAATTGAAACAATTGAAGCGCCGATTCATCCTCAAAATGAATCTTTAGGCAAAAGAGAAATTTTCTTTTCAGCTGAATTATTTATTGAGCAAGAAGATTTTTGTGAAATTGCCCCGAATGGGAAATACAAACGATTAAGTTTAAATAAAGAAGTTAGACTTAGAAATGCATATGTTATTAGAGCAACAACATTTGACACTGACTTTGATGGAAACGTTACCACAGTTTATGCGCAATATGATCCAGACACCCTTGGGAAAAATCCTGCCGATGGCAGAAAAGTTAAAGGAGTGATTCATTATGTTGAAGCGACACAAGCCAGGAAAGCAGAATTCAGAATTTATGATAGGCTGTTTACAACAGAGAACCCTGGAAAACATGAGAATTTTGAAGATTTTTTAAATCCTAACTCTCTAGATGTTAGTTTTGGTTTTGTTGAACCAAATATGGTAGGAGCTAAACTTTATGAGGCATACCAGTTTGAGAGGAATGGTTATTTTTGTAGAGATGAGGATTCAAAAGGTAGATTAGTCTTCAATAAAACTGTATCGTTAAGAGATAGCTGGGAAAGTTAATTTATTTTCTTTAACCATTCCTCAACTAAAGTGATTTCCTTTTGGTTCGTTAGATCAATATGCAAAGGGGTAACTGAAACATAGTTATTTTTCACAGCATAAAAATCAGTGCCAATACCATTATTGGCCTCCTTTCCATTTTCCCCAATCCAGAATTGTGAGCAATCATCTTTGTCAGGATAAATATCTTCTGACTGATGACGACTACCTAGAATTGTGGTTTGAAAACCCTTCACTTGATTGAGACTTACATCTGGCACATTGACATTTAGAATCGTACTAGGTGAGAGTTCAGAAAAATGAATAATATTGATTAACTTCTCAGTTATCCGAGCAGCGGTTTCAAAATGAACACCATCCCAACTTGCTAGAGAAACAGCCATTGAAGGAAGTCCAAGAAATCTACCTTCTATTGCAGCAGCAACTGTTCCAGAATATATCACATCATCACCTAGGTTAGGTCCTGAGTTTATACCTGCAATGACAATATCAAACGAATCATCAAAAAAACCACACAAAGCCATATGGACGCAGTCACTGGGGGTACCTTCAAGATAGTAATATTTTTCATTTAATTTGATAGGCTTTAATGGTTTATCAATTGTCAGAGAACTACTTGATGCAGATTTATTAAATTTTGGGGCAAAAACAAGAACTTCATGTTTTTTTGAAAGAGTATCTGCTAATTTACTAATTCCAGTTGAGTTATAACCATCATCATTACTTAATAAGATTTTCACTTAGAAAAAGAAAGTTCGATTTTATTTTTGAAGACTCCTATCTTGACTGAACCACCATTAATTAGACTGCCAAATAATAATTCATCAGACAATGGCTTTTTAATTTCTTTTTCAATGAGACGCGACATTGGTCTTGCTCCCATTTGATTATCATAACCATTGCTTGCGAACCAATCTCTGGCATCATCTGAAACAATCAAAGATACATTCTTCTCTTCCAAAATATTTTCTAAATCAAATAAAAATTTGTTAACAACGAAAATAATGGTTTCCTTAGTCAAAGGATTAAAAAATATTACTTCGGATAAACGATTTCTAAATTCAGGAGCAAAAACTTTTTTAAGCTCTTGTTCGTAATCCATAGAATGATCCTGCTCCGAGAAGCCAATTGAGGAGCGCTGAACATTTCTAGCGCCAACATTTGACGTCATTATCAAAATGACATTCCTGAAGTCGACCTCTCTTCCATTGGCATCAGTTAGTTTCCCGTTATCCATGACTTGGAGAAGAATATTAAATATATCTGGATGCGCTTTTTCAATTTCATCTAATAACAAAACGGCATAAGGATTTGAATTAACTTGTTCGGTCAATTGACCGCCTTCATCATAACCAACATATCCTGGAGGCGAACCAATCAATTTTGATACAGAGTGTCTCTCCATATATTCACTCATATCAAATCTAAGTAATTTAACCCCTAAAATTGAAGCTAATTGTTTGGAAATTTCTGTTTTACCAACTCCAGTAGGTCCAGCAAATAAAAATGAACCAAGTGGCATATCTCTGAGATTCAAACCAGATCTTGAAAGCTTAACTGCTGATGATAAAACCTCAACAGCATGATCTTGTCCAAAAACGCCAAGTTTAAGTCTCTTTTCAAGGTCTTTTAACAAAGTCTTATCATCAGACGAAATTTGCTTACTTGGAATTCTTGCCAACTTAGCGACCACATCTTCAATATCAGCAACTCCAATATTTATTTTTCTTTTTGAAGAAGGAAGAATCCTTTGAAGAGCTCCAACTTCGTCTATTACATCTATAGCTTTATCTGGCAATCGCCTATCAGACATATGTCTATGAGAAAGCTCAACTGCTGAGACAAGAGCTGCCTTAGAGTATTTGACTCTATGATGATCTTGATAATGTTTCTTCAAACCAATCAAAATCTTTACAGAATCTTCTACAGATGGTTCTTCTATGTCTATTTTTTGAAATCTTCTTGTCAGAGCATGGTCCTTTTCGAAAATCTTTCTATACTCTTCATATGTGGTGGAACCAATACACTTAAGCGACCCATCTGCAAGTGCAGGTTTAAGGAGGTTTGATGCATCTAAGGATCCTCCTGATACACTTCCAGCTCCTATAAGAGTGTGAATTTCATCGATAAAAAGAATACCATCGGGTATTTTCTTGAGATCATCTAAAACAGCATTTAGTCTTTTTTCAAAATCACCTCTATACTTTGTGCCAGCAATAAGAATTCCTATATCAAGAGAAAAAATCTTAGCATTTTTTAAAATCTCAGGAACGCTGCCATCAAAAATTTTTTTGGCCAAACCCTCGGCGATTGCAGTCTTTCCAACACCGGCTTGGCCGACCAATAAAGGATTATTTTTTCTTCTTCTTGAAAGGACTTGTATAGCTCTTAATAGTTCTTCATTTCTACCCATAAGAGGGTCAATTTTCCCTTCTGAAGCTTTTTTACATAGATCAACTGCATATTTTTTTAAGTTAGAGCCAGAAGATTCTTTTTGTAAGTTTTCACTTGGTCCAGCATCACCAGTTTCCTCAATCGGATAATTTGACAAATGTTCCATCACATCAAGCCTTGAAATATCGTTTAGCTTAAGTAGGTAAACAGCATGAGATTCTTTTTCTGAGAAAATACTTATCAGTACATTCATTGAGTTAACGGAGGATTTTTGAGCAGATTGAGCTTGGTAGACGCTCCTCTGCAATACTCTTTGGAAACCAACAGTAGGTACAATATCTAACTCACTATCTTGAGCAATAGTGGGTGTATTATTGTCAATGTATTGTATTAGTTCAGATCTAAGACCTTCAATATTGACATTTCTAAGATTTAAAAATGCAATAACTTCTGACGTGTTTAGGAGAGCTATAAGTAAGTGTTCAACAGTTACGAATTCTAATCTACTCTCCCGAGCAGATGCCATGATCTGATTGATTTCTTGTTGAAGTTTTCCTTCTATCATTTCCTAATTATAGCAAACTAAACTTCGTTCAATTCTTTTATAACACTCATTAAAGGTTGGTTATTTTTACGGGAAAATTCTATGACTTGAGTTACTTTAGTTTGAGCAACATCAAATGAATAAATTCCGCATATCGCCTCACCTTCGATGTGAATTTTTAACATTAAGCTATGCGCAGCATTAGTTGGCTTATTAAAAAATCTTTGAAGCACCTCAACAACAAATTCCATTGATGTATAGTCATCATTTAATAAAAGAACAGCAAATTTACTAGGAATCTTAGCCTTAGTTGAAGAAATAGTTTTTAACTTTGTAGCCATTTTACAATCTTCTATATATC
>Ga0181572_10002243_pt1 | contig 13877 bp, 14 predicted proteins | sample 101ome_26_FD_133004 | JGI IMG/M metagenome (GOLD analysis project Ga0181572, IMG submission 133004) | Coastal salt marsh microbial communities from the Groves Creek Marsh, Skidaway Island, Georgia - 101408AT metaG (megahit assembly) | ecosystem: Environmental > Aquatic > Marine > Intertidal... | reverse complement strand
TATGTATAATCTTGATTGTCAGAATAACCTAAATCGCTTTTATTTAATTTCTCAATAACCTTTATGGTAGAAGTAGTAGATTCCTTAAACAATAAATCTATACCAACAACAAGCGGTCCTCCAGAATTAAATGTAATAATACAAGCATTTGTTGAGTTGGTCATCCCTTCATTTAGATAGCTGTTAAAGCTAAAATCAAAAGGGTTAGGGATAAACGAAGGCTCACTAAATTGTGATGTGGCTGAATACTCCCCATCAGCATATTTATAACGATATGCAAAACTTATGAATCGCTCTTCTAAAAAATCATCTTCTCCAGCTGTAGTTATTGACTGTATAGCAGGAGCACTTACTGGTGGTTTTTTTATAACCAGTATAGATTCATCAGAAAATTGGTCTAAATATGAAGCCATGCTTATGTATTAATTGTATATGTGACATTATTAGTTAATGTCAATCCATTTATAATAATCTCTCCTACAGATTCTGGCTGTAGAGTATCTCCATTGCCATCAGTATACGAGGGTATTCCAGCATCTGAATAATTAACAGACCATGTTCCACTACTGCCATCACTACCTGTTATAGTTCCACTTAAAGTACCAGCTCCTGGATTTCCAATACCCGATACATTTACAAGTCCAATAGATACTCTACCTGCACCTGAATTTCCACTAGCATCTAAACTAAATTGAGTTAGTGCTAATCCACTAACATTACCAGCTCCTTGAATACCAAATCCTTTTGTTGTATCAAAAAAAGCTGACTGATAACAATCTACTCCTGGCAAAGGTATTTGAGTTGTTGTAGGACTAGAACCAACTCCAATAGAAGGTATGCTTGTTGGACAACCCAATAATGTACCTGTGTGGTATCCAGTAAAAAGAGTTCCCCCTATATTTGTTTGACCAGCTGTAAATATCCATCCATTGGAAAATGGAGGAGTAGGTGGTGTTGGTGGTGTAGGTGTTGGAGGAGCAGGAGTTATGTTTATTGGATTAGGATAATTCTTTTTTATATTAATAAATCGAGGCGGATTATAATTGTCTGTAAAAAACAATAAATCACCCACTCTATCCACACCAGTGATTAAATATGATGGATTAAAATTTAAAGTTGTATTCACTCCTGAACCATCATCAAGACTAATTATATGATAGATAGTATCATTTGTTTTTACATTATAAGAAACAATTAAATCTAATTTACCAGTATCCCCTTCAACAAATGTTGGGTCGTGAACAAACCAATAAATAATTTCATTAGAACCATCTTCAAAAGCTCCAATACATCTAGCTCCAGCGCTTAAAGGTATACCCCCTAAAACTTGTAATGAGGTAAGCTTAGAATTTCCTTTAGAATTTTCAACAGAACCAATTTCAGAAGCTTCTGTAGAACCTAACCTTACGTTTAGTGCGTCTACATATTCGCCATTTGGTACAAGCCTTTCATCAAGGCTTTTATTCATACGGCCTGCAATAAAATTTCTTTGAATATTCGCCATTTTATTTAATCCACTTGTCGCCTCCTCTTAGATTCATAAGTAATCTTCCAGGATGTATATTGCTTAGTCTTATTTTTGCATTTCTTAATAAAGCAGTTTTTCTTTTTCTGACTCTATTTACAATGTACTCTTGAACATTAAACTTACTTGATAGTATAGCGTACTCAATATATGCGTATAAATAATCTTCAAATAATTTATTTACAGAAACCTTAGAGTCGTCTCCTCCTTCCATGCCATCAGAAATGTATTCCAAAATACACTTCTCATTTAACATTGTAGAATCAAAATTTATAACTCCTGCTTTTTTATCTATTCTAAATGTAGGATTTATATTTCCAGTCTCAGTATTTAAACCATACCGAGCGCCAATAGTATAGTCAGCATACCAATTAGCTTGAGTATCTTGTGGAGTTTGGTCTTCAGCATTAACTTGATTCAGATAAATACTTTTTTGATTACCATCCTTTCTATCTATATCTAGCTGTGATTCAGTAGTAATGACGTTTCCGTCACCATCAAAACTAAGAGTTCCTCCTGAACCTTGTAAATAAGCTTGAGCTGAATTAACCTGTATATTTTCAGTTAATGGTCTTAGCCAACCATCTTTGTATAAAGATATTCTAATCCAGTTTACATAATCGCTGGGCAAAACAAAAGTTAAGTTGTCAAAAACTTCAAGCTCTAACGCTTTAACTTCTTTAAATGCATCATAGTTTAATTCTTGAATACCACGCTTTGCGTGAAACAATATTTTATATCTCTCTTCGTTATTAACCAAAGAATGATTTCCAGAATACATCAACTGAAAATTATTGACTATATCCTCTAAACTTACATATTGATAAGAACCCCAGTTAGCATTAGTTGGAGCATTCCCTCCGTTCTCATAATATTGGTATTGTGATAAGTATGCCATCTTATTGTTCTTGGTTTTCTTGTTGTTCTATTGCTTGTCCAAATTGAACAGCTGTAATCTCTCTTATTGATAATCCAGCGTACTGTAATATTCTTGCAACTAAATTGTTCACATCATCCTCTGGAAGCTCAAAATCTTGATAATCTGCTTGTGACTGATTAAATACAGGAGCACCTCCGCTAAGCGAAATATATGTCCACTTAGGGTCTTTTGGATATCTTATGTATTGAGAAACAACTCTTCCTACTTCATTTACAGATGAAGGATGTATTGTCAATAAACCTCCTTCTTGTGTGTACGCAGGGAATGTTATGTTTGGAGCTGTAAGCATTGATTTGTTTAGCATTGTAATCTTACTGTGATTAACATGCTCTGCTTCATTTTTTAAGTTAGCAGATTTGTAAACACTATAATACAGTCCTGATGTTGTTAAAGAAGCTGTGCTTACAATAAGCTGTGTTTGACTTGTAACAGATTGTACTGTTAAATTAGTAACCACAGAGCCGCTTAATACAATAGATACTGTGTCTCCAGCAGATACACCATCTGTTTGAAATGTAGCGCTAGAATCTATTAAAGCAGTATTTCCTGCTCCTGTTGATGTAGTTACACCAGAGGAGGTTACTGTGCTATATATTAAAACTTTATTTAATAAATAATAATCAGAACCAGTTGTTGCTACTGTAGGAACCTGGTATATGTTGTTAGCGCTTTTAGCTAAACTAGCTGTTACAGAGAAAGTGTCTATAACCTCTTCATATCCTTTTTTGATATCCGCATATTCAGTTCCAGATACACGGGCATTTTCCTTATTAATTACATTGTTGTAACCAATAAAGTATTCGTCAAAAATATCTAACTGTGCTTGCTTTGCAAATAAGTTAAAATCAGATGGCGATAAATAGCCATAATTATTTTTATTAAGGATAGCAAGAACTGTATTTCTAACAGAATTTATCATCGCTTTCTTTTTTACAAAGATAAGGAAAAAAAAAGAGGTCAATTAATTTTGACCTCTCTTCAAATCAGCTACTTAAAGCTACTCTTCAATCATAGCCTCAAGCATTTTCAATGCTTCGAGACCTTCGTCACTTTGTAGATATGATGATACTACATACATGGGGTCCTCGCCAAAAGGTATGGTTAACATTTTCTTTTTATTAGATGCTGTATTATACCATACTTCTTTTTGTTTGTTTCTAAATGACAGTATTCCTTTATCAAAGAATAACTGAACATTAGATTGTAACTTTAATAGTGGGTCGTTTATGAGCTTCATAAACTCTTCTGGATTGTTTCTTACATAAATAAGAATATCTCTCTTTAATTCAGCCGTGCTCATTTTAGTTACATTATTTCCTAAAACAACTCTTCCAATAGTCTCTAACTGGTCTAAAGTTAGATTTCTAGCCTCTATAAGAGCATCTGCCTCTATATTCATTTTCTCTAATTCAACAGAAGCATCTTTCTCGCTATCCACCTCAACAAATCTTTTTCCATTTAATGGGTGGTAGTGTAAAAATTCTTGTAATACTGGATTGGTTTTAGGAACACGCAAAAATCCATCTTCAAATTCAATAGGAACACGAACAACATTATCATCCTGCTCATCCTCGAATGGAGACTTTTGATTTGCTGAATATCTTAAAACTCTGTTAACTCCCTTTTGTTCATCAAACCACAGTAATGGTTTTCTTCTTGAGCCGCTTGAAGGGATATAAAGAGATAAAGGTGCGGCATCTCTTGTAAGTTTGTAGACTTTGTCTACGGGTGTAATATTTTTTTTCATTATATAAAATTTAATTAGATTTAAAAAAAAGGGAGGCGGTTAAACCTCCCTTAATAAATATACTACTCTTGGAATAAGAAGAAGTTGTTTGCACCTAAAGTACATACAGCTCTTTCTGACAAGAAGTGTACTTCCATCGCATCTAAATCCGATGTTGCAGCACCTCCAGCAGAACCTGTAATCCAAGTTTTGTATCTGCGGTCTTCTGTTTCAGAAGCTCTATAACGAACATGAAGGAATGGTCTCTTCGCGTTTTTACCTAAAATTTGGTCGTATACAGTAGTAGAACCAGCAGGAACAAGTAGTCCGTTTACACGGCCTGAACCGCTTCCAGTTGGTAATCCACCACGCATAGTTGGGTCATTTAAGTATTTCCAGTCAGACTTGTAGAAGTCATATCCTCTACGGAATCCTGTGAATCCTAGGTTTAACGCCATATCTTGGTCGTTATCAAATAAACCATAAGAAGTTCCACCTGCTCCGTAAGAGTTTTGAGCAGCTAACATATCATCGATGTCAAATCCAAAGTCTCTGTCAACGAAAATTACGTTTTCTTCAATAGCTCCTTGCTTATCTAAACGAGAGATAACAGCGTCAAAATCTGCAAGAGTAGAAGGATTTCCTCCAGCCCATACATTTCCTCTGTTTTCTACAGCGTAGAAGATACCATCAGAACCTTTGTTTCCTACATCTCCTGTAGTAGCAATTGCTCCAGAACCTGCTTCAGCTGGTACAGCTTCAATCATTGCAGTCTCAAGATAGTCGTCAAAACGAAGTCTTGTTTCGTGCTCTGATTTCAAATACCATAGGTATCCAGAAGCTCCATTTTCTGTAGTAACTTCAACCCATCCGATTTGAGCCATATCAGAACCATTAACAGCATACTTGTCTTTGATGATAATTGGAGAGTTCTCAAAGATTTGGTCATCAGCTTCTAAAGAACCTGACATTCCGCTTGCTCCTTTCTTAAATTCAGAACCATAGATGAATACTGTAAGAGTTTCAGTAGTTCCGAATACTTGTCCTCCAGCTTCGTAGTAAGCAACATCAAAAGTTCCAGCAGCTGTATCAACAGCTGTAACGATACCTTTGTTTAATCCACTTCCTGCGTTGTCAGAGATAACAATTGTTTGTCCCACACGAATTGCAATACTTCCTGTACCAGGTACTAATGTATCAGCAACAGTAATAGTAGCTGTATCAGATGCAGCAGCTGCTCCTGATGAACAGTTTGTATATTTTGTGTGTAATCTTCCTTGCTCTGCCCACTTAATAAGGTCAGAGTTAGAGGGCATTTCTGCACCTACTAAACGTAAAAACGATGCTACAGTACGATTTCCGTAGCGCTCAAACTCCTTTTCATATGTATCAGGTAAATACTGATTCAAGAAATCGAAGTTAGTAATGTAATTGGTAGCCAATGCAACTTGTTCTGCGCTTGGCTGTAAAGCATACCCTGGGGTTGCTTGAACACTTCCTGCCATTTTTTAAATTTTAAAAATTTTACTTTCTATTAACACTTCTAATTTTTAAGCCTCGCCCAGAATCTGGGTTTACAGACTTAACTTGAAATCCTCCCTTGCTTGTAACTTCAGGTGCTTTGCGCTCAGTCATATTTATATTTTTAGTCTTACGCATCACATCTTCCGTAGCACTTGATTTACCTTGCTCATAAAAGAACTTGGCAAACTTGTCAGGATTCATTGCAACTGCTAAAGCTCTGTGATATCCAGCCGCATCTTTAATCAAACCTTTTTCATCAAGGAACTTGTTTACAAAGTTCATCACTGACTCTTGGTTTTTTCTGATTGACTGTGCATCTCCTGGAGCAAAAGTTACTGTCTTGTCGTCAAGTGTGAAATTAAAACCTTTAAAATCACCAGTAAAAACTTTATCAGTTTCTTTAATAAACCAATCTCGTTTTACTTCTGCTTCCTGTTGTTGAGTTTTAACAGATTCTAAGTATTGCTGATAAGCTTGTATTTCTTCTTGAGCTTGAGGATTGGCAGCCGTGCTCGACTCAAGGGGCTGCTTATATAATTCTTTTTGTTCGTTAAAGAATTTTTTTGCTTTAGCAATAGCTTTTTTCTTTGCTATTTTGGTTTTCTTAATTACTGTTTCGTCATCCAGTTCTTCATCATAAGAATATTCTTCCATTAAAGAATCAATATCCTCTGTGTCTAAACCTTCGCCTTCTGTAATTGTCAAATACTCTCGTAGCAAAGCATCAGGATTCATAGAATTAAAGTCTCTTTGTAATTTTACATAGTCCTCAATCCCTCTTCCTGTTTCTTTTTTATACTTAAAGTAGGCTGCAACATCTTCAGGAAGCTGTTCAGCTTCTTCTCTTGCTGCCGCTAACTCTTCTAAAGAGCTAATTTCCCTACCGTATCTTTTTCCAATATATGAAAGAACTTGTTCTTCAGATAACTCAGTTGGTTCTTCAACTGACTCTTCTATTTCAACAGTGTCTTCTACGACACTTTGTTCCTGAGCTTCTTCATTAGATTCCGCAACAGGTTCTTGTGTTTCTACCTCAACATCCTCTGTAGGTTCTGAGGCAGATAATTTTTGTTCATGCTTGTCAAGAAGCTCTTGTTCAACTTCTTGTACAGATTTTTCTTGAGCAGATTCTACCGCTCTTACTTTTAATTCCATTAGATATAATTTAATTTACAAAGTTAATAAAAAATTTAAGCATTATCTTGGCTCAAATTCCGCTAAATCAAAGCCATCTAAGCTGTCTTCATTAGATTCAAAATTCTGAGGTGGTAAGTTATTTTTACGTTGTGAAATAAGTTTACTTTGCTCAGTATTTTGCTGACTAATTCTATCGCTCTTTGCTTTCTCTCTAGAGCTTTCTCTAGACGATAAAGATTGTTCACTCATATTATGAAGCTGCAAGTTGTAATTAAACTCTTGCTGCATTAACTGAGCTTTTAGAGCTGCTTCGTTTTTATTCTTTTCAATTTCAAATGCTACTTCAGCTTGCTTAATTTTCATTTTAGATTCAGTCTCCATTTGAATCTTCTGCATCGCTACCTGAGCCGCAAGCTCTTGAGATTTTAACTGCTGTTGTGCAGTCATGGCTTGTTGTTGCATAGCCATTCTCTCGTCTCTCTCTTGTTTAGATAATCTCTTAACCTTTAAAAGCTGGTTTGCTAGTTTTAGGTTTTTGATTTCTCTAATATCAATAGCATCCTCAAGATTAATATCTCCCTTGGATAATGCCATTTGAATATTCTGCTCAAGCATTGCTTTTTGTTCTTCATCTGGAGAAAGCTCTATAAATATTCCAAAGTCATAAATGTAAAGGTCAGATATCTCTCCGAGAATACTAACATTATATTTTCCTATTTTATTTATAAAGTCTTCCTTAAAGTCAGAGTATTCTAATATATCAGCAACTCTATATGTTAAAGCCTCAGCAAGGCTTTTATAGATATATAAACTAGCGTCTAATATATGTCTTGTTGCTGTATTAGAATTTAACGCAGCTAACTTCTGAACACCAACTAATGCATCTGGAGATGGTGTAGAACCGTCTCTCGCTTCATTTAAGCCTGTTACAGAGCGTATCATGTCTAAGTAATGGTTATAGTTGGCTATAAGCATTTGTGTCTTAGAAGCTCCTGAATTGCTTGTGAGCTGTTGTATTGGAACTTTACCTTGATTGTACTCTCCTTCTTGAGTATAACTTCTACCTACTACACTACCTGTTTGAAAGTATAGTCTTAGCGCATCTGATGGGTCATATGATGCTCCAGTTCCTAAATCTACCTCATTAAGACCATCTGCATCTATATAAACTCCATCAGGTACAGTTCTAGCTATAACCTGCTGTAGTTTTAAATGTGTCATCTGTATTAAATCAGCAAAAGGAATCATTCGTCTTACTAAAGACTCAATAACTCCTTTATACATTCTTGGTGCTACAGCCACATAATTTGGTAAAGCGTGCTGAGAAGATGACTTTGGTCTAACCATATTCTTGGCAAGCTCCCACTTTAATATAATGTTAGTACCCATGACCATAACGCCATCATACCATACATCAATTGTTTTTTCTATCTTCTCAAAGTTTCCTTCTTCCAGCATTTCATCTGGAGGATTAAAACTATCGTCTTTTTCTATCATCTTAGAGCCTCCACCCTCTAGTATTCTTTTCTTATAAACCATCTTTTTAGTGGTTTTATAATTAAAATACATAAGGGTACAGGTGTCACGATAAAAAATATCGTTCTCATAAAACTGAGCTACGTTATAATAGTCATACCAACTCTGACTGTATTTAGATATCTCTTCTAAATCTTCACGAGTTATGGTTGGGTCTATCTTTGTAAGCTCTGTTATAGGTAGTGTTTTAATTTCTCCCCAATAAAAACAATCTTTAAAGTGAGGGTCTTCTGTGTAACTGTATACTACATTGGCTGGGTCTACATAAGATATTTGTACACCCGAACCTGGAAGGAACTCATGCTTTGCTACAGCCATACCCACAACTGTAGAGTCATAATCTAATTGTTTACGGATATCATTATAGTGATTCTCCTGGAACATTGTATCAATAGCCTCTTCTTCAGCAATCTCAATTGCTGGTTTATAGTTGAGGTTCATATATAACGACAATTCCTCGTCAGAAGAAGGAAGCTCATCAGGGTCCATTACAAATGGGTCAACCCCTGTTTGTTCTTGAATAGTTGTAAGAATATCTTTGGCAGCCATCTGCCCCTCAATCATATCTTGGTATTTACTACGCTTGGCTTGTGATAATGCATCCTGAGAATATGCCTTAACCTTAAACTCTCGGTCTTGCATACCATTTACAACAATATCAACAAACTTGGGTAAAATAGGAACTGGAGTCCAATCCAAGTTTAGATAAGACAAGTCTCCATCTATTGCTAATTCATTTTTATATTTTGCTATGGATTGTTCTCCTCTAGCATATAATCTTAGTCTATGAAAATCTCTCCACTGATTATAATATCTACATTGATTTCCATCTTTTTTGAACCATTCATATTGAATAGCTTGTCCAATCTGCAAACCAAACTCTTGAGTAGCTTTCTCAGCATCCGAAACAAACTGACTGGGAAAACCTGTAGATGGAATGTCTATCTTAACATCTTTCATCTATGTAATTAATTGACTTAAAGTTCCGTTATTAGTATACCTTGCAAAGTTAAGCTTTATTTTTGATTGTTTTTTTTCTGTTTGATATAGGTGTTTTTGATTTGCCATAATAGCTAATCCAGAACTAATTGTTGCATCGTACTTTGTACGATTATTAATATCAAACTTCGCCCAGTCCTCTAAAGTCCTAGTAAACAACATAGAACCCATCTCGTCTGGGTCTCTAAAAGTCCCTTCAAAATCAAGGCCAATATATTTTTCAATATAAGACTCTATTGCTGCCGCATGAGCCTGCTTAACATCCTCAGAACTATTAGGTATACCTCCTAGCTCTTTTTCTGATTTAGATAGCTTTGAATGATGCTTATCTGGTCTATTCAAACAGTAATGTCTGTATCCTCTATTTTTAAAGTGATACAACAATCTAGGCTTGTTGTTCTCTATAAGTATTGGCATACCATAAAAAACACAAGCCATAAGCACTTCTTCAAAAAATATCTCTGCTGTCTGTGGTCTAGCAATATACTGCAAGAAAAACTCATTCGCAGGAGCTTCTTCCATACTAAACTTAGTCATTCCATGCAATGCTCCATTAGAGCCACCTCCACCCACAGTTCCTGATATATCATAAGAGTCACATCCAAATGCTCCTATATGCTCATTGGCTGGATATTTTTTACCCCCTCTCTCTATGATTCTGTTTTGCAGATTTTTAGAAGGAACCCAGCTAATTAAAAACCTTCCTTTATTGTTAGGGCTAAAAATTACCTTACTATCTTTAATGCCATTCTGCCACTGAAAACTACCTCTTGTGACATGATGCTCCATAATCAAAGAATCATTGTAGTCTATCTGTTGGTATATTTTAGTTAGGTTAAACAAAGAAGCCTTACTTTCATCTCTAAAAGCATGAGACTCACTTCTTGGAAACTGTCTGTAAAATTCATTCAGCGCATCTGCATCTGACTTTAATGACTCTACCTCTGCCTCCCAATAGTCTATTGCTCCATTTGTAATCCATTCCCCATCAACACCTTTAACTTTCTCATTTGGTTTTCTAAGAACAGGCTGTCCATAGACATCTATAAACCCTTCCATATTAAGTTCCATAGGAATAAACAAACTATAAAGTCCACTTTTAGTCTGTCCATTTGCATTTCTTACAGACACATTAGAGTCTTCATAAAGCTTTTTAAAATTATCTCCTCCTTTATCTAATGCATTTGAAGTAGAACCCATAAGACACTTACCTATAATTTTACTACCAAGTCTCAAACAGGTTTTAGTTACCCTCCAGTTGTTTAAAATATTATTTGGTTTTACCCACTTACCACTTTCATCATGTACAAGAAGCAAAAGCTTTTCCCCATCATAAGAGTTGTCATCAGTATTTTTCCAGTCAATAGTTGTATCAAGTCCTGTTAGCTCGTCATCTACAGACTCATACATATTCTTTTTTGTAATCTTTGATGCTGGAATCCTAAAGGCTAGTTCTGTCTTTGGTTTGTCCATACCATCTTGTATGGGTTTAAAAAAGAAAGGAAGTCTATTTGATATAGGCACAACCTTGTCGGTAAACATCTTTTTAGAGTCCGCCCCTGTTTTAGATAGTATACCAACTCTTGCGTCTTTCGCTAGAGTACCCGTGTTGACGCATTCAGAAGACCCCATAAAAGAAAACCCTGAACGTCTTATTTTGAGGTATATCATTCCAAAACTTCTCTTATCTGCCTTTGAGGCTTCCCAAAATAAATAAAAGATTCTATTTGCCTCTCTAAAATCTGGATAACCAACATCTATACTAGACCACTGTAAATACATATAATGAGCTCCTGTAATATATGTGGGAGTTCCATTATTCATAAACCAATGCCCATCTTCTCTCTTGTCAAACTCTAACTCAATATAGTCTATCCATTTGTTTTTAAATTCAGAAGGCATTTCATTCCACTGAAATATAGATTGTATTCTACTAAGAGGCTGTGGCAGTTCTTGTCTTTCCCAATACTGCTCTTCTTTTTTCTTTGAACGAGATTCAATTTCTTTTGGAGGTAAAGGAAGGCCTATGTATAATCCAGATATATTTACTATATCTCCAATTTGACCAGTCTTAGATATACTTACAAAGTCGTACTTCTCATTGTAACCATACTCCCAAGTTTTGCTCCTATTTTTATTTGCTAAAACTGCTTTTGGAATATAGTCCTTGACAACCTCATAAAGTTTATCTTGACCTTCGTTCTGCAAATCCTTGTTTCGTTTCAACTTTTTCAGTAGTATTATTAGATATGTTTATATTTTCCTCTTCCTGGTCAATCTTATTTAAGATATCAAAAGCATCAAATATTGCCAGCTTCTTTGTTGCAGCTGCATTTTTCAATCTATCTGCTGCCAACTCATCTTCAGGGTCAGGTTTTATTATATCCTCTCTAGCAACCTTTATAAGTTGCTCTACAGCTTTTCTTCCAGCTGATATTATTTCTTTCTTTAATTGCTCTGATTTAATCATAGAGCCATTGTTATTTGATGGTCAAACATTCTATAAAGCTTTTGTCCATCTACATTAAATTCATATTCACTCTCAGGTTTAAAACTAATAAAGTCTCCTTCTTTTAAACCATACCCTTTTAACTTATCGTTTATGTATTTTAGCTTGCCCATTAAAGGTTCTTCTGACATTGGTTTATAAACAAAAGATTCAACCGTAGCAATAGGTTCTACAAAACAATATCTATCATGACAAAACCATTTATTGTTTTTTTTATACATAAAGAACTGCTCATTATCTACAAAAAACAAATCATCTTTAAAAAAGCTTTTCCCACTTTTTTGTCTTCCTTTGATGTCGTTATAAAACTTAAATACATTGTGGTGAACAAGAAGAGTGTCTCCAGGCTCTATATCTCCCGTATATCCTAAAGGTGTAGAAATAACTATAGCCTCTCTGTTTGAAGCCATATGGTTTTCTTCTGAAGTGCTAGTCAAAAAATCAACACCACCAATGTCTTTAGTGTTATTATATCTTTTGCCCTGATAGGGTTTTACTATAAAATAAAAAGGAGACCTCATTAAAAATTAATATTATACTCTATAGACATAGGCATCGAAGAATTAAAAGTTTTCCATAAAAAAACTTCATCTCCAGTCTTCACCCAAACATTGATACTCCCCGTATCATTGTTGTATTTTATTAAATGTATTTTATGATTCCCTCCTAAAATTTCTTGACCTACTATGTAGTGCATAGCCCCTGATTTATAATCAGGACCTATTGAGATTTTACGAATATCCATTATATTAAATTTAGTAAATACAAATATAACAAATATTTACCGCCCTTGCCCTCGGTATGGTTTTCGGTAATTCTTAGAAGTTTTTAGTGTAGAAGTTTTAGTTTTAGCGTGCACCCCAGGTCTATTTATCTTGCGTGTTTCTTTATGGTCTGTGATTTGTTGCCTAGCCATTTTTATCTTCTTTTTTAACTGCTGACCCAAAATAATAACCAAAAATACTTAAAGCAACACCTTCAACAATACCAATCATATGAATGAATATTTCCTTGTTTGATTCAGGTACTTGTGTTGTAACTACAGTATAAACCAAAAAAGCAAATGCAGCAAGACCAACAATCCCAGTAAGAGTCATCATCCAATCGCTTCTTCCTGTAGCTGCAATAGAGGCTTCTCTTTTTCTAGCTGAATCTCTATCTTCTACCTCTAATCTATAAAGCTCAACAAGCTGGTCATGAGCAGCAGCTTTTTCTTCTTCAGACATATCAGGGTCGGTGTCTATTAAGTTTTTGATAACACCTAGCACCCCAGAATCTGGTAATACTTTTGACGCTCCTTTAACAACTCCTGGAAGTACACTAAGCAATATCTTGCCTAATCCAGTCTCTTTAAATGGCTTCTTCTCTTCCATTATTTTTTAGGCTTTCTACCTGCTCTATGTTTTCCAGTTACAGCGCCAGGCAAATCTCCTATTTGATTTCCTACTTCTTTTACTGCATCTACAACATCGCCAAGTTCTTCTCCAACTCTTGATTTAAACTGACCAACATCTTCTTTGACATCTGCTATTTTCTTTTCAACACTATCTGCTATAAAATCCTTGTCTTCGTCTTTTATAAAACCAGTGTGTAAAAAAATAACATAGATTAGTGCTAAAAGAAGCACAACGTTGAGTATAATACTAAATGTAAACATAATTAATTGTTTTAAATATAATTTCTATAAACTGTTTTTCCATTTTCTTTTAAGGCTCGCAAACAACGACCTCTATTTTCTTCCTTTGACACATAACTCACATGAACCCAATCAGGGTTGTTGTCATCTCCAAACTCCCAAATGAGCTGGTCAAAGTTTAAATTTTCTCTAATATAGTGAAACATTTCTGCATTTGTTTTATGTCCAAAGGTGTCATCCAGGTCAATCGCTCTACCCTCGCAGTGCTGTGAGCGAGATGAGCCGCCAATAGCACGGTTCAGCTCTTCACACCTGTAAAAACTATTTATTTTTATTGGGCCGCCT
>Ga0181572_10002223_pt1 | contig 13948 bp, 9 predicted proteins | sample 101ome_26_FD_133004 | JGI IMG/M metagenome (GOLD analysis project Ga0181572, IMG submission 133004) | Coastal salt marsh microbial communities from the Groves Creek Marsh, Skidaway Island, Georgia - 101408AT metaG (megahit assembly) | ecosystem: Environmental > Aquatic > Marine > Intertidal zone... | reverse complement strand
GAGGCGCGTCCTCGCTCGAACGAGCGAACGCGTAAGACGCAAACGCCGTCTTCGGCGTCGGCGGCGACGACGAACTCGCCGCGCGGGGTCATCCCTATCGCGTCCGCGCTCGCGCTCGCGCGCGCGCGCGTCGACGTCGACGTCGACGATCGACGACGCGCGACGCGCCGATTGGACGCGGCGACGACGCACGATCCCACGCACGTCGACGTGCGCGCGTCCGCGTCGACGTCGAAGACGTACACGCGCGACTCGTCCGCCGACTCCACGACGACGCCCAAGCGAGAAGACGTCGACGAATCCTCGCTCGCGTCGCTAAACATGACGCGCGCGGGCGCGCCGTCGGTGAACCTCGCCGTCATCGCGCGCGCGTAGTACGTCTCTCGCATCGCCGCGGCGTCCACCGAGCGTCTCTCCGGCATCGGCGTCGACGCGACGCGCGCGCGCTCGTCTCCGCGCCGTCGCGCCGCGCGTCCCGAACGCGACGTCGTCGCCGGCGACGTCGACGGACGCGCGTCCTCGCCCGCGCCACCTCGCGTCTCCGCCGGCGTCGTCGTCGTCGTCGTCGTCCCTCTCGCCTCCATCGTCGCCGCGTCCTCCTCCATCGACGACCGCATCGACGGAGACGCCGTCCACGGAATGGTCGGTTCGAACGCCGTCGCCGCCGCCGCCGCGCGTTCGCCCTCCGTCGATAACGATCGTCCGTACGAGCGCGTCCTAACCACCACATCGTCCTCGTCATCCAGCGCATCCTCCGAATCGTCCCTACGCGTCGCTTTCTCGTCGTCGTCGATCCACGACGTATCGACGGGGGCGAAGACGCGACGCCACGGCGCGTCGACGTCGGGACGCGCGAAGACGTCTCGAGACGCGCGCGTCAACGTCTCCACGAGGTCGCGTCTGCGCGCCGTGAGCGCCGATGCGCGTCGGCGTAAAGTCTGCGCGCGTTCGATGGTCAGTGGGAGACGCGCGACGCGGGACGGGGGCGCGCGCGCGCGTGATTTGAAAAAACAGAATGAGCTGTCGACGCGTTCGACGCGAACGGGGTCGCGCGTACCGCTCGATCGTCGCGCGCGCGGGATGTGGGCGCGCGCATGGTTGTGTTCGCGACGTGGACGCGAGCGAACGCGTCGACGACCGCGCGCGCGCGCGCGCGTGTGACGATGGATGGATGACGCGCTCGAGACGAGACTCGGGACGACGAGACGAATACGGTTCACAATCATCACTCTCTACTCTTCCTGCGGGACAGATCGGCGACGCCTCGACGAGAATCACCGTATTTCTTTTGCTTTTTGCGAAAGCTTCGCTTGCGACTGAAGGCGGTCTCGACGGATTCACCCTTGGATTCGGCGTCGCGAACCGCGCGGACGAGATCCGCGCTTCCGGGAAGACAAATGTTCGTGACGCGACCGGTCGCGCCCGCGCGCGCGGTGCGACCGATTCGGTGGAGGTAATCGACGGCGTTGCCGGCGAATTCAGCCTGGACGACGTGCGCGACGCCCGGAATGTCGACGCCTCTCGCGGCGCTGTCGGTGCACACCAACGCGGCGAGCGCGCCGTCGGCGAAATCTTTGAGACGCAATGCGCGATCGTGGCTCGGCATGTCGGCGTGGAAGGCGGCGGCGGGGAGATCGAGGGCGTTGAATTCGCGGGCGATCTCGTCGGCGGCCGCGGCGGTGTTGACGAAGACCATGGTTTTCTCGCGAGGCGCGTCCGCGGACGCCGTCAAGCCGACGGCGTCGGCGAGCGCGGCGGCGCGCGTCTCCAGCGTCGCTTGTACCCACGTTTGATTGACGCTCGCCACCGAACGGTGGAGACGTCTGCCTTCGATCCACGTGGCGTCGGGGAAACCGTACTTGATCATCGCGCCTGGGGTCTTTTTCCCGCTGCTCATCACCGTCGCCGCGGCGAAAATGTACTGCCTTCTAAAATCTCTACCCTCGCCCAATCCAACCTTCCCTTTGCCCCCGAGCGCGGGACCGGGCGCGCGTCTCGTCTGCCCGACGTGGTGGTCCTTGCGCCAGTCGCGCTTGAAGGAGGCCTCGTCGCGCTCGGCGTCTCCGTCCCACGCCTCGGTTTCGTCGGCGGCGGCGCCGTCGAGGAAAAATCCTTCGCTCGCCAACTTTTCCTCGCGATACAACACGTCGAAACACATGCGCAGAGGCTTGAGGTAGCCCCCAGAAAACAGCATGTCCGCCTCGTCGAACACGACGTGTCGAAGCGTGCGGGCGACGGGACTGAACGTTCCTCGTCGCCACGCGCCGTCGCGAAATCGTAATAAATCATCCACCGCGCGCGCGGGCGTCGTGACGTACACGTCCGGCGCGTGAAACGGTAATCCAGTCTCCGGCGTCAACGCGTGCGTTCGAAGCAAAGGCTCGCCCGTGGTTTCGTCCACGAGCGAGTCGGCGACGCGCGCCACTTGTTCGCACAGCGTCGCGTTGGGGCACAAAATCAAAGCCCCCGTCCGCCGCTCGCCCGCGGCGACGTCGCCGCCGACATCGCCCGAGCCCTGACGCAAGAGATTACTCCAAATGGGAATCAAATAACTCAGCGTCTTCCCACTGCCCGTCTCCGCCGCGACGACGACGTCGACGTTCTCCGCCGCCGCGGGCACGGCGGCGGCTTGTATCTCCGTCAACGCGTCGAATCCTAAATTTTTAAGCGCACACCGCACGCGCTCGTGAATCGCCTGCGATGTATGTCCCGACGATGAATCGCACGTATCAGTCTCGAGATCGACGACGACGACGACGCACGAAAAGAAGAAGAAGAAGAAGCACTAAAAAAAAGGAAAAGAAAGAGTCTTCGAGCTCGCGAACGCCTCAGGTTTGTTAAGTTTGCCGCACAGGTTGCTCCGCACCCGCGTCCCGAAAGACGTCGTCGCGGCGCTCTAATAAGGAAGATAACGCAGTATGAAGCATCACCGGCGTTCGCTCGCATCGAATCGTCGTCCACGACCCGCATTTACCAAGAAAAAAGTCGTCCTCGCGTCTTCGCCTCGGCGCGCGCGCACCTCATCCTCCAACCCACCGCTCGTCGACGTCGACGCCGCCATCGCCCGCATCGCGCGCGGCGACGCCCGTCCCACGTGCGCGCACCCGTTTCCGAGCGCGCGCGCGCACTCTCGACGCAACGCGCGTCGCGCGCCCACCGTCGAGCTCATCCCCGCCGCCACCGAATCGCTCGCGCCCGCGCGCGTCCTCGCGTCTCTCGCGCGCGTGCGATCCGCGCTCGCGCGAGCGCGATCGACCGCGCGCGTGTCGTTCGCGCGTGTCGTTCGCGCGCTCGGTCGCGCGTGGACGCGCGCGAGGGTGGTCGAGACGTGCGCGCGCATCTCTGAGGCGACGCGCCAGTGCGCGCCCGACCGTCGTTCTCGAACGCGCGACGACGGCCGCGAGACGCGCGCGCGAGGGCGAGGGACTCGATCGAGGTCGTCGACCGTCGCTCGCTCGCGTCGTCGTCGTCGTCGTCGTCGTCGTCGTCGTCGAAGGTGTCACGGACGGTGGCTCGGCTCAACACCCGTCGTGAATCGAACCGCGGTGCTGCGAGGGACGGCGCGCGTGAGAGACGGCGGCGAACGCGATGGAACTGAGCACGTACGGTGATGATGGTGCGGTGTACGCGCTGGCGTACGCCGTCGCGTACCTCGCCGTCGCCACGGTGTTGATATTGGCGAATAAACATCTCATCACCGAGACGTCCTTCAACTGTCCGATATTCGTGAGCTCGCTCGGGTCGTGGTTCGGGTGGTTGATCGCGTGGATCGCGATCAAGATGGACCCAAAGCGCATGTCGCATCGATTGAGCGCGAGCGAGTGGGTGTCGAACATATTACCGATTGGATTTTGTACCGCGCTGTCGTTGGCGGCGGCGAACATGGCGTATTCGTATTTATCTCTATCATTCATTCAGATGCTCAAGGCGTTCGCGCCCGTGGTGTGTTACTTCACCTTGGTCGCGTTCGGATTAGATCGGTGGAGCGGGAGAATCATCGTCACGCTGAACGTGGTGATGATTGGATGTTTCATCGCGGCGTGGGGGGAGGCGCACGTCACCGCCTTCGGGTTGGCGTGCATGTTCATCGCCGAGATCAGCGAGGCGTTTCGAAGCGTCGGCGTACAATACTTGATCGCGAACAAGCGATTCTCTCTCTTCAACGGCATGTATTACTTTTCCCCGGCGACGTTGGTGTTTTTGATGGCGTTGAGTTTAGCGTTTGAGCGCGAGGAACTCTCGCGCGCCGGCAACGTCGACGTCGTGCGCCGATACTGGTACTTATTCGTCATCTGCGCCACCTTTGGCTTCGCCGTCAACTACGTCTGTCTCGGCGTCGTCAAACACGCCGGTTCACTCATGGTGAAAACGATGAGTCAGCTCAAAAACGTCGTCGTCATCGCCGCCGCCATGTTCATCTACGGCGACGAGGTCAGCGCGCTCGAGATGGTCGGCTACGCCATCGCCACCGCCGGTTTCATCGCCTTCAACCAGGCTAAATCTTTAGACAACGTCAAGGTTCGCGAAATCGTCGCCGAGCGCGCGAGACACGCGTCCTCCTCCGACGAGACGGAGCGTCTCGTCGTCCAACCCTCGCCGCCGACGACGAAACCGTCCCCGCGCGCCACCGACACCGCCCTGTGAGCGCGTCGCCGCGTCGCCCCCCGAGCGTCACCGAATCGACGCGCACCCTTCGTACCCTCGTCTTTGCCTCGCGCGCGCACCGCCCGCTCCTCGCGCGCGCGTGTAATCCAACCTTTGGTTCATTTCTTGGCACCTGGCAGATTTTTCCCTCTCGGCACCCCGGGAACGGCCGTCGTCATTCTCTCTCGCGGACGCGGCCGTCGTCGTCCACGACGCGCGAGACGCGGGCGAACGAGCGAGACCGACCGTTTGCGTCCGTTTTCATGTCGACGCATCGCGCGCGCGACGCCGACGGCGATGAATTCGACGCCGACGACGCCCCGCTCAGGAATTCCAATGAACAGATCTCCGCGGACGCGGACGCGGACGCCGCCGAACGTCCCGCGCGCGACGTCGCGTTCGCGCGCGCGTTCGTGACGTGCGTCGTCGTCGTTCTTTTCGGCGGTGGATTGGCGTTCGCGGGGATCAGCCCGGACGCCGGGAGGTTGAGCGAGGACGCGACGTTGAACGCGTACGCGTCGTGTCACGCCGCGGATGGATCGGCGACGCGCCGACGGAGTTTGTTGGCGGATGGGGACGTCCCGGACGACGCGGAGGTTGGTGCGTCGTTGGCGGACGCGCGACCGTACGTGATCGCGGCGGTGTTGGGGGCGGTGGCGTTGGGAACGTGCGCGTTGGCGCTGTTTCGTCGACATCCGCGCGCGACGACGTGGGGGATGATTTACGTCCAGATTGCGAGTTTGGCGACGCTGAGCGTGATGTCGTTCGCGCAGGGGTCTATCGTTGGCGGCGTCATCTTCGGGTTGTTTGCGGGCTTTTTCGCGTATTGGATGCGCGCGACGAGGGATCGCGTCGAGCTCGTCGCCAAGTTGCTCGGGGCGGCGTCGACGGCGCTGCGAGATAATCCGCACCTGATCACGACGAGCGCGTTCGCGGGTGTCGGCGTGGCGTTGACGTCCGTGATGTTTTTGTCGTGCGTGTACGCGGCGTTCATGAATGGATCCATCGCGCCGGCGAGTTTCGCAGCGCACGACGCGGCGACGGGGGCGTGTTACGGAGGCGTCGACGGTACGGAACGCGTGCCGTGCTGCGTGTGGGAAACGGACGGGTGGGTCCCCGTGTACGTCTTCTTCGCCCTGTTGGTCGCCCTGTGGACGACGATGCTCGCGGCGGAGATGCGCACGTTCATCATAGGCGGGTCGATCTCGCGGTGGTACTTCGCGCCGGCGGGGACGACGCGCTTCGTCGGCACGACGCGCGAGTTCGTCAGTCACGCCCTCGGGCCGAGCTTTGGATCGCTCGCCTTCGGCGGTCTCGTCTTGACCGGGGTGACCATTCTGCGAAACATGAACGAACGCTTACGTCGCGAGAGTCGAGGCGCCATGGCGGTGTTGGCGTGCGTCGTCACCGCGCTCATGGATTGTCTCGCCGAAGTCATCGAACAGGTGACCAAGTTCGCCACGATTCAGTGCGCCATCACCGGCGACGCATTTTGCGACGCCGGCCGCGAGGTGACGCGTCTTCTCAAGGATAACTTTCTGCCCGCCATTCGCGTGTGGTGGTTGCCGGAGATGATTTTGAACACGGCGGCGGTGGTCATCGCCATCTTCTACGCCTTCGTCGTCGGCACGACGGTCGCCGTCGCCAAGCGCGACGAGGGCCAGGCTGGCACGACCGTCGCCTCCGTCGTCGCCGCCATCGCCGGCGTCGCCACGCTCTTCGTGCTCGGATTTTTGTTCTCCGTGCTCTTGACGTGCGTCGACGCGTGCTTCCTCTGTTACGCGCGCGATAAAGACGAAAACGTCATCTCCAAACCCGAACTCGTCGCCATCTACGATGAAGTGACGGAAAAGACGCGCGAACCAGACGTGGCGGCGATGGCATCCTCGGCGCCGGCGAGACCGACGCCGACACCGCGAACGACGCCGCCGGGCGTCGTCTTTCAACAGCCCAACGCGCCGATGATGTACGGGAGACCGGATTCCGTCTGAGCGGCGAAGACGCATGTAACACCGAGACATTTTGATTTTGCTACTCACAGTACAATACACACTCACCACACTACAACGGACATGACTACGTCTACTACGCTACGCTTCGAACGCGTGTTCGAGCTCGCGTCTGATCCACCGGTCGATTTGTTCCTTGCCGCCGCCGACGGAGCCAAACGCCGCCGAGGCGGCTTCCTGCTTCGCCGCCTTGACCGATCGCGCGCGCGCCGACCCGCTCGCGTTCGATCCGAGCTTTAACATCACGGTGAAGTGCTCGTCCTCGCGCTCGCCCACGACCCACTCGACGAATTTTTTATTCGTCTTTGGCGAACGAAGGATGGCCATTAAATTGTGCACCGCGCTCACCGGATGCAACGCGCCTCGTCCGAGTTGATGAAACACGTTCGCCGCGCTCTTTGCCCGTTTCACTAACCACGCCTCGCGTGCGATGTCGTCCTCTTTCTTTTTGAACGTCTCGAACGCGCGAACGACGCACGCTGGCGTCGCCGTCGCGCGTCCCCTCGCGCGTCGTCTCGCCTCCTTGGGCGTCGCCGCCTCGGCGAACGCCTCCGCCCACGCCGTCAACGACGTCCCACCCTCCCCGCTCCCGTACTCTTCGTGCATGCACTTCAACACCCACAACCCCAACGCCGCGTCGATCGCCCCGTAATCGATCTGTCGTCGATCCAGAGGCGCGCGCTCCCAATTCGACGTCTGCACGGATTTCGGCTTCTCCGCGTCGTACCCGTACCTCGCGCTCATCGCCTTCAATCCGATCCTCTCGTGCCCGAACGTCTTCGCGATGACGCCCGTGTCCACAAACCCAACGCTTCGCGTTCCATACGCCGCGTCCACGTCGTTCATGTCCGTCTTCACCGCCGTCCCGACGAAGAGCGTCCTCGCGTCTTCGCACAGCGCGCGCAGCGTCGGCGGCGTCTCTCCTCGCATGCTCGCCAGATGCACCAACACGCACGCGCGCTCGTTCGCCAGCTGCACGAGCGCGGGCTTGTTATTGTTTCGCTCCCCGGCGACGAAATTCGGTCGCGTCTCGACGTCGAACCCGACGAGGGAGAGTTCGGTCGAGGTGGAGGCGCTGGGGACGAATCCGTGCGCGAGGAGCGCGCGCTCGGCGTCGTCGACGTCGTAGGCGACGACGACGGGGGGTAAGACGAACGAGGTCGTTTCGGACGCGAGCGCGCGCGCGGCGCGGCGCACGGGCGCGGGCACGCGCATGGGCGCGGCGCGGTGTGCGGCGAGGGCGCATCGTCGTTTCGCGAAACTACGGTACGGCGACAACGGGACGCTACGTCTACGTCTCTACGCCCGAGCGACGGAGGAGGAGGACGCGTCGTCGTCACCACCACCGTCCATCACATCTTTCTTTTTCGGTAATTTATCCTCGAACGTGAAAAAAATCGCGGCGGCGAGAAAGACGACGCCGCACGCCGCGCTCGCGACGCCGAAACCGCGCACGGCGAACGCGCTCGTCGCCGCGCACAGCGCGGCGAGCGCCACGTCGAACGCACCGATGAGTTTTCTCGCCCGAACCGGCACCTCAATCGTCGACGACCCGTCCTCGGTGATCTGTTTCGACGCGAGCGCGACGAAGACGGCGTGTCCCAAAAACGCGACGCCGTACCACGCGCTCAACTCGAGCGACTGACTACACGGCGTGAACGACGTCAACGCCTTCCAATACGCGTACGCCTCGCACGCCACCTTCATCCCGATCAACACCGCAAACTTCGCCGCGTCCGCCTTTAATCGTTCGCTCGACGCGCGAGACGCGAACGCGCGCGCGCACCGAAGCGTCTGCGCGCACGCGCGCGGCCCGAAATTGAGCGCGGCGAGCGCCGTCGCCCCCGCGGCGACGCACGCGCGTCCGATCACCGTCCCCACCGACGTCCACCGTATGATGGGATTGGTAAAATCTAACGTCCACATGAACGCGTTCAACCCGCTCGCGATCGTCATCGCCGCGTACGTCGCCGCGAAGACGCCGACGACGCCGATTTCGAGCGCGCGCGTCGACGCCGATTTGAAGGGCGCGTCGCCGCTCACTCCCGTCACCGTCTCGTCCTCGTCCGACGCGCGCGCGCGCGACGAGACCGAGATCGACGACGCGAACGGCGCGCGCGTCACCGTCCATCGAACGCGCGCGCGTGCGTTCGACCGTTCCACCCACCTCGTCGATGAAATCGTCGACGCGGACGCGCGCGAAGACGACGACGACGCGTCCCGACGCGTCCCGACGCGTCCCGACGCGCGCGTCGACGATGGACGCGCGCACGCGCACACGACGGTCGCGCCCATGGCGGTATCGCGCGTCACACTCGCGTTCATGCACGCATTCATTCATTCTTTTCACGAGGGCGCGCGTCACTCGTCGTCGCGAGTGATTCTTCGTGATTCTTTCGTCGCTGCTTTACATCACGAGTGGTGCGGCTAGGTACGTGTGTAGTACGCGTAAATGAGTGATTTGATGATAGAGACAGACGCGGCGCGCGGTCGGACCTCGAACGATTGGTGATGATGATGATTCATTCATTCATTCATTCGTCGGCGGCGCGATCGAGACGAAATCCGAAATCCGAAATCCGAATCGCGAACGCTCGACTCGTCCGCGTCGTCGTTTGATTTAGTTGCCGCCCGGGAGCACACCACCGCCGAACACACCGGTGGCGGATTCGAGAGAGATGATCACCATACCGACCATGGCCAAACGACCGTGCTTGAGTTCCGCCTCTTTAAGACGAAACGCCTCGGCGGCGTCGGCGTTCGCGACGTACCCCAACGGATCGAACGCGCCGCCCGGGTACATGCGCTTCTCTTGATCGAGTTCGGCCGATCGCGCCACCTCGAGGTATCCCATCAAGAGCACCTCGATCGCCGTCAACGCGCCGACGGTCAACCCTGGCAAGGGGAACCCGAGGTATTGCGGTTGTTCGAGCTCCACCTTACCCGCGTCCACCCACGAGACGCCGGTGGCGGCTTCCGCCGCGGCGGCGCCGACGAGACCGAGCATGGCCCAGCGCGAGTGTAACAATTCACACTCACGGAATCGCATGATATCGAACGGATCATCGTACGGCTATCGAAGTAAGTCGTCGAACGCGCGTCAATTCGTCAGTCATTCAATCGATTCAATCGATTCCCGCAAAGCATATCTCCACACCATATCTTTGCGATCGCGTCCGATCCGCGATCGATCGTTTCGCCCTTTGTCGTGTGTGCGACGTCGACCCCCCCCGCGCGCGAACGACACGCGCGGACAAAAAATACGCGCATCAAACTATCGCGACACGCACCGCCAACGCGCGCGCCTTCGGCTTGTTATCCGTCCCTTTCACCTTGCCGATGACGTTCCCGCTCGGGTTCTTCGCCGCGGATCCATCGAGGGCGTCGAGGTCGAATTGTAAGTATTCCGATTTCTTTCCGAGCGCGAACGGATCGAACCCGCGATCGCCCGGAAGCGAACCGTCGAGCCACGCCGGTCGGTCGGCGAACGGGAGCGCGATCTGCGTCGAGTGGAAGAGGACGCGTCGAGACGCGATTCATCGTCAGTCGTCCGCGATTCGGGGCGCGATTCGATTCGCGATTCGAGACGTCTAAAGCGACGCACCGCCTCGGGATCGGCGCGAACTTTCGAACCGGTCGGTTTCTTCGCCGCGCGCGCGGGCGGTTTCGCCGACGTCTTGCGCGGCACCGCGCGCGGCTTCGTCGTCGTCTTGGTCGTCGTCTTGTTCATCGTCGTGCGTCGGCGAGTGCGGACGTTCGCACCGAGGGGCGACGTCGCACTCGTGACGTGACTTTGTATCGATTGACCGTACGTATAGTGTATTGAATTTTTAAACCATCAAACACGAGATCGTGTACATCTTTCTGTCGACCATCCACGCACGTACTGTAGTGCGACGACGACTCAGGATGCGCTGTTTGATACCGCGTGAGGACGTCACTCTGTCCATCGCGTGGCGTACACGCCGGATGAATACCGTGCGTCGTGCGTGCGTCTACGAGTGAGCGTTCATCGACGCGCGCGATCTCGGTGCCATCCGAGCGCGGTGCGTGTGCAGACGCATCGAGCGTTGCGAAGAGGTGTCACGTTTTGGGCCAGGTGAAAACACCCGGGACGCCGCGGACCGCGTGTTCGGTGTCTCTCACAGATGTGAGTCCTGATCGGTCGTATGTGAATGGATTTTAGACAGATGTAGCGATGTTTGATACTTTAGAAATTCAATACATTATACATTGGTCGATTGATAAAAAGTTGCTTCGGTCCGAGATGTAGCCACGCCCGGCTCAATCCAATCGGGGGGGGTGGCTACATCTCAGGCCGAAGCAACTTTTTAGCGCTCGCATATACAGTATTTAATATCCATTGGAACGTATCTAAATATATAAAAAATATGCCTCAATCCGCCCACACGCGATGGATGTCGACATCGTCCACGGGGGGGATCGTCGGGTCGTCGTCACGCGGATATCCTCACACTATGGTTTCGGAGTGCGTTCACTATGGGACCGACACACCCCCTCCGTGGTCGTCGTCAAGGGTGGGTACGATGGATGTCGACATCGTCACTCGGTGGTTTTTTTTTATCGTCCGTGTCACCCGTGTCGCGCGCGCGCGTCGTAGAGAAGGTGGTTTGGACCCGGTGTGCGAAAACAGACGGACGGACAGACGCGCGCGGACCAGACGAATCGCCGAACCGATTCGCCGGGAGGGGCGTCACTTAGTCGCGCGCGCGCGTCGATCGATCGCACGTGCGTCCCGACCGACCGACGCGTGTGCGCGTCTCTCTCTCTCTCTCTCTCTGTGTTCCCACCGACCGTTCGTCGCGATGACGACGAGGACGACGCCGGCGACGACGATGGTGCGAGAAAGTCGCCGCCGCCGACGCGCGATGGCGTCCAAACCGCTTCGATGGTGGTGTCTCGCCGTCGTCGTCCTCGCGTCCGTCGTGCGCGTCGCGCGAGGTGAAGAAGAAGAGTCCGCCGCCGCGCACGTCATCGAGACGTACGACGCGAACGCGGACGAGGTCTTGGACGCGGACGAGACGTCGGCGCTCGTCGAGGCGTTCGCGCGCCGAACGACGTCGTCGGGGAGCGGTGGGGGACACGAAGGGCACGCGCACGAGGAGGATGAGGCGCACGCGCACGAGGAGGATGAAACGCACGAGGTGATGACGTCGATTTCCTCCGACGACTTGGTCGCGGAATTCGGAGGCGCGGACGGGACGTTGAACGAGACGGAGTTTCTCGCCGCGGCGGCGGCGGTGGCGCGGTGTCTCGCCGAACCGGAGTGCGCGTTCATCGCGTCGCGCGCGACGCCGGTGGCGGCGAAAAAGACGACCAAGTACACCGCTTTGAAGATGGGTCTCATGGCGGCCATCTTCGCGATGGGATTTTTGGGAGGCATGCTTCCGTTGGCGGTGACGACGCGTCTGTCGACGTTCGAGGGGTCGACGCGCTACCTGAACGCGTTTAGCGGCGGATTGTTTTTATCCGCGGGATTCATTCATCTCTTACCGCACGCCATCGAGAGCGCGAGCGAGGCGAAGATTGGGACGAGCAGAGATTACCCGTTCGCGATGGTGATGACGGTGTTGGGCTTTTGCGTGGCGTTTTGCGTCGAACGCGTGCTCTTTCACACGCACTCGCACGGGACCGAGGATCACGGCGAGACGCATCATCATCACGACGACCATCACGACCATCATCCTCACGCGCATCACGACCACGACCACAAACACCACGACCACCACGACCACAAACACCACGAACACCACGACCACAAACACCACGAACACCACGCCAAGGTTGTCGTCGCCACCGTCGTCGTGGACCCGAACGACGATTGCGAAAAGTGTGATATCGAGCAGAGCGCGTCGATGTTTACGCAGACTCGATCAGCGCTCGTGTTCATGGCGGGCGTCGCGCTTCACGCCTCGCTCGCCGGCGTATCGCTCGGCACGCAGACGGAGAGAAAAGCCATCTTTTCCATCTTTGTCGCCATCGCGTCGCACAAATCCGCCGCGGCGTTCAGCGTCGGCACGCAATTCTTGAGGTGTGGCGTCAATGACGTGAAGACGATGGCGCTGTTCATGCTCGCGTTCGCAGCCATCACGCCGGTGGGAATCGTCATCGGATACTTCGCCGAGTCGACGTCGCCCGCGGCGGCCGCCGTCCTCGAGGGCATCTCCGCGGGCACGTTCATCTACGTCGGCACCATCGAGGTCGTGGGCGATGAGTTTGAAAACACGATAGAAAAGTGCGACGACGATCACGGACACAATCACAAGGTGGCGACGCACGAACACAACGTTCACGGCGCGCCGCCGAGACCGGTGCGTTTGGCCAAGTTTGGCGCGTACATGCTCGGGGTGACCTTTATCGCCCTCGTGCAGCTCGCCATCGACCACGCGCACTGATTTGATTAGAACGCGTTCGGTCGCTCCTCTATACACCGCGCGCGCGCGCTAGTAATTGTTACAACAACAAATCTATAAAAAAACGCCGCGACCGCGCGCCTCACCCGTGGTGCGAGTGGTGCCCCGGACACGGACACCCATCGTCGTGCACGAGAAACGTCTTCAAAAACTCAGCTAAATCATCCTCATCATCGACGCCACCTCCCATCTCTTCCCTCCCGCATCCTCGTCTCCCCCGTTTCCCCGTCGTCGTCGTCGTCCCGCCGCCCTCGCCGCCGTCCTCGCGCAACCGAAACGGCCCACCTCGCCCCACCCCTTCCTCTCCCAGCGGACACCCGATCCCGTGCGCGATCGTGGACGTCATCGTCCAGTGCGCGCTCGTCGCTCGATCGCCGTCGTCGAGCCCGTACCGTCGACGCACCTCGGCGAGCACCCACCGCGCGTGCGCGAGCTCGCCCTGCAACCTCGCGTTCGTCTCGCGCAGTGCCTCGCACTCGCGCGCCAACGCCCCCGTTCGCGCGCGCTGACGATGCCGGTATCGACGCACCGCGGCTCGGTTCGAAGCGCGCTTCGTCGGCTCGGCGCGCGTCGTCGTCGACACCGGAACGCCCGGAAGTTGGAGCCCATCGTCGTCATCGGTCGGGGACGTCTCTCGTCGCTCGCGCGCCATGACGGACCGCGAGCGCGATGACGACGCCTCAACGCGCGTCTCGCGCGTGTCGCGCGTCGCGCGGCGCGAACCGGCGACCGGTGACGGTGGACCGTGGACGAGTGGTGTCGAAGGCCCCCTGTGCGTCGATGTGGGGACACACGTCGACGCGCATCCACCGTCGTCGACACCGGCTCGCGCGAGCGTTCATCGACGAAAGAGCGTTCGTG
>Ga0181572_10002218_pt1 | contig 13978 bp, 16 predicted proteins | sample 101ome_26_FD_133004 | JGI IMG/M metagenome (GOLD analysis project Ga0181572, IMG submission 133004) | Coastal salt marsh microbial communities from the Groves Creek Marsh, Skidaway Island, Georgia - 101408AT metaG (megahit assembly) | ecosystem: Environmental > Aquatic > Marine > Intertidal... | reverse complement strand
TTTTTCCTGCGCTTGATGGCCTCCATTTCGTCGATGACCCCTGCGTTCAAATCGGCATCAATGGACATCTGCTTTCCGGGCATGGCATCTAGGGTGAAACGCGCTGCCACTTCAGCGATACGACCAGCACCCTTGGTGATCACAATAAAGTTAACGAGAACCAGGATAATGAACACCACCAGACCAACGATGTAGTTACCTCGGACTACGAAGTTACCGAAGGCCTCGATAATGTTTCCCGCGTAGCCATCCAATAGGATCAGTCGAGTCGATGCCACGTTGAGTGACAGGCGAAATAGGGTTGCCATCAAGAGCAGGGTTGGAAATCCCGTGAAATCGACCGAATCCTTCAGATAAAGAATGATCAGCAGCATCAGCAGTGAACTGGCAATGCTCAAGGCGATGGCGGTATCTAGCAGGATGGTGTGAACTGGAAGGATCAGGAAAATGACTACCCCGAACAAGGCGATGGGAAGCCAGATATCCATCCCTTCGGCCATCTTTTTGCGAGAAGATTGGCCGAGAAACTGATTTTTGATGGACTGTAAGAAGTTCATGCAGCAGAGGCGGTAGCTCGATGGCGGTATTTGTAGGGATTCAAACGATAAACGGCAGCGAGGATTTCTGCGATAGCTGCATAAAGTGCAGCCGGCACCTCCTGATTGACCTGGGTGGATTTGTAGAGTGATCTGGCCAGGGGTTTATTCTCAACAATTGGGATCTGATGGTTTTTTGCCAATTCCCTGATTTTCAAGGCCAGAAGGCGCTGTCCCTTGGCAATCACCTTGGGAGCTTTCATGGTTGCGGGGTCATACTTGAGCGCCACGGCAAAATGCGTTGGATTGGTGAGGACCACATCGGCGTCGGCCACATTTTGCATCATAAGCCGCCGCATGAGTTTCATACGCATCTGTCGTTGGCGAGATTTGACTTCAGGAGCCACATCGGCGTTTTTCGATTCATCCTTCACTTCCTCCTTGGTCATCATCAGATCTTGGGTGTTTTTCCAAATCTGATAGGCGTAATCAATGATCGCAAACAGCACCATGACGATCAGGAATTTGTAAACTAAGCTCATCGTGATCTGGATCAGGAACTGCATGAGGTCACCCACACTCATGGAAGAGGTGAAAATGGGGGATCGAATGGCTTTGCGTGCCTCGAAAAATAACACAAGTCCTAGCAAGCTGATTTTTGCGAATGAGGTACTGAGCAAATTGAGAGTGTTAATAGATGGCATGAGCTTTTTCCATCCGTTAGCTGGATTGATCTTATTGAGGTTTAACTCACTTGCACCCAGAGTTAACCTGAATCGGGTTTGGGAAACGCCTGCTGCGATGCCTCCCAAAGCTGCTGCCGCGATCACAGGAGCGACGATGCTCATGATTCCGGTGATGGAGGCAGTGGTGTAGTCCTTGATGAAATCTGGCTTTAAATCAATGGCGTTGGCGTTGCTAAAAAAATGGAGCATGATGCGGCCCATCTGTTCCCACATGGATGGTCCGAATGCCAACAAGGACAGGAACCCAGCTCCCGTAACACAAAAGGTTTGAAGTTCCTGGCTGCGAGGAAACTGTCCCTTATTAAAAGCCTCACTGAGCTTCTTGGGTGTTGGTTGTTCGGTCTTGTTGTCTCCAGCCATATTGCCACTCCTAGCCAATTAAGCCTTTGGCCGTTTCCAGCATTTCATAGGGCATTTCGCGAACGAGTTGTGCGATGTGTTCAGCCATCAATTTACAGGTCAATCCGAGGACCATCATACCTGCCAGGATCCTCACCGAAAAACTCTCCGAGAAGACGTTCATCTGCGGAACAGCTCGGCCAAGAATCGAAAAAAGCAACAGAAGCACAAATGAGACAGTCAGGATGGGGCCTGCTATCATGATACCAACCGGAAAGATGTCGGCTGTCATGCGAATCATGTCTTCAACGATATGACCACCATAATTGGCTTGTCCTACAGGCAGCACCTCATAGCTCTTGGCTATTCCCACAAACAACCAGTGATGCATATCGGTGGTAAAAAGGATCATGATGGCTAGCTGGTAAAGGATGGCAGTGGGAATGGATGACTGCCCCATCTGGTAAGGGTTGATGTCAGAGGGCATCATGATACCAATGCTCATGGCAATCAGTGAGCCAGCGACATCGAGGGTGTAAAAAAACATCTTGGAAACAAAGCCAAGGAGTAAGCCCACCATGAATTCGCTTCCCATGAGCATGATGAGATGGACCAGAGACCAACTCTTGAGGTCCATGGCGGGCAGCCCGCTAGTTATGAACAGAGCACACAGCGCTCCTAGGGCGACTCTCAATTTTGCCGGGACTCCAGCCATGGAAAATGCGGGCATCACCGCCATCAGGGCGGAGGTGCGCATCATTGTGATTAACCATGTGGAAAAAAATGCCTCCATCGATCCGTGGAGGCCTAGAAGCATCTAGCGTACCAGAGTTTCCCAGAACTCAAGCTGCCAGACGAGAATCATTAAACTGTACCGTTTTGCTAACCTGTCATCTGAGGAGCCATTCGGATGAGTAATTGGGTATACTCGATCAAAGTTCGGACGATCCATGGAGAAGCAATAACCAAGAAAGTTGCGACGCCAATGGTTTTTGGGAAAAAAGTCAATGTCTGCTCCTGAACGGATGTGACAGTCTGAAAAACACTCACACTGACACCAATAATCATGCCTGTGGCCAGAATGGGAACAGTGATTTGACTGGCTTTGAGCATCATCAGACGGATGAGTTCGACTGCAAAATCTGGATTCATAGGTCGGGTTCAAATGATTAGCTCGCGAAACTTTCGAGCAGGGATTGCATGATCAGATTCCAGCCATCTACTAGCACGAAAAGAAGGATTTTGAGCGGCATGGAAATTGTCACTGGAGGCATCATCATCATGCCCATACTCATCAATACCACGGCCACGATCAGGTCAATCATGATGAATGGGATAAACAATAGGAATCCAATCTGAAACGCAGTCTTGAGCTCACTGATGACGAAAGCTGGGATAATGACATTGAGTGGTAATTCCGTACTACTATTAAATTTCTCTCCCGACATGTTGACGAATAACTCCATGTCTTTTGGGCGGGTTTGCTTGAGCATGAAGCCCTTGATAACCGAAGAGGCGTTGCTAAGGGCCTGAGTGCTGGTGATTTGTTTTTCCGAGTAAGGGCCCACGGCTGATTCCTGAATTTTGGTCCAGGTGGGGGCCATGACAAACAAACTCATGAACAAAGAAAGACCTACCACGATCTGGCTGGATGGGGCTGATTGAAGGGACATCGCTGAGCGAATGAAAGAGAGCACCACAACAATACGGGTGAAACTGGTCATCATGAGGATAATGGAAGGAGATAGAGCCAGGATGGTCAGTATAAAAAGCACTTGAATACTGACATCCACATCCTCTGGGCCAGTGGCAGGATTGATCCCCAAATTAAGGCTGAATGGCAGGGAATTGGCTGGGGCAGGTGGAGCCGCCGGAGCCTGAGCTTCTACCCCTAGGCAACCAAGCCACAGAAAAGTCACGGTGATGAGCCAGAAACCTAATTTAGAGTTAAGCAAGCTTGATGCCTTCATGTCATCCCTCTCCCTGCATCGCTCGGCTGATCGCCCCTTGAAAATCTGTGGAAGTATTATCGGGTGCTATGCTATCATGGGTAGCCCTTGTATTGAGGCGTAAGATACCAGGAGCACCACCTTGGCCGCTGGTCACTAGAAAATGCTCACCCTGGCACACTATCAGGTGCAGGGCATTTTTTTGATCAAGTCGTTTGACCTCCAGCACCTGTAACAAGCCTTGCTTTGAGGTGTGTTGAAGTATGTTGCCATACTTTTTAAAAAGCGTGACCCCACCAAAAAAAATAGCCAACACAATGATGAATGCACCCATCATCCTCAGCCAACTGACCATCAAGTCATTTCCCGATGGCAGGGTAGGATCGGGTTTGGGCATATCCATTGTCTGGGCAACTAGGGCGCTGCAAGGAAGAAGGCATAATGCCGCAAGCAACACCATGTGATGGCGATCACTCATTTCAGGTGAGTTTGGTGATCTTGATGCCAAAAGCATTATCCACCACAACGATTTCACCCTGAGCAATGAGCTTGTCGTTGACGTAGAGGTCAGCGGGTTGATCAGCCTTCTTGTCGAGCTGAACCACAGAACCAGGGGTTAGCTCGAGCACCTTTTTCATGGGCATCATGCAGGCACCGAGCTGAACGGAGAGCTCAACCGGGACACTGTAAAGCAGTTCCAGGTTGTTATCAGTTGGGGTAGGGGTGTCGGATGTTTCAGCCATGGTATGTTGGTTAATCGATTTTGTGTTCCACTTTCAGTGCCCAATGATTTTGTATTTTCCCAATGCTGCCCCTAAAAGCGTCTTTCCCGGCTACCCTGAGGGTAGCATCGTTAAAGGCATTGGCATGAAAAGGCAGGATCTGACCCATTTTAAGGGATGCGATTTCCCTGAGTGAAAGTCGGGCTCCTTTGCACCAGGCCTGGACTGGTGCCTTGATCGCATCGAACCGTTCGTCCCATTTAGGTCCGGTAGTGCCAGGTGCGGGTTCAGCCAATTGGCTGTCCAGTTGGATATCGTGTAAGTTCGCTAGCAGTGGTTCCAGTGTCAGACGCGGGATGATCATTCGCAGAACAGCCTGAGTTTCGCCAAGCTGAGCCTTGATGGCGATGTCCAGGGCAGGGGCTTCAAGTGAAAAAGCATTTAAATACTGTGGGCTGGTCTCATGGCTAACGATGCTTGACTCGAGCTTGATGAAATCCTTCCAAAGGCTGGTCCACTCAGAACCAATGATATGAACGACATCGTCCATCAACGAAACCTCAACTTCATTGAGGCGCGACACCTGAGAGGTATGCTTAGCTCCTCCCCCAAGCAGGCGATCGACCATTGCCAGAGATAATTCGAGTGGGGTTTCGACCACAGTATGGCCACGCAAAGGCGTCATCCTCAGTAGGCTAAGGTGGGTCGTTTCATTCATTCGGCCCAAGGCATCCTTGACTGAACAGGCCTCTACCTGGTCAAGGCCCAAGTCTATTTCAATCCTTAGGAAAAGACTCAGCCTGGCCGTTAAATCTTCCACAAAACCGACGAGCAATTCACGCAAGTGACGCAATTCCCTCTGAGTCAAAAAAGAACTGGCCCCGAAATCAAACGACTGAATCCTGCCCGCCTGCTGGTCAGTGATCAATCCACCTTTGCCAAAAACCTTCACCCTGTCACCCGTTTGATCGGGGGCAACCCCGGATGAAACTTGGGCCTCTGCATGATCAGGGTTTTCAGGGCTAGTATCTGGCATGTGAGAATCCTCTTTTAAGTCAAGGTATGAGTTATTTTGGCTGACTTATTGGAGAGTCCATTGAGGAAATAGAACCGTGAAATCAATAGGGCTCTCTCCCAGAAAATCGCGAAATTCTACCTTTAATGCCGCAGCAGCCTTTCGTCTGGCTGATGCCTCATCCTCTAGTTCCTCCAAGGTGAAATTTGAAAGAACCCGTTGAGCGGCATCACGGATAAAAGGGTCCTTAACAATTAGTTTATCCTTGAGATTCTGGCGTTGTGCCTGGTCCAGGCAGTCTACGCTGATAGTAGCAATCAAAAACCGGCTGGCATTGGTTTGTCGAACGTTTACCACCATGGATTCGATTTGATAAGGGGTCAGAGCAAGAAGGGTGTTATCAGATGAACCGGAACTGTCTCCTTCCCCGTTGTGAGCAGATTCCGAACCCTCGCCTGCATGATCTGATGCAGTGTCGGGTTGTCCATGGTCTTTGGTACTTTCAGCTTCGTGACTGGTCTTTTCCTCCGGATCCGTTGAATCGGAAGCCTCAATGTTTGTGTTCATGGCCTCCTGTATCTTGGTATCCAGTTGCTTGACCAAATATAATTTGGTTACCAAAAAGGCAGACAGTGGCATGAGGATCAAAGCCAGCATCAATGGCATCCACGCCCCCAGACTACCCTTAGTTGAAGGCTGAGCCTGATCGGCCGATATTTCCTTGCCGTTTGCTTCCTTGTTTTCGGGCTTATCTACCATGGTCGTTGCTGGGTTTGGATCAAATGCCCAAGGTTAATTACCTCTTGAGTTGGACAATTTCCTGCATCATCTGGTCGCTTGTGGTGACCATGCGTGCATTGGCTTGAAAAGCTCTCTGGGCTACGATCAGGTTGGTGAATTCACCAGTCAGATCGACATTAGATGTTTCCAAAGCCCTTGATTGAATTTGCCCAATACTTCCAGTGCCTGGCACTTCGCCATTGGCATCGACCGGCAGGGCAGAAGCAAGGTTACTGTAGAGGTTATTGCCCACCTTGGTCAGTTCTTGCGGAGCGACAAAATTTTGCAGACGGATCTGGCCGCCCTGGTAGCTTGTACCATTGTCAAACATCATCATGATTTTGCCATCTTTGAGCACTTCGGATCCGATGTAGGCGGCATCTTCCGGATCAAAGTTACCCCTAAGAGCGACATCATCAACGAATTTCAAATCGCCAACGATCTGTCCATCGCCTTGAGTTCCCTGAACACGATAACCCTGATTGGTTACCAAAAAACCATTCCCATCAACTTTGAAGTTACCAGATCGCGTGACGAAGTTCTCGCCGTTCTCTGGATTCACCACACTGAAAAATCCTTCACCATTGTCGATGGCCAGGTCCGTATTTTTCTCCGTTGAAGTGAGCCCGCCACCTGCAAATGAAGTGGTGATGCCATCAGCCCTAACGCCGCTGCCATAAACAGACGATGCATCGCCGGCAATGGATCCATTCAAGGCCTTGACAAAGGTGTCTGCAAAGTCCATCCGGGATGATTTGAAGCCTGTGGTGTTGACGTTCGCAATGTTATTGCCGATCAGGTCAATTTGACTTTGGAATTGCTGCAAGCCACTGACGCCTGCGTTAAGTGAGTTAAGCATGTTGGGGTTCCTGTTTTGTGGTAGGGTTGTGTAACTGAATGTAACCTTCCATGGATGGGTTTGTGGTTTCAGGAAGTGCAATCGACAGCAGTTTCTGCAAGTCATACACTGATCCATCAACTTCAATCATGGGACGTCCCTGTTCCATTTTGACAGAGGTAACTGTTCCTTGAACAGCACCACCAAAATCAACATCTCTACCTAGCATCGCGTTAGCTTGAATGATCTGCTGTTCCATTCTCATGGCTGCCAGATCTGCCTGCATCGCACGAGACTGCTCCAGGCTCGAAATTTGCATGATTTGGGAGAGAAATTCTGAGTCTTTCTTGGGCTCGAGCGGGTCTTGGGTGGAAAGCTCTACAGTCAGAAGTTGAAAAAAATCTTCTTCCTGAATTTTGTTGAATTCGCTTCCCATGGAAGCAAATTTCTGAGTCTGGCTCAGATCTGTAAGGCCTGTTGCTGTGATGGCATCGTTCATAATTTCAGTTCTAGATTGAGGCTCAGGCGTAGTAGTGATGTTCAGCCTGCGAAGATTTCACATGGGTCGAAGAATCACTGATTTTTGGCTTAGTCGATTTGATCAAGTTTTGTGAATGCTCTCTTTGAGTTTCAGATTGGCTATCCGAATCCTCGCTGAAGTTGGGCGTCATGGAACCATCGCGAGTATGTTGTTGCTTGGGCTGGAAAGGTTGGTCGCTATCCTGATGATTGAGTCGTATGCCTTGAGACTCGAGTTCTTTCTGAAGCTCAGCCCACTGTGGCTTGAGCAAGTTTGCGGTGGGTTCGTCCATGCGGGCCAACACCAGAATTTGCTGATCCACCTGCTGCAAGGTGAGAGTCATGGAAAGTCCCGTGTCAGGCTTCACGGCCACCGAGAGCGTCTTCGAGGATGAGCCATTCAGTATTTTGACTTGATCCTGAATGATGTTTTCCAGCCTTTGAATCGTTGATGTGTTCTGTGAAGGCGCATTGAAACCCTCTAAACGGGTTCTTGGTATGATGGTGCCCTGAGCGGTCAAATCTGAGCGCGTGGCAATGATTTCACTTCTAGCTTCTCCCGTTGAGGCGGGTCGCTGACCTGCTTCGGTTTCGTCGAGCTTGAAACGATTTAATGGATACGTCTCTCTCTCCTGCTTGGAAGCATGGTTTTCAACATTCAATTTATCGAATGGTTGTGGGTCCTTGCTTTCCATTGTTTTGTGATTGTGGGATGAATCATGCCTCATGGTATGTGGTTCAACCCTGTCACTCCGAGTCTGAGCAGGAGGCATGCCATCTGCAGTGTTCGTGCTTGAGTTTGCTCTCGAGGTTAATTGAAAAGCCGATGCAAGCGTGGTTTTAGGGCTTTTGCGTCGCGATACTTTTTTTTCATTTTCTATTCCAGCCCGTTTGTCTTGGGCAGTAATTTCCCTACGAGACACTTCGCCCGAGGAGACAAGGAGATTTTTGCCGCCTGGTCGATTTTGCGTGGCCCTGGCTTTGGCCTTCTCTCGAACTTCCCAGAGTGACGCTGTGGAATTATTTTGATCCCCTAAATGTTTATCTAAGGAGTTAGAAATTGAATCGGGCGAGTTGGCCAGTTTCCTGAAGTGAGGCAGTATGGGTGCCTCTTCTTGCACCTGATCCTGGCTTGGATTCAGAGCCAGGGAATGTTTCGCATGAGGGATGCGTTCCTTGGATGGGGCCAAGAGCTGAGTGCTGACTCGCCGATCCCCATCGGTCAATGTTAAGGTGTCGAGTCCTTGGGTGGGCTTCTCAAGAGATCTATCCTCTGTCCTGGACACACTCAAGGAGCGAGCGATCAAGTCTGGATTCGATTTCAAGGGCTGCTTGGACTCACTACCTCGGTGAGAAGCCCCACCCTTATCATCTACTGGAATTGTACCAACAACTTGCTTGCCTGATGATTCAGTCGATTGATTGTTGACATCAGCCAACGCAATCAGGTCATCAGATGGGGCGGTTGTTGAAGATGCGTTGATGTCAGGAAATTTGTTCTGTTCGCCTCGAAACAAATCATTGGCCTCCTTGGCCGAATCTTTGGACTCTTTTGATGGCCCGGTTTCTGTCTCATCGGACTGATTCAAACTTATTTGATTACTGGCCTCGGGTGGATGACTGTTACAAGCGTCTTGACTGCTAGGTAATTGTTCTAATGAAGGGTTGGATTGAACTTGCGTAGGTGTTTGTCCGGACCCCTTATGCGAAAGAGTGGATTCGAAGGCACCTTCCAAATTGCCCCTGAGGGTTTGGTCGAACGAGGTCGTTGGGGTAGCGGGTTGATGAGCCAGAGTCTTGCACTGAAGGCGTTGCTCTCCAAATGGTTTTAAAATGGGCTCGGTGGTTGCGCCTTGCATATTGAGAATGGATAAAAGAGAGTGTGATAAATCCTAATTGCCCGCAGGCTGGGTGACATAAGTGTTGAGGATTTTGGTCAGGCGATCGCCTTCTTCTGGACGCTCCTGCTGCCAATACTGGATCAATTGGGACACATCAGCTGGTTTCATGGCCGACCATATTTGAGCGATCTCGTTGTCAGTTTTGGCCTCAATAATTTGAAAAATCTCCTCAGCTTCCAGATTTTTGAATAAATCTGTGTATACTTTGAGCGAGTCAGCGCTCACCACTGCACTGTTTGCGGCGCTCTGGTCTTTCAACCTTGCTTGTTCCATCTTGGTCAGCATGGATTGTATGTCCTCTTTGAGTTGGCTGAGTTCTGCTTTGAGATTTTCAAGCCCCCTCTCTGACTGCTTAACCATGACTTCTCTTACCGCTAGATCCTGCTCTTTTTTTTCAAACTCCTGCGTTCGATAACGTAATTCTGTGACTAGTTCATTGATTTCAGGGTTGCGGTAAGTCCACGAAGGCCCATCGCGTTTGGGTTCAACATGATCGATATGATTGGTGGATGCCTGTGGCTGATCCTCGGTCTTGACGGTGGGCTGAGTGGAGGGTTTTTCTGAGGAAAGCACAAAGGTGGCTAACGTGGTCAGCAGGTAAAGAATACTCGAGATGAGCACTAAGACCACCGGGGATTGAAGTTTCTTCATCATGATATACTAGGAGGCTTGGATGCCCCCACGGAGAGCCATTTCATCAATTAACTTTTGCTCATGACACTGCAATTGGTAATGGTACTGGCCCTCGAGTTCTTCTCGGTATTGCTGAATGACTTTCTTGTCCTGACGTGTTTTGGATAATATCGAAGCTCTCTTTTCAAGATGGGCTTCCGCCGAACGAAGCTCCAAATTTTTTTCTTGGAGCTTCTCCTTGTAATAGTTCACGGCTTTCAGATCCAATTGAGCGTCATGGGAATTGTAGCCATTTGCCATTTTGTTCCTCTGATTTGCTTGGTGTTTTTCCAAAGAGGATTTCAACGCCACGATTTCTTGTTGTAGAGCTTGAAATGCTCCAAGAGCCTGGGCGTAATTTTGTGCTTCGGCTTGTTCTTTCTGGGCTCTCAGGGAAAGAAGCGTGTTGAGTGAAAATGAAAACTTTTTCATGATATTTAGACTGCTTGCCGCTCAAGTTTTTTTGGCGATGCTTCCTGGCTCATGATTTGTTTGAGTGAGCGGATATTCTCTTGCCAATAACTGGATTCATCCCGTCCCTGCCTCAGAAATAAGTTGAGGGCTGGCCTGACTGATATGGCCCTGTCAATTTCTTGATTGGTTCCTACCTTGTAAGCACCCAGGGTGATGATGTCTTTGTGCTGGTGATATTCAGCCATGCATTCCCTGGCCAGATCGATCCAAGAGACATGCTCTTGCTGATTTAAATCTCCACTCAGGCGACTCACACTTTGTAGGACATCGATTGCCGGGTAGTGGTTTCTGATGGCTAAATCCCTGCTCAATACGATATGGCCATCGAGGATGGATCTGACATGATCTGCGATCGGATCATTGAGGTCATCCCCTTCTACCAGGACTGTGAACAAACCTGTGATGGAACCGGTTTCTCCCGCGCCAGCTCGTTCTAGCAGGCGTGGTAGTTCGGCGAAGACTGATGGGGGGTAACCCTTCGTTGCTGGGAGTTCGCCGGTTGAGAGACCCACCTCCCTCTGCGCCATGGCAAAACGGGTTACTGAGTCCATCATCAGCATGACTTTCATGCCTTGATCTCTAAAGTGCTCGGCTATGGCCATGGCTGTGTAGGCACCCTTGAGTCGCATGATTGGGGGTTCGTCCGAGGTCGCAACAACCACAATTGACTTAGCTAGGGCTTCTTCGCTGAGGTCTCGTTCAATGAATTCTCTCAATTCGCGTCCTCGCTCACCGATTAGGGCAATGACGTTGACTTCCGCCTCAGCATTGCCGGCAATCATGCCAAGTAGGGTAGATTTGCCCACACCACTGCCAGCAAAAATACCTAAACGTTGGCCTATGCCACAGGGAATAAAGGTATCCAATGCTCTGACTCCAGTATGAAATCGCTTTGAAATCCTCATGCGCCGCATGGGATGGGGAGGAGCTGCCTTGAGAGGGGTCTGGCAATCGCCGTTAATAGGCCCAAGGCCATCGATGGGTTTGCCAAGGCTGTTGAGGACTCTTCCCATCAGGCCAAAGCCCATGTTGATCTGGAGAGGCCTGCCTTCAGTGATGACTTGGCTACCCGGCTGAATGCCATCCATCTCGCCGAACGGCATCATCAAAACTTTGTTGTCTCGGAAACCTACTACTTCGGCAAGTATGGGTTCCTTGTCGCTACGGGCTTGAATATGGCAAATATCGCCTATTGATGCCAGGGGGCCATTGGATTCAAGAACAGGGCCGGTGACCCGAGTGACTTTGCCTGTGCGCACAACGGGATTGACCGATTCGAGTTCTTGAATTGACTGCAGAAAGCGATCCAGTTCGAGTTTGGAATTGCCAGGGAAAATGCTCATGATTTGCCGCCTTCGTCCATGGTTTCAATGTTTTCAGGAACGTGTAAGCTAGTTCTTGGTTTCGGTGGTTTTTTGTTGAAAGCAGCCAACACTCGAGCCCATTTCGATTCCATGGTGGCATCAAAATCTCCGAAGGGTGTTTTGATGTAGCACCCACCGCGTGTCAGGGTTTCATCTGTGACAAATCGAATTTTTTCAGATCTCTCGAATAATTTGTCAGGTTTGCCTTTTGACTGCTCAGCAAGCAACGCTAGATCATCAGGGTGAAGCCGGATGTTCAGAGAAGTATCCTTTTCCAATTCTCCAATGGCTTCATGAACCACTGCACGCATCCGCTCGGCATCAATGGGTAGATTGGCCATTAATTTCTTGGTCAGGGTGCAAGCCATGTGAGCCAGAGCTTCCTCCATTTCTCGGTACGCCAAGGGGATAGCTTCCTCAAGACTCCTGATAACTTGCTTAAGTTGGCCAAGACTCTCGCGGTGGGTTGCCTCCCATTTTTGATTTGTTTTCTCGATGGCAGTGACCGTGGCAGCCTCAATCGCCTGAGCCTGGAGGATGCGATAATGCTCATCCACACTCTGCCAAAATGGAATGTCCTTGCGGATTTGCATGTCCGCAGGGCTGTCATTTGGGTGCAAGGTGATGTGGGATTGAAAGCTCATTTGATTTAACCACCGCCCATGACTGAAAGATCGATTTCATCGTTGCTTTCTAGTCTCCTGACGGTTTCAACCACACTTAGCTGGGCTGCTACGATGTCTCTAGGTTTGGCATTGGTCAGGAATTCCATCTCTTCCATAACCGATTCTCCTGCTCGCCTGGACATGCATGAGAGGATGAAAGTCACAAGTGTCTGTGGCACGTTTTTCATGGCCAGGGCCAGATCCTTCATGTCCACATCTCGAAGGATCTTCTGAACGTCTTGAGAATCCAGATGAATGAGATCCTCGAAAGTGAACATCTTCTGCTTAATGGAGGCACCTAGCTCCGGATTGTTTTCCTCTAAGACATTCAAAATATTTTTGCTCGCCTCTTTGTTCATGGCATTGAGCATGGCAGCCGCAACCGAAACGCCGCCTGGATGGGAGAGCGGTCTGGCTACAGCCCGCTCAGCTTTGCCCAAAACAACATTGATGACCTTGTCGACGATCTCGGCTGGTGTCGGTGAAAGGGTTGCCAGGCGCTCCAAGACGCCAACCCGCTTTTCCTCAGGGAAATTTGTTGAAATTTCAGCGGCGCGGCCTGCCGGCAAATGACTCAAGATCAGGGCAATAGTTTGATCCTGTTCTGACTTGAGTAAGTTAAAGAGTTGAACTGAATCCATGGCATGGAGCTGGTCCAACGCTTCGGATTTGCGTGGGGTCGTTGAGGCGAGTCGTCCAAGTAAGTTGGCAGCTTTGAATCCACCCAGTGATTTCAAAAGAGCCTGTTCCACCACGTTGAAACCTACACCCAGTGCAGCATTGGCTCGATTGATCAGATCGGTGAACTCATCCAGGATTTCCTGTTGTTCCTCTACATTGAGCAGTTCCATGGTCGAAACCTCTGCCACCACTGATTCAATGGTGGCATCATCCATGCCTTTGAGTATTGTGGCCGCATTGTCCGGCCCAAGAATGACCACCAAGGCGGCTAGCTTCTGAAACTTGTTCATGGCAGCTACCCTTGGAGAGGGCTTTGGTTTTGGGTTGTCCTCAGCGGGCATGGCCTAATTACTTCTTCCGTTTTCTTGTTTTAACCAAGACTGGATGGCCTGGCTCATGTTGGAGGGATTGTTCCGTATCATACGGTTCATGACCTCAACACGTTCATCTGGCAGAGGAGATTCATCAAAGGCGTAGCCTCTTCTGGCAGCCTTGCGCGATTTGTCCATGTCACCATCTTCATCACCCTCTTTAAGGCCTGCAAGCGCCTTGGTTCTCAATTCTTCCAGAGGAATGCCAAGGGGAATGGTTTCAAAAGGAGTCTTCCTGAAAGTGCGAACAAACCACCATAACATGACAAGAGCCACACTCAGAACACCAAGCTGCTTACCTAGGGTGATCCACTCTTCTCGTTGGAGGCGTTTTTGGAAGTTTTCCAGTTGAGTAGCCTTTGGATCTTGGTGTGGCACAAATTGGGCGATGGATATCTGGGTTGAA
>Ga0181572_10002198_pt1 | contig 14052 bp, 9 predicted proteins | sample 101ome_26_FD_133004 | JGI IMG/M metagenome (GOLD analysis project Ga0181572, IMG submission 133004) | Coastal salt marsh microbial communities from the Groves Creek Marsh, Skidaway Island, Georgia - 101408AT metaG (megahit assembly) | ecosystem: Environmental > Aquatic > Marine > Intertidal zone... | reverse complement strand
AGGAGGCGATGGGGGTGGGGACGGAGGTGGCGAGGGAGGAGGCGAAGGAGGAGGGGAAGGGGGTGGCGAGGGAGGAGGCGATGGTGGCGGTGACGGAGGAGGCGAGGGGGGAGGCGAGGGAGGAGGAGAAGGAGGTGGCAATGGGGGAGGCGAGGGCGGAGGACTTGGGGGAGGACTCGGAGGAGGCGAGGGCGGAGGACTCGGAGGAGGACTTGGAGGAGGTGAAGGTGGAGGACTTGGGGGAGGTGGACTTGGAGGTGGTGGCGAAGGCGGAGGACTTGGCGGAGGACTCGGAGGAGGCGATGGTGGAGGACTCGGAGGAGGTGGACTTGGAGGTGGCGGCGACGGCGGCGGGCTCGGGGGCGGGGAAGGCGGAGGTAAAGGAGGTGGAGAAGGAGGTGGAGAAGGGGGAGGTGAAGGGGGAGGAGATGGTGGGGGAGACGGTGGGGGAGAAGGCGGAGGAGACGGCGGGGGAGAGGGAGGTGGGGAGGGAGGCGGACTTGGGGGAGGAGAAGGAGGAGGGGAAGGAGGAGGCGAAGGAGGAGGGGAAGGAGGTGGCAACGGCGGTGGACTCGGGGGCGGGGATGGTGGTGGACTTGGTGGAGGCGACGGGGGAGGACTTGGTGGAGGCGACGGGGGAGGACTTGGCGGAGGCGAAGGTGGTGGTGAAGGAGGAGGAGAAGGAGGAGGAGATGGTGGCGGACTCGGGGGGGGCGACGGTGGTGGACTTGGAGGAGGCGATGGGGGCGGAGAAGGCGGTGGTGACGGTGGAGGACTTGGAGGAGGCGATGGCGGGGGACTTGGGGGAGGACTCGGAGGAGGCGATGGCGGAGGACTCGGAGGAGGACTCGGAGGAGGCGATGGCGGAGGACTCGGAGGAGGCGGACTTGGAGGTGGCGGCGAAGGCGGCGGGCTCGGTGGAGGACTTGGCGGTGGACTCGGCGGTGGACTCGGCGGTGGACTCGGTGGTGGACTCGGAGGAGGTGAAGGCGGTGGACTTGGAGGAGGTGAAGGCGGTGGACTTGGAGGAGGTGAAGGCGGAGGTGATGGCGGAGGTGATGGTGGTGGACTCGGTGGTGGTGAGGGTGGCGGCGAGGGAGGAGGCGAAGGAGGTGGCGAGGGTGGTGGACTTGGTGGTGGTGAGGGTGGCGGCGAGGGAGGAGGTGAAGGTGGTGGTGAGGGTGGAGGTGAGGGAGGTGGCGACGGTGGTGGACTTGGAGGCGGCGACGGCGGAGGCGAAGGAGGCGGCGAAGGAGGCGGCGAAGGAGGCGGCGAAGGAGGAGGAGATGGAGGTGGCGAAGGCGGAGGACTTGGCGGAGGGCTCGGGGGAGGAGAAGGAGGAGGCGAAGGCGGGGGTGAAGGTGGTGGACTTGGAGGTGGCGAAGGCGGGGGAGAAGGCGGGGGAGAAGGTGGCGGAGAAGGTGGGGGAGAAGGCGGAGGAGACGGTGGGGGAGAGGGTGGTGGGGAGGGAGGCGGACTGGGGGGAGGACTCGGAGGAGGCGATGGAGGTGGGCTCGGTGGTGGCGAGGGAGGTGGTGAAGGAGGTGGACTTGGTGGAGGAGATGGAGGAGGAGATGGAGGAGGACTTGGGGGAGGAGAAGGAGGTGGACTTGGGGGAGGAGACGGAGGAGGGGATGGCGGTGGCGAAGGAGGTGGCAGGGGCGGCGGCGATGGAGGAGGCGAGGGCGGAGGCGAGGGCGGCGGCGAAGGAGGAGGGGATGGAGGAGGCGAAGGTGGAGGCGATGGAGGCGGCGAAGGTGGCGGCGAAGGTGGCGGTGAAGGTGGCGGCGAAGGTGGCGGTGAAGGAGGTGGCAAAGGTGGTGGTGAAGGTGGTGGTGAAGGAGGTGGACTCGGGGGAGGAGATGGAGGAGGACTCGGCGGCGGACTCGGTGGCGGACTCGGCGGTGGTGGGCTCGGTGGAGGACTTGGCGGCGGGCTCGGCGGTGGGCTCGGCGGTGGACTCGGTGGTGGACTCGGAGGAGGAGGCGTCGGCGGCAAAGCGTTTTGCACTATTTTAACCCAAGTATCACTCGGGCCTTGTCCGGCTTTCGAATTTACCAGAGGAAAGTACTTCTTCTCTGTGGTGGTGTCGACATCAGCGTTCCAAATACCTCGAATAGGAAGAATTTTTTCGTTGCCGGTGTTTCTGAAGAAGAATACACTTCCTCTCCACGTACTATCGTTCTCATCCTGCGGATCTGTTAATTGATCAACTGGATTATCGAAAGTATTGAAATCGGTGACACCGTGAGATATTCCATCCGGTTTCCCGAAATCTTTTCCGATAAGCGTGGTACCAGTGCCCCATCTTGCGTAGTCGATATTGTTAAAACCTCGAGCTGCCTGATAATTTGCCCCAAACGTCCATCCAACTGAACCAAATCCCCATGATTCGAACCGTTGACGAACGTCTACGGCTTTATCAAGCAAAGAATCTATCCAGCCACTATTCTGTTCAAATTCAAAATCACCGGAATACGCCGTTCCACTTTCGTATGCCGGCTCATTCATACCAGCTTGCCCGGTCCACGGATCTGATTCTGAATACTTGTCTCTTGCATATTTTATGCGGATCCATGGACCTGGATCGGATATTCCGGAGACGGTGCCATCATAATCGATGTAAACCATCTGAGCCTCACCGGAGTACCCATCCGGTTTAATTCTATAATATCCGTTTGTTTTTGTCATGTCGCGTTGCGTCAAATCAGACGCGCTAAAGAATGAACAAGTCCCAACCTCCTTGGCGTTGACAACTTGCAGGTTGTCCAGCTGTAAATGATCCGAATCTCCCTGACCTTCGTCGGAAATTTGCATGTAAACTCTTCGTCCAATCATCCACGACAAGTCATCTTGCGTTATTTCAACACTCTGCATTTCGAAGCCGTCGTATGACTTTCGCTTTGCGAATAGTTCTCCATCAGTTTCGCAATCCATCACCGAAATCGCGTTTGAACTAGAACTGTAAATGTACGAGATGCGCGTTGCGTCGGTCACGGTGAATGCGTGCGTTTTGTCCGCATATTTACACAACGCAGTTCCACTTCTACTTGTTCCATTTGTAACGTCATCTTGCAGTAAGTACGAATTGAAAAAGTAATCACCCTTTGTTGCGCTCGAATTTGCCCACCGATTATCGGTGGGGTTCTCATACTTCAAAGGTTGCGATCCACAGTTGCCAGAAACGAGCTCAAATCCCATCATAGTCCCGTCTTCGAAATCCCAGTTATAAACCGTGAACGGAGCCGGCGGAGGACTTGGGGGTGGTGACGGAGGCGGGTTTGGAGGTGGACTCGGAGGAGGGGGTGACGGAGGAGGCGACGGACTCGGAGGAGGTGTCGGCGGTGGGATCGGCGGAGGATTCATTTTTTTCGCTAGAATGAGCATGAAAAGTTCGATTTCATTCGCGTCTAACGCTTTGCCCAAGACACCTGCTTCCACAACGTAACCAGCATATTTCGCATTTCCAGCTCCACCGAATCTGTATAGGTTCGTTCCAGAAGCCACGCGATCGGTGGTGCCTACTCGCACGGCAGAGAAATCCTCTGGATCATTAATGTAGTATGTTTGGGTCCCCATCGAACTGGACGAAGATGTTCCTTCGCCTGTCACAATGAGAACTTGCCAAATAGAGTCAACCGCATAGCCGCTGTCGCGGAACGATCCGTTTCTATTCGAATAACTGCCAAGGCGATTGCTGTTAGCGACCGTGTACACTGCAGTATCATCCGGACTGGAATGCAGCGAACGGTCATGAGATGAATCTTCTGTGGGGTACCAAATATAAAAGAGGGTATAATTCGCACCAAATGTAAAATCTTCATCTCTCTGAATAGATCCGCTCGTGACAAAATCCAGACAGTATCTTCCGTCGAATAGAACGACATTCTTTTTGTTTCCGCGATTCCAGTACGATTCTGAAATGGAATCATACACGTAATTCCCGTTGACATGGTTATCGATGTCTAATCTACTGACTGGCGACTTGTCTGATATGTACTGCCCAACAGTGGCCTCAGAGTACAAATATATCAAGTCAACCACTTTGGCGGTGTCCCAGCCCGAAACGCTCGCGTTGTTGAAAGAAGACGCACCAAAAAGCATGGCATACATGCTAGTCACTTGGGACGTATCCCAAGTATCTATGTTTCCGTTGAAAGAAATCGCCTCACTGAACATGTACATCATATCCGTCACCTGCGAGGTGTTCCATCTTGATATGTCACCATTAAAGGAGTCTTTTCTCGCAAAGGCGGTATATTTCCCACCCTTGAAACCAATCATACTTCGCACTTGACTCGTATCCCAGTTTGGCATGGTCCCGTAGTTCGTAAGAGACGTTCCCCAGTTTGTGCATAAACCATCCGAGGGTGATTCCTTCAGGCAGTTTTCTACGGCGTCGTGGAATGTGCCATCAGATAAGGCGCAGTCTCCTGTGACGCAAATGCACGAACTCACTGGACCAGCCGTTCCATCGCTGCACGAGTATCGACTCAAAAAAGTTGTTGCATTTGCGAAAATATTGAATTGTATTTTCTCAGCTGCCGTTCCTTTCCATGCCGAAATATCCTGCTCAAATGAACTCGCATTATAAAACATGTACCGCAGATTCTGTGCAGACGATACATCCCAGCGCGACATATCCTTGTTGAAACTATAGGCACTATAGAACATCTGCGACATGGTCGTTACTTGTGAGGTACTCCACGACCCAACTTCTTCGTTAAACGCATAGGCTTTGTAGAACATTCTATACATATCCTGAACGTTAGACGTATCCCATGAATTCACCTTTCCATTGAAGGAACTCGCGTGTGAGAACATTGCGCGTAAGCTTGTAACTCCTGAAAGATCCCACTTATCGATGTCTTGATTGAACGAGGTTGCTTCATGAAAAATATCTTCCATGAGCGTAACGCGCGAAGTATCCCAATCATTAATTTCAGAGTTGAATGAAGAAGCTTTGTAGAACATGCCTCGCATAGCAGTAACCGATGAAGTATTCCAAGCCGATATGTTTTGGTTGAAAGCTTTTGCGCCTTGAAACATTTCTTCCATTGTAGTTACGCGAGAAACGATCCATTCTCCGATCGGTTTATTAAACGCGGAAGCACCCGAAAACATTTGATACATATCCGTGACTTGCGCAGTGTTCCATCCAGAAATGTCCCCGTTGAACGCACTGGCTCCATAGAACATTTTGTTCATGTTTGTAACTTTGGACGTGTCCAAGGAAGAAGCATCCTTGTCGAAATCAACGGCTCGGTAAAACATTTCTTGCATAGTCGTGACAGAACTAGTATCCCAACCATCTATCGATGTATTGAAAGAAAAGGCGTTGTAGAACATGCGATGCATGTCCGTTATTCTTGACGTGTTCCAACTCCCAACGTTCTGGTTGAAAGATTCGGCACTCACAAACATGTACTGCATAGTCGTAACTTGGGACGTGTCCCAGCCAGAAATATCTGAGTTGAAAGAACGAGCTGAATGAAAGACTTCATACATGTCCTTCACGTTCGATGTATCCCACTCAGCCATCGGTTGGTTGAAGTAAGTCGCTTCGCGAAACATTCTATACATGCTGGTTACCATCGATACATTCCATAGGCTCACGTCACCGTTGAACAAGGATGCCCCATAAAACATGTTCGTCATGTCCGTAACAGCACCAGTATTCCAAGCGTCTAGATTTTTATTGAAGCTATACGCATTCTGAAACATGTTACCCATATTTGGAACTAGAGATGTGTCCCATTGGCCAATGTAATGGTTGAACTTTTCGGCGTGTAAGAACATTTCGTACATGTTTGAAACCAAAGACGTGCTCCAATTGCCAATATCTTTGTCAAACTTGTAGGCATATCTAAACATACCTTCCATGTTGGTAACGAGGGAAGTATCCCAATTTGAAATATCTTGGTTAAAGGAACCAGCATCGTTGAACATCCGGTACATGTCAGTTACTCGCGAAGTGTTCCATTTCGATAAATCCGCGTTGAATGATGTTTTCCCGCTGAAGAGAGTTCTCATGCTCGTAACTCGACTCGTATCCCAGTCTGCCATGACACCATACTTCCTTATTTTTGTACCAAAATTTATGCATTTACCGTCACTCGGAGCTTCGTCCAAGCAGAATTGAACAGCTTGCGCGAAAGATGCATCAATCAGGTAATACTCCGAAACAACTTTGCAGGAGGAAATAGGTCCAGAATTTACATCTGTGCACGTATATTTTCCTTGGAACGCCGTAGCTCCGTAGAATATGTTTGATTGTGAATTAGTCGCACCAGTGCCTCTCCAACCAGTAATGTTTTGATTAAAAGCGATGGCGTTTTCAAACATATTATGGATAGTTGTCACACGAATGGTATCCCAATTCGAAATATTTGCATTGAAAACAGTCGCGTCCGCAAACATGTACCCCATGTTGGTAACTTTGGAAACGTCCCAACTGCCGATATCCTGGTTGAAGGACCTGGCATGATGAAACATTCCATAGGCGCTGGTTAATTCAGACGTATTCCACTTTCCTATGTCTTGGTTGAAGGAGCGAGCATATTTGAACATATAATTTGCATTCGTAACGCTCGACATTTGCCAACTTCCAATATCTTGGTTGAATTCGTACGCTGACGCAAACATTGCTTCCGTGGTTCGAACTCGCGATATATCCCAATGACTCACATCGGAGTTGAATGTGTTCGCGTCTTCAAACATGTAATACATCGTCGTCACTTGCGACGTGTTCCACCTCGAAATATCTCCTTCAAATTTGTAAGCAGATTTGAACATTTCTTGCATACTCGTCACCTTGGATGTATCCCAACGGTGAAGATCTCGATTGAATGAACGGGCATTTCGAAACATTCGGTACATATTCGTAACTTGCGAGGTATTCCATGTTGAAATATCGCCGTCGAAATCGTACTTATTATAAAAAGCGCTATCCATTTTCGTAACACGACTTGTGTCCCATTCTGGCATTCCACCGAATTTGTTCACAATCAACCCATAGTTTACGCATTGACCATCATATTTAGATTCAGACAGGCAACTATCTCGCGCATCATAAAACGAAGTATCCGTGAGCACGCAATCGCTTTCGACAAATAATCCAGAAACTCGAGACGTATCCCAACCCGAGATGTCCCAGCTGAATTTCAAGGCGTGCGAGAACATGAATCTCATGTCCCGTACATTTGAAGTGTCCCAGTACCCAACATCTTGATTAAAGCTCGCCGCTTTATAGAACATAGCGAACATGTCCGTGACTCGGGAAGTATTCCAACGAGAGATGTCGCTGTTAAAAGACGATGCCGTTTGGAACATGTTGTTCATACTCGTCACCTGCGAAGTATCCCAACCAGAGATGTCGCCGTTGAACGTAGTTTTGTGAGCAAAGCCTTGCCACGCAGTGCCTGAGTGCCCGTCCATATTTGTGACCAAACTCGTATCCCAGTCAGGCATGGTTCCATAATTTGTTTGTTCTGTGCCCCAACTGGTGCAGACACCATCTACAGGAGCTTCTTCAAGGCAAACTTTTATGGCATTATGGAACGAGCCGTCATGCAAGAAACAACCACCTTTTCGACAAAAGCACGAACTAGCCGGACCATTGTTCACGTCCGTGCACCAAAACTTATCGGCATAGGCAGTAGCTCCGTAAAACATGTAGTACTGGCTACTCGTAGCGGCCGGACCTCGCCAAAACGAAATATCCTTTGCGAAAGCGGTAGCCTCATAAAACATGTATCGCATGTCACTAACTTTGGAGGTGTCCCAAAAAATAATGGATTGGTCGAACGAGCTCGCTCCATAAAACATGTGATACATGGTGGACACTTGGGAAGTATCCCACTTTCCAATCGCTCGGTTGAAGCTCGTCGCATGCATGAACATTTGTTCCATTGAGGTAACGTGCGAAACATCCCAGTCCCCGATTGATTCGTTAAAAGACGACGCAGAATAAAACATCTGATGCGTTCTTTTCAAACTCGACATGTTCCAATCGCCAATTGGCTGGTTGAAATTGGTAGCTTCGTAAAACATTCCACTCATATCAGTGACTTGTCCTGTATCCCAGCTTTCCAAAGCAGAGTTATACTTCGTCGCTTCGCGAAATGTCTCTTTCATTGTTGTTACTTGAGATGTATCCCAGTCCCGCAAATCTTTATTGAATGAGGAAGCTCCGTAGAATGCAAACTGAAGATCATTTAGACTTGACGTGTTCCACGAGCCAATATACCGATCAAAACTCTCCGCTTGGTAAAACATTTTGTACATGTTCGTGAGTTGGGAAGTGTCCCAACCGCTGATATCACCGTTGAATGCCGCAGCATTTGAGAACATTTCAGTTGCGTCAACAAGATTTGATGTGTCCCACTTTGAAAGATTCTGATTGAAAGAGTCCGTATTGTAAAACATTCTATACGTCTGAGTTAATGAACTCGTGTCCCAATTTGAGATATCACTGTTAAATTCAGAGTAACCTTCAAACGCATTGCTCGCATCTGTTAAGGAGCTCGTATTCCAGTCTGGCATTGGTCCATATTCAGTTGCTACACATAAACCATCCGCGAGATGAGACCCTGCATTCGACCACAGGCATGCTTGAATAGCAGTTGCGAGATTGTCATCCGTGATAGGGGTCTTTGGGATCGGTGGAACTGAATCTGGCGGCGGAGGAGGAGGGGAAAAGCAATCTTTCTTGCATCCACACCAAATAACCGGACCATCATTCACGTTTGGACACCAAAATTTATCTTGAAAAGCAGTTGCGCCGTAAAATATCTCCGAAGCTGTATTAGAAGCACCTGAACCAGTCCATCGAGATATATCTTGCTCAAATGCGAGAGCGTTGTAAAACATGTGATCCATGGAGTTAACGCTCGCAGTGTCCCAGCTCGAGATATTTCCGTCAAAGACACTTGCGTACGCAAACATGTACCTCATGTCCGTAACTTTGGAGACGTCCCAATTGCCAATATCTTGGTTGAATACTTTTGCATCATAAAACATTTGATAAGCGTGCTTCAAACTTGAGGTATTCCAATCTCCGATGTATCGATTGAAGCTGTGCGAATAACGGAACATATATTCCATATTCGTAACGCTCGAAGTGTCCCAACCTCCAATGTCACCATTGAATTCGTATGCTCTTTCAAACATCTGCCGCATGTATGTTACTTGCGAAACGTCTAAAGCGCTGATATCTTGATTGAACTTCTTCGCCTCGTAGAACATCAAATTCGTATTACTAAGTTTCGAAGTTTTCCACGCCGATATGTCCTGGTTGTATATGGAGGCACCACGGAACATTTGATCCATGGAAGTTACTTGAGATGTGTCCCAATCAGGTAGCGATTGATTGAACGCCTGACAAGCATAAAAAGTCCTATACATCGAGGTCACTTGAGATGTATCCCAACGCGAAATATCAGCGTTAAATTTGTATCTGTTGAGGAACGCATCGTTCAAATGTGTGAGCATGTGTGTATCCCATTCTGGCATTGTCCCATACGCTGAGGATGCACACAAGCCATCGATTTCATTCGCGCCAGTTAAGCATTGCTGAACAGCGCTAGCAAAATTTGAATTAGTTAAGCATCCGCTAGCACAGGAGCATGTATTCAACTGGTTTGGAATTGAGCAGGAGAACTTGGAGTTGAACGCTGTGGCTTGCAAAAACATATCGACTTGAGGAGAAAGAGTAGCGTTCCCTTCCCAGTAAGTTATGCCGTAATTAAAGCTGCTAGCTTCTCGAAACATCTCCGTCATTGTATCTACTTTAGATGTGTCCCACATTCCTATCGGTTGGTTGAAGGAAGAAGCCCTGTAGAACATTTTACTCATTGTCGTAACTTGCGAGGTATTCCAATACCTCAGTTCTTGATTAAACGAAGTAGCTGTGTAGAACATGGAGTCCATGTTTAGAACCTTTGAAGTGTCCCACGCACCAATAGATTGGTCAAACGCAGAAGCTTCATAAAACATTTTATGCATGCTTGTCACCTGAGATGTGTCCCATCTCGTAATGTCGCCATCAAACGATGAAACGTGATCGAAAAGGAAAAATGCAGACGACATGTCAGTCACTCTGCTTGTATCCCAATCGGGCATCGAACGATACTCGCTCTCTTCGCAAAGACCCGTAGATGCATATTTGCCACTATTCATTTTCAAGCAAGTATCGATAGCTGCGTGAAAATTATCGTCCGTGATCATAGTAGGAGGTGGTGGTGGCGGCGAAGGCGGCGGCGAAGGAGGTGAGGGAGGTGGCGAAGGAGCTTCCGGCGGAGGACTTGGAAAAGACCATTCCGCGTTGATCTCCGTGCAACTCTGAGGGACGGGAGAATCGTCATTGCGAGCGCAAACAAACCTTTCTTTGAAAGCGAATGCTTCGGCAACCATATTCGTTTGAGCCGTAGTGGCAGCAGGTCCTACCCACGACGAAATAAATTGATTGAAAGAAGACGCTCCGAAGAACATGAAGTTCATGTTAGTAACTTTTACGGTGTCCCAGTCTCCAATTTCTCGATTGAACGCGGTAGCCCGATAGAACATGTGAAACATCGAAGTAACTTGCGAAGTATTCCAACCACCAATGGGAGCATTAAATGCTTCCGTGGCAGCAAAAACGTCCGACATGTCAGTTATTTGGGATGTGTCCCAAGATCCGATGTTTTGATTGAATACAGTCGCGCCGTAGAACATTTTAGCGAGTGAAGTCACCTTTGCGAGCTGCCAACCGCCAATATTTCCGTTAAATGAAGAGGCGGAAAAAAACATACCTCTCATGTCTACCACTCTTTCGATGTCCCACGCGCCGATATCCTGATTAAAAGAAATCGCTGACCGAAACATTTCTGTCATATTCGAAACTCTCGAAACTGTCCAATTTCCAATGTCTTGATTAAATGACAAAGATCCGTTGAACATTCCTCTCATGTCCGTGACGCCGCCGACGTCCCACTTCGAAATATCGGCATTAAAATTTTCCATTCCAGCAAACGCATTAGCCATGTTTGGCACTAATCGCACATCCCAATCAGGCATGGCGCCATATTCAGTCCGCGAACACATGCCATTAACCTCGTAAATACCACCATCCGACCAGAGACACGTTTTAATAGCCTCCTCGAAATTGTATCTCGTGATTGTGGTTTTCGGAGCTGGTGGATTCGAGCTAGGTGGGGGTAGTGGTGGCGGAGCAGGGCATTCTGTTTTACACGCGCACCAAATAGGCGGGCCTTCAACCTCGTCCGGGCACCAGAACTTTGCCTGAAACGCGCTCGCACCTTCAAACATAAATTTTTGCATGCTCGAAGCTGCAGACCCACTCCAAGAACCAACTTCTTGTTTGAAGGAAGCTGCTCCTTGAAACATCGCTTCCATACTCAATACACTCGATGTGTCCCACGATCCAATATACCGGTCAAAAGCGAGAGCGGAATCAAACGTTCTCACCATGCTGGTAACTTGAGCTGTATCCCACCTGTCCAACGGGCAATCAAACGAGGAGGCCGCCCTAAAGACGTCATCCAAAGCCGTGACTCGCGAAATATTCCAACTTTCAATCGTTTGGTTAAACGCAGTGCATTCGTAAAACATAGAAGTCACGTTTGTTACTTGACTCAGATCCCAACTCCCAATTTCTTGATTGAAAGATGAGGCATTGCGGAACATTGATTCCATGTTCGTGACTTGGGACGTATCCCAACCATTAAGCTCTCCATTAAAAGATGAAGCCGACGCAAAAGCCGATTTCATATTCACCACGGAAGACGTATCCCACTTTGATATATCGCCATTAAAAGTTTCCCTAGACGCGAAAATATTCTCAAAATTCGTGACTTTCTTGAGATTCCAATCTGAAATAACGCCATATTTTTTTGTTGCCAATCCGTACAACGAGCACAGGCCATCAGTTGGCGCCTCCGTCAAACAAGCTTCAATAGCAGCCGTGATGGTCAAATCTGTCAGACAATAATCGGCTTTACAAACGCATGAATCTGGTGGACCATCGTGTGCAGTCGTGCACGTATATTTCAAATTGAATTCAGTGGCTCCGTTGAACATACCGTAAAAGTTTGCGTTTGGATTGATGGCCCATTCGGTAATGTCAGTATTGAACGCCGAAGCGGAGGAGAACATGTATTGCATGTCCGAGACCTGTGAAAGATCCCAGTGGCTGATATCTTGGTTGAATACTTTGCAATTTTTAAACATGCTGTTGGTATTTCTGAGAGAAGTGGTTCTCCAAGATCCAATGGGCTGGTTGAAAAATTGAGCGCCAACAAACATTTCCTTCATCGTTTCTACCGACGAGACGTTCCATTTTGATAAATCTTTGTTGAAGAGCGACGGTGTGGACCCATCAGCGCTCCAGGCGTGAAACATTCCCTCCATATTTGTTACAATCGAAGTGTCCCAATCGCCAATGTCTTGATTAAACGCATAAGCTCGCGAAAACATGCCTTTCATTTCGGTCACAGCAGAAGTATCCCATCCGGAAATATCAGCATTGAAAGAAGTTTTACCCGCAAACGCGTAGCTCATGTTTGAGACGAGAGATGTGTTCCAATTCGGCATCGCGCCATATTCGGACGTAATGCACGATCCGCTCGCAGCGTAAGCGCTATTATCTGACGTCAAACACGCCTCAATCGCGTGTGCAAAGTTTGAATTCGTGAGAAGAGTAGGAGGACGCGGAGGCGGGAAAGGAGCAGCGGGAGGCTGACTCAGAGACGGTGGAAACGAAGGCGGCGATGGCGGTAACGGCGGAAGCGATGGCGACGGTGGGGGAGGCGCAATCCATTTAGACTTTAACGTCAAACATGATGAGATCGGTCCATTGTTTGAGTTTGAGCACGAAAACTTTGCTTGAAACGCATCGGCGCCTCGAAACACGTCCGTTTGCTCGGTCGAAGCGGCGGTTCCCTTCCACGAAGAAATCTTTTGATTGAAACTCGAAGCCTTGTAAAACATGAAGCGCATTTCTGTGACAGACGATGTGTCCCACGAAGAGATGTCTGCATTAAACGCAGGCTTCGAGGCAAACAGCTGATACATGTTTGTAACTTTGGACGTTTTCCACTTTGAAATGTCCGCGTTGAAGTATGGGTATTTCCTACCGTCTAACGACATATCGGTGACTAAATGCGTATCCCATTCGGGCATCGTGCCATATCGAGTGTCCTCCAGACCATATTTACTACATAGTCCATCACTGGGCGCCTCCTGAACGCATCGATTGAAAGCTTCAGCAAATGTCGCGCTTGTGAGACAATAATCTGAATTACACGCGCATGAATTTGCCGGACCCGTGATGGCATTGGTGCACGCGAACTTCGCTTTGAAGGCAGTTGCACCAAAAAACATATCGATTTGCGCCGTCGCAGCGGCTGATCCACTCCACGAGGAAATGTCGTTGTTAAACACAGGATTTCCATCAAACATGTAATTCATATTTGTCACTTTCGACGTGTCCCATCTTCCAACGTCTTGGTTAAATGCAGAAGCCTCTTTAAACATGCCTTCCATATCAGTCACTTGCGATGTGTTCCAATTTCCTATGTCTTGGTTGAAGTCGGCAGCCTCCGTGAACATCCAAGCCATATTCTTTACTCCAGACGTGTCCCAGTTAGAAATGTCGCCGTTAAATGTATTTGCATACGCAAAGCCTTGGTATGAGTCCGTATCCAAATTATATCCGCTCATATCCGTCACCAAACTCGTATCCCAATTCGGCATCGTCCCGTAATTATTCGCAGAAGCCCATGTTGTGCACTCGCCGGTAACTTCGGCGCCTACTTCCGCAAGACATTCTGCGACAAAAGTACGCCAACTAATCGCATCTGGAATTGGGGTGACGGGGGGAGGAGGTGGTGATGGAGGAGAAGGAGGAGGAGGTGGTTGAGGTGGAGAAGGAGGAGGAGACGGTGCGACCCAAGTGCTTTTGATAGTGTTGCAAGAACTTGCCGGACCGTGTATTTCGCACGTGTATTTCGATTGAAACGCAGTCGCACCCGAAAACATATTAGTTTGGGT
>Ga0181572_10002187_pt1 | contig 14095 bp, 9 predicted proteins | sample 101ome_26_FD_133004 | JGI IMG/M metagenome (GOLD analysis project Ga0181572, IMG submission 133004) | Coastal salt marsh microbial communities from the Groves Creek Marsh, Skidaway Island, Georgia - 101408AT metaG (megahit assembly) | ecosystem: Environmental > Aquatic > Marine > Intertidal zone... | reverse complement strand
GAGAACGTCATACTTGCGGCAAATCTCTTGCACGCGATCCCAATACCCCTTTGGCGGGACGATGATGCCGCCGCCAGCGGTGATTGGCTCAAGGCAGAGTGCGCCGACGGTATCGGGACCTTCGCGGAGGATGGCGTCTTCGATGGCCTGAGCCGCCTTCTCACCATAGGCTTCACCTTCCCAGCCCTCTTGGGCGCGGTATTCTAGGCAGTGCGGCACTTCCACGAAACCGGGGGTGAAGGGGCCGTATTGTGCGTTGCGCTCCTGCTGGCCACCGGCGGAGAGGGTGGCGATGGTGGTGCCGTGGTAGTCGCGCTCGCGGTAGAGAATTTTGTGCTTTTTGCCGCCGTGATGCTTGTGCGAGATCTGGCGCACCATCTTGAAAGCTTTCTCGTTCGCCTCGGAACCGGAGTTCGCATAGTAGACGCGGCTGAGGCCGGGCATCTTTTCGATCAGGCGCTCGGCAAACTCAGCGCCGGGGATGGTACCTTTGGCGCCCGCGAAATAGCACATCTTGACGAGTTGGTCGCGCACGGCGTCAGCGATCTCGGTGCGGCCATAGCCGACGTTCACGGTCCAAACACCACCGGAGACAGCATCGATATGCTCTTTGCCGGTGATATCCCATACGCGCAGGCCGCGGCCTTCGACGATGATCTGGGGGTCGATAGTCTCAAACGGCTTATGCTGGACCAGATGGTGCCAAACGTGCGCGCGGTCTGCTTCGATTACCTTGCCAGGGTCGTTGGGTAGAGCGAGGGATTCCATGGTGTTCTCCAATAACCAAAGAGGGGCGGTCGAATCCGCTTTGATCGACCGCCTTTGATGTAACCATCTGTGCCTGCAAAATGCACATTCGATAGGGCCAGTATGCGACCATATTTATATCCAAATTGATGGGAATTGCGGCCAAAACTGGAGCGTCCAATCTGCTAAATAGATGAATTTTATGAGTTATTAGGGAAGCCATCGAAGCGTTCGTAAAGATCTGGCCTTGGATTGTTTGGCAAAGGAAACGTTGACGCAGGGCTGCGAATTTCCTTGGCTCTATGTGCGGAACATCTCGGTGATTTCCCTCAAGGAAGCCCGTTTTCGCAGAAATGGCTCGCAGTAATGGGGTGACAGGTGCTCCTTATACTGTGCAGAATAGGGGCTTACGGATCGTTCGATCCAGAGCTCCGTACTAATACGAGGCGGCATAACCCGCCCGATGACCCGCCCGAAAGGGCATAAACATGGGAGAACGACTAAATGAAAATCAAAACGACTCTGATGGGAGCCGTGGCTGCAACTGCAATGCTTGCGGGTGCGCAAGCAGCAACAGCGGCTGGTCATGGTGAAATCACCGTCGCCTACTTCCTCGAATGGCCGATGCCATTCCAGTACGGCAAAGTCACCGGCGCCTATGAAGAAGCCATGGGCGTGGACATCAACTGGGTCAGCTTCGACACTGGTACCGCGATGAGCGCTGCGATGGCATCTGGTGATGTGCAGCTGGCTGTGAGCCAAGGTGTGCCGCCGTTCGTTGTTGCAACCTCTGCTGGTCAAGACCTCCAGACGCTGGATGTTGCTGTTTCCTACGCTGACAACGACAACTGCGTCGTTCAGGCCGCGCTGGAAATCGACGCATCGAACGCAAGCGAATTGGCTGGTGTGAAGGCCGCTGTTCCGCTCGGTACTGCTGCGCATTACGGCTTCCTGAAGCAGATGGACCACTTCGGCGTAGACGTCTCCTCGATCGAGATCGTTGACATGGCACCGCCGGATGGCGCTGCTGCTTTCGCTCAAGGTTCCGTTGACATGTTCTGCGGCTGGGGCGGCTCGCTGCGCCGTGCGCTTGAGCATGGCAACGTGCTGCTGACCGGCGCCGAGAAAGAAGAGCTGGGCATTCTGGTGTTCGACGTGACCTCCGGCCCTGCTGGCTGGGTTGCAGAGAACCCTGATCTGGTTGCTTCCTTCCTCGCGGTGACAGCTGAAATGAACGAAGGCTGGAACTCCGGTGCGATGGCAGACGAAATGCTGCCGGTGATCGCGCAGGACGCTGGTATGTCCGAAGAGGCAACTGCTGAAACTATGGCAACCTTCGTCTTCCCGGGTGTTGAAGCACAGCTGTCGGGCAAGTGGCTCGGTGGTGCGGCTCAGGAGTTCATGAAGGGCGTTGCTGGCGTCTTTGTTGAAGCAGGCTCCATCCCGTCTGCGAAAGACAGCTACGAGTCCAACGTGAATGTTGGTCCGCTGATGGCTGCCAGCGGAATGTAATCAGACACGGGGCAGGCGCGGGGTATCGTGCCTGCCACACCGCCCGCCACATGTTTTCCGGGAGATCGCACGCACAAAGCGGTGCTCCTTGACAACCTGTGGGAGTTGGTATGTCTGAATTATCCATTGAAAACCTATCGATGCGCTTCGATCTGCCGAATGGCAGCTCGGTGCAGGCGCTCAAAGACGTGACACTGAAACTTGAGAGCGGCGAGTTGCTTGCGGTGTTGGGGCCTTCGGGCTGCGGCAAGACAACCTTGCTGAATATCGTGGCCGGTTTCCTCGCCCCGACCGAGGGGCGCATTGTCCTCAATGACAAGGTGGTCAAGGGGCCGGGGCTGGAACGGGGTATGGTGTTCCAGCAAGGCGCTTTGTTCGAGTGGATGAGCGTGCGCGACAATGTGAGCTTTGGCCCGCGCATGAAGGGGCAGAAGCCCAGCGAGTACATGGAAAACGTGGATCACCTGCTCGATATCGTGGGGCTTCGCGACTTCAAGGAAAAGGCGATCTATGAGCTTTCGGGCGGCATGCAGCAACGTGTGGCGCTGGCGCGGTGTCTGGCCAATGATCCTGATGTGATCCTGATGGACGAGCCGCTGGGCGCGCTAGATGCGCTGACCCGCGAAAAGATGCAGGGCCTCGTGCTGAAGCTGTGGAAAGAGACAGGCAAGACGATCATCCTGATCACGCACTCGGTGGAGGAAGCGCTGCTCTTGGGTGAGCGGCTCTTGGTGATGGCGCCACGTCCGGGACGGATCCACAAGGAATACCGCCTGCCATTTGCTGATCTTGGCGTTGGTCAGGATTTGCGCGAGGTGAAGAAGCACCCCGATTTTGGCACAACCCGCGAAGAAATCCTGGGCATGATCTGGGATATGGAAGAAGAAATCATGGGCCGGGTCGAGGAGGCGTAAAATGGGTGTTTTAGGAACTCTTCTAGAAGAACTGGGCACGGTCCTGCTGACCATTTGGGGCGCTATCCCATATGTCATCGGCTATGTCGTGCTGATCCTTGCCACTTATGTTGCGTGGAGCTTTGTGAAGCGGCTGATGACGCCAAAACACGATTACTCCTCGCTGAAAACGGTGACTTTCGGGGATGAGAGCGCGGTGTCGTCGAACTTTGCCGCATCGGTGATTTCGGTCGTGCTGATCGTGGTGCTTTGGGCGTCGTTCACGGGGTCGGTCCTGTTGCCGAAGTTTCTCCATGCGCCAGGCCCCTACACGGGTACGGACAGCTTTGAATATACGCTGGAAGCGCCGGACGGGACGACAGATACCGCAACGGTGACTGTGGTTGCGCATGCCGAGGGCGACGAACCCGTCCTGCCAGAGATCGAGGCAGGGGATGGCATCGCCAAGAATGACGTGATTGCGGTGCAGACCTACCGTTCCGGATTGTTGCGCGTTGAGGACAATGACGAGGTCAGCCGTGACGATGGTGCCGTGGTTGTTGCGATCGACGGAAAGGAAATCGCGCCGAATGAAGAGGTGAAAGTCTCCCTCGGGACGGTTGCGATGACGCGGCGCGGGACGTTGAGCATCTCACCCGGTACAGGCTGGCAGATGGAGCCGATCTGGCTGCCTGCGCCGGAGGCTGTCTGGGCACGTTTGGGCGAGATCGCCAGCACGGGCTACCGCAATTCGACACTGGCGGAGCATCTGGGCTTCTCGCTGTTCCGTGTGATCGTGGGCTTCCTGCTGGGTGCGGCGGTCGGCATTCCGCTGGGCTATGCGATGGGGCTTTCCAACTGGTTCCGCGGATGGTTTGACCCGATCGTTGAATTCATGCGCCCTGTACCGCCGCTGGCATTGATCCCGCTGGTGATCATCTGGGCGGGGATCGGAGAGGTCGGTAAGATTATCCTGCTGTTCCTTGCGGCCCTGTGGATCATGGCCATCGCGGCGCGATCCGGTGTGTCTGGTGTGCGGCTATCCAAGGTTCATGCGGCCTATTCGCTCGGTGCGTCCAAGGTGCAGATCATGCGCCATGTGATCATCCCGAACTCGTTGCCGGATATTTTTACCGGCGCGCGCGTGGCGATGGGCGTGTGTTGGGGCACCGTGGTTGCCGCCGAACTCGTCGCCGCCGAGAAGGGCGCGGGCATGATGATCATGGTCGCATCGAAGTTCCAGAGCACGGATATCGTGATCATGGGGATTATCCTGATTGGGATCATCGGCTTTGGCATCGACATGCTGATGCGTTGGGCCGAGCGCTGGCTGGTGCCGTGGAAAGGCAAGGGGTGATCCTGCGCCACAGGGCCTGACCCCGCGTTCGCGCGATGCGCAGGGGGTGGAGGTTTGCACACAAGGAAATGCGTAAAGTGGCGCGGGGAACCCCCGCGCCACTTTCTTTTTGTGCCATTTAGCAAGGGATGGAGCGGTTGCTGCGATGACTGGGCGCAGGGGGCAGGTGACGCGCAACGCGGTGTTGTGGTGTCGTTCAATGACGGGTCCACATCTGATAGGTGTGGAAGGCAGTTAGCATCAGGCGGGAGGGGCGGCGGGCAAGGGGCCGTGAGGGAGCCCCTTGCCCGCCATTGGGGGCGATTTTTTAGCTTTCGAGCAGCTCTGGCACTTCGTTGCGGAGGGCGACGAGGGTTTCCTCCCAGATGCGGCGCGGTTCGCTGCGCAAGGCGCGCATGCCGTCTATATCACCGGATTTGCCGAGGCCTTCCATCGAACGCAGGGTGTTGCACAGGTGGTCAGTGCCGAACATTGCGGTCGAGCCGGCAAGTTTGTGCGCGGTGGCGATCAGCGCCTGATCGTCAAGGCTTTGATCGTCTGCCAGCTGCACGACGATTTCGGAGGTTTCCTTGATGAAAGAACTCATCAGGGTGGCGACTGTCTCTTCGCCAAGGTCGTTGGTCAGTGTTGAAAGGTTCTCGTGATTAATCAGCATATGCTCCACCGGCGCCTCTTCTGTTTGAGGTTCCGTCCTTTCTCCAGGTTGAACTGTCTCAATGTTCTGCTCGAGTGTACGAGCCAGCGTTGCGCGGGTGATCGGCTTGATGAGCGCATCATTCATGCCGGCTTCGCGGTAGCTGCGAATATCCGAGGGCAGGGCGTGTGCCGTCAAGGCGATGATAAGCACGTCCTTGCTCGGGCCGGTGCCACTACGAATGTTCTGCGCGGCCTGTACGCCGTCCATGACTGGCATCGAGATATCCATGAAGATGATATCGAAGCGATCCTCTTCTGCGGCTTCGACCCCTTGTTGGCCATCTGTCGCAAGCGTGACCTTGTGGCCTTCTTTCTTGAGCATTTCTTCGACAACGATGCGGTTGATCTGGTTGTCCTCGACCATGAGGACATTCAGCGATGAGGAGTCTTGCGCGGGGCTTTCGGCGGGGGCGGGCTCTTCGCTGGAGGAAGTGCCGCTCGAAAGCGTCGGCATGGGGAGGCGCAACCAGAACATCGAGCCTTCGCCTTCATCGCTTTCGACGCCGACTTCGCCGCCAAGGGCCGTCGTTAGGCGCTTGACGATGCCCAACCCAAGGCCGGTGCCGCCGGAATTGCGGGAATAAGAGGCGTCCACGGTGACGAAATCCTCGAAGATGCGGTTCAGGTTCTCGGGTGCGATGCCGATTCCGGTGTCAAAGACACGGATTTCGTACTGTTGGCCGCGCTCGACGCTTTCGACCTCGACCCGCACTTCACCATCTTGGGTGAACTTGATCGCGTTCGAGATCAGGTTGATCAGGATTTGTTGCAAGCGATGCGGATCACCAAGCACCATCGGCGCTTTGATACTGACCATCTCGGTCAGTAACTTGCTGCGTTGGGCCACAGCCGCGCCGCGCTGGTTTTCTATGACCTGTTCAATGACACTTTCGAGGTTGAAGGGGCGCATTTCAACTTCAAGCTTGCCTGGGTCGATGCGCGAGATGTCGAGAACGTCGTTCACATGGTGCAACAAGAGATTGCCGGACGTCTCCATGATGCGGAGGAATTCCTTCTGGCGCGCGTCGAGGGACGTGTCGCCAAGCAGTTCGAGCGTTCCGAGCATCCCGTTGAGAGGGGTGCGCATCTCATGGCTCATCACGGCGAGGAATTCTGCCTTGGCGCGTTCGCTGGCAAGGGCTTCGTCGCGGGCTTTGAGGAGCTCTTTCTCCGCGTCCACTTGACTTGATATGTCACGAAGGAAGGACACGAACATTTCGTTTGGCCCTGTGCCGGTGGAGGAGATCGAAAATTCACACGGGAATTCGCTACCATCGTTGCGCAGCGCTTTGAGCTGGACGCGCCCTGTGTTGACGACCCTGCGGCGGCCCGTCGATTTATAGCGCATCATCCCGTCTTCGTGCGCGCGGCGGTAGCGCGGGGGGATGATCAGGTCGGAAATCGGAGAGCCGACGGCCTCTTCTGCGGTATGGCCGAAGATATCCTCTGCCGCGCCGTTGAATTCGACAATGATACCGTCCCGATCCGCGACGATCACAGCGTCGAGCGTAGAAGTTACCATAGTGGACAGGCAGGCGTTGGTTTCGGCTTTCTCTCCGGCGACTTGGGTTGCAATCCGGTAGAGGCGGAAAATCGCGTAAGACACGCTCAGCAGGGATACCACCAGAGCAACCGTCACCACTGCGAGGCGGATCAGGGCCATCTTGATTTCATTGCGCTTGTCTGCGGCGATGGCCCCAAAGTGGTCAACTCCGATCAATGACATGTCACGCACCTCGGGCAGCGTCGCATCAAGGGTCAGGCGCAGATCGGAAAGCCCCTCGGACAATTGCGCGTTGTTGCCGTCGATCAAAGGGATGTGGTCGTCGAGCGTGTTGCGGATCAAGCGGGCGTGATCAACGAAATTCGGCTGTTCAGAGCGCAAATCCGCATAAATTTCGCCGTTCCAAAAGATCATCATGCGGCTGTAGAAGACGTCGAACCTGCGCCGGAGTTCGTCGAGGGTCAGACCGTCGTTAGGTTGCGCTGCGTCCGCTGCTTGTTGCAGGCGCAGGAACTCCACTTCCAGTTGCGAGAGGTTCCACTGCACGTTATCTGATGTTGCGGTGGAATGTTCCTCGATCTTGCTTTGAACGTCAAAACCCAGAAACCCGATCGTCCCGATGCAGAGAGACAAGACAACACCAAGGGCGGCCAGCTTAAGCCAGCTGCCGCTCTCGACTGAAAGAAATTGGCTCTCTAGGCGGTTCACTTTGGCACTCAATCTATCGTCTTCGGTTCGTCGGTATCTGTCGCCCTGCGCACCTGCGCAGGGCGTATTGGGTTATTCTACGATCTCGATCCGGTCCAACTGCTAGATGCTGCGCGAATAATACTCCTCGTTCTGGAACTTGGGCTCATCGTCGAAGGGGAAGATAAGCCAGACCGGGCCTTTGTCACGAACGGACATGGTTTCTCCATTACGGAGATAGGCCAGTAGGGGGCCGTCTTCCAATCCGTCTGCGACCGGGAATTCGATTGCGTAATCGTTGATAGCCGTCGCGCGAAGCGTGCCGTCCTCGACGCCGAGAAACGCGAGAAAATCTTTTAGAGCGACGCCTGTTTATTCATTGATACCTTCGGTGCAAATCGTCGTCGTAGAGATGGTGAGATTCGGGAGAGCGGCAAGCATTTCCTGATCGAACGCTGCTATGGCGCCGATGTTTGTCATCTCGATATCGCCAGACACCGTGAGCATGACGTCGCCAGCAGGTGCGGCAAGGTCTTCAGCTTGCGCGGAAAAGGGAAATGCAACGGCGGCACTCATCACGAGACTAGCAACTACAGTGCGGACTTTGAGAAATGCCATTTGCAACATTTGTCTCCTTTATTAGGTATACTGTGATGCATAGTTGCATGCTGGGATTGTTAATCGGCTAATGTATTGCATCTTTTGGAATAGCGTTCATTACAACATGAGGATATAAAGCGCTAATTCAGTAGTGTATTGATAGCTAAAAAGGTTTCAAATTATGCCTCAGGTTGTCTGTTTTAGAGGTGTAATCACGTTTAACCCTTCTGCCGGTCCGAAAGATTCAACTTTTGTGATAGGCGAGTCGCTGGAGGGTATCCGTGCCGCGAAAATTGATGCAAACTAGTCGCAATAGTGTGTAGGCTATATATACGAAATAGGGGTGATTACCGCATGAGAGTTCTAATCGCAGACGACCACGACCTGGTTAGGGAAACGATTGGCGCGTTTTTGTTGGCTGCAGGGATTTCAGAAGTAAAAACAGCAGCCTCGCTCGATGAGGCGTTGGTGATTGCGGACGAAACGGGGAGCTTTGACGTTGTATTGCTCGACTACAACATGCCGGGCATGAACGGGCTAGAGGGGCTCAAGCGCATGCGCGAAGCGAATGATGACCGCCCTGTTGCGATTATCTCCGGTACAGCGACCCGTGACGTGGCCGATGCGGCGTTGAGCGGTGGTGCGTCCGGCTTTGTACCCAAGACACTGGCATCCAAGTCGATGGTAACGGCGATCCGCTTCATGGCGGCGGGTGAAATTTATGCGCCGTTCGGCTTTATGCAGGAAACACCCGCCGCGGGTGACGGTCTGCTGACCAAGCGGGAAGTGGATGTGTTGCGCGGGATTTGCGAAGGGAAGTCCAACAAAGAGATCGCGCGCGATCTGGATTTGCAGGAAGTGACTGTTAAGCTGCATGTGAAGACGCTCAGCCGCAAGCTCGATGCACGCAACCGCACACATGCTGCGATGATCGCACGGGACCGCAACCTCGTCTAACGACTAAATAACAGACTGATTTGAAAAGCGCGTTTCACGCGCTTTTTTTATGTCTCATGATTGGTTGTCGTCGTCTTCTTCGGCGGGCTGGGGTGTGCCAAGTTCGCCCAGAACCGCGAATGCGCTTTCCAGTGAGGCATCTGGTTCGCTGGGTTCTGCCTTCGTTGGATTTTCTTCCGACGAAGAGCCTAACCTATCGAGTGCTGCAAAGGCATCGGTGAGGGCATCTTCGTTCTCACCTTGAGGCGTATCGGCTGAAGTGGAAGGTGCGTCTGCGTCTGCGTCTGCGTCTGCGTTAAGCGCGTTCAATTCCGCGAAGGCATCATCTAGCGCGTTCGCTGCCTTTTTATTTTCTGGCTCTGGCAGGGTGTCCAACGCGGCAAATGCGTCAGATAGAGCCCCCTCCTCGGTTGTATTCTCCGCTTCGGCACCCTCTGTAGCGGTGTCGTCGCCTGCGTCCGAGGCCGCGAATGCGGTGGACAGAGCGTCATCTTCCAGCTGAAGGGGCCGTTGGGTGTGGCCGAGATCAGCGCCGATGTTGTGCGCGACGTGCCGGGGCCGTTGGTTGACGCTGTGAATGCCGTATCTGAGCGAACCGGCGTTAAGGCGCGTATTGCAGACGACGGTGTTGGTGTGATCCTTGAAACCATTCGTGGCAGCGATGTGGTTGTCTCTGATCTGAAGCTGGATGTGCAGCCGGGTCAATTGGCAGGGTATGCGCGTGATCTCGATGAATCTGGCGCGCCGAAAAGTGATATTCATACGTTGCTGCCGGTCGCTTACAGCAATGCAAACGTGTTGGAAGGTATTCAAGCCACGACGGGCCATATGGCGGTGCAACGGGCAACCGCCGGCTCGCTGGCGGCGGCTGTTGACAGTCAGGCGGAAGCGCTGGAGTTCCGTTCGATCCAGATCGAGAAGGCGGTTGCCGGATTGGAGGATCTGGACATAGCCGCGGCGGTGACGCGCTTGCAGGAACTGCTCTTGTCTTAAGAGGCAAGCCAGCAAACATTCGTGCGGATTACTCAGACAAGTCTCTTTGATAATATCCGGTAACTGGCGCGATGCTTGCAGAACTGCGGCATGGGATTTTGGAAGAACATAGTCTTGACGGCCGCGCTATGGAGCGGCGCGACGATGGTTGCGGCAAGCACCGTTGATGTGAGGCCTTGGCCGAGGCGGCTGCCCCCGAAGTGGGTGTGCCGGCGGGTGTACTTTCGGCAATTGCGCGGATGGAAGCGGGGCATGCGCCAAATGGCGGTGCACGGCGGGCTTGGCCCTGGACGATCAACCTTGCGGGAGATGGCAGCTATCATGAGACGCCTGAAGATGCGCTCCGGCGTGCCCGCACGGCGATTGCCGACGGGCGTAGTAATATCGACCTTGGATGTATGCAGATCAATTACCGTTGGCACGGAGATGCGTTTGCCTCGTTAGAGGCGATCATCGAGCCGCGCGCCAATTCGCGCTATGCCGCCCGTTTTTTGCGTGACCTATACCAGCGTCACGGAATCTGGGCCGAGGCGGTAGCACATTATCATTCGGCAGACCCCGAGCGCGGGGCGTGGTATCTTGCAAAAGTGCGGGAGACAATGGCGCAAGTCGCGGCTGGTGCGCCATTGGCGAGCGTGGCATCCGCTGCCGAGAGCGCAGCCTCAGAGCTACAAGCCAACCCAGATCAGAGAATAGCGGACTATTGGCGGGATCGGCGAGGCCGTTGATCGCGGCGACGGGGACGGCCACACAGGCAACCGGAGATGCCGAATTTACCGCGCGCATTGCCCGCTTGTCCGAAGGACGGATGCCTGATCTGGAACGCGCGCGGGCGCGGTCGCAACCGCGCCGGCGCTAGGGCGAGAGCTTAGTGGTTTGTGAAAACCGGCTCCTCCTGTGTGATCGCTTCCTGATCGTCGTCACCGAGGTAAGACCCGACGATAACTTGCAAAAGCCGCGCTGGAACCTTGCCGGGGTTTTCGAGGGTATGGGCCTCGCCAGGGCGGACGAAACCGGATTCCCCTTCTGTCAGGTAAATAAGATCGCCGCCCGTGACCAGGCGCGCGGTGCCTTCGAGCACCTGATAGCTTTCGGTCCGGTTGGCGTGCCGTTCGAGGGGGATGCTCTTGCCGGGTTTCAGCTCGATCATGCGCAGTTTGTGCCGCTTGCCGCGATCGATGGTTTCGTGCCGGCCCCAAGAATGGGTCTGTGTTGGCATCTCAGTTACTTGGCTGAGATTCAGACGTGCCAGCTGGTCAACAGTGGCGGGTAAATCGTCAACCGCGTTCATATCGGCGATCAGAACAGCATCGGGCGTGACGATGCCGACGATGTTTTCTAGCCCGAGGCCAACGAGCTGAATGCCGGGGGCTGTGTTGTGCAGAAGGCTGTTACGACTGCTGTTGGCAACCGCTGCGCCCTTGATCGCGACACCTGAATCGTCTTGCTCGGCTTCGCGCCAGAAATCCCGCCACGAATTCATGTTGCGGGAGGTTTGCTCGATCGGTACCACCATGCCTTCTTCGTGCTGCAGCACTGCTTGGGTGAAGGAGGACGCATCGCAGCCTGTGAAGCTGTTGCCGAGGCTGTAGATACCGCGATCGCTGTTCCCTTCGCGCAGGGAACGACGCACCGCGGCGCGGGTGCTGCCCGCGTGGCGGCCAAATGCGGCGCGGAGTGTCTTGGCCGAAGCCAGCACCAGATCCGCGCTCCACAGGTAGCGGTTGGTTTCGTGCATGGCCGCGAGCGCTTGCGGGTCGGGCTGCTGGATGAAGTGTGTGAAGGCTTGGGCAACTGGCGTATCAGCCGCGCCGTGCAGAAGCTCGATATAGTCGCGGCTTGCGTCTTCTTCGATTGGATGCTGGCCGAAGAGGACCAACTGACCTTCAAGCGCGGGTCCGCGCGCGATGGAGAGGGCGCTGCGGAAACTTTCCTGATCAAATCTGAGGTTTTCTGAGAGGATGATCAGCAATAGCGCATCGGGTTCTTTCTGGGCGACCAGCTCTGTCGCGGCACAAATGGATGCAGCCCCTCCGCGATGGAGCGGCTCCAGAATGGTTGCACGCGAGGGCATCGCGATTTCGCGCAGTTGTTCTTCGATCAGGAAGAGGCTCTCGTTCTCGGCCACCAAAACAGGTTCTGCCATCCGCAGGTCACGCGATCCTTGGAGGAAGATCTGAAACGGGCTGCGGCCATTGCTCAAGCGAGACAGCTGACGAGGGAACGCTTTGCGTGAAACGGGCCAGAGCGAACGCCCTTGTCCTGACAGGCAAATTACGGGGTAAACTTCCCTGAGTTGCATAACGGCTCCACTTTGTACGGATTACCTTAAATACATTGCCAAAAAAGAAGGAAAAGTCAGACCGCAACGACGCATAGCGCACAAGGATTTCGCCTATAATTTTATGCGAAAGGATATTTTTGGAGTAAAAATACTACTTTATATATAAATCAATATCTCTTTGGCGGCGAGGGTGTGGCTGCGGCGCAGGTTCAATACGATGCAGGCGATTGATCCTGGGCGACGCTGCAATCTGGCCAAAGAAAATACCCCCGAAACGGGTCCGGGGGGTTTGATTTATCGGTGCCGCAAAACTCAGTTTGCGTCGGTGTAGCGAATCTCTTTCGTATCCTCCCCCGGCGCGGAACGTTCGCGGCGAATGATGAGACGGTCGAGCGCGTTCAGGTAGGCTTTGACGCTGGCCACAACGGTGTCAGTGTCAGCCGACTGGCCCGTCGCAATGCGGCCATCCTCTTCGAGCCGGACGGACACAGTGGCCTGAGCGTCGGTGCCTTCGGTGACGGCATGCACTTGGTAGAGCTGCAAGCGCGCCTGATGGGCGAAGAGCGCTTTCACGGCGTTGAAGGCCGAGTCCACTGGGCCGTCACCTGTGGCGGTGATGTTCGCCTCGGTGCCATCGATGATCAAAGTCATCTCCGCCGTGGCGGGGCCGCCGGTACCACAGACGACTTTCAGCTCTTGCAAGCGGAGGTGATCTTCGATCGTGTCGGACTGACGGACCAACGCCAGAACGTCCTCGTCGAAGACTTCCTTTTTGCGATCAGCCAGATCTTTAAAGCGGACGAAGATGTCATTGAGCTGGTTGTCGGCCAGTTCATATCCCAAGTCTTTCAGCTTTGCCCGCAGCGCTGCGCGGCCGGAGTGCTTGCCCAAGGGCAGGCTGGAGGCTGACAGGCCGATGTCCGCTGGGCGTATGATCTCGAAGGTCTCGGCGTTCTTCAGCATACCGTCCTGATGGATGCCGCTTTCGTGGGCAAAAGCATTCTTGCCGACAATCGCCTTATTAAACTGGACGGGAAATCCCGAAACCGTGGCGACGCGACGGGAGATATGCATGATCTTCGTGGTGTCGATCTGCGTCTCGAAAGGCATTATGTCGCCGCGCACCTTGAGGGCCATGACGACCTCTTCCAGCGCGGTGTTGCCGGCACGCTCGCCGAGGCCGTTGATCGTACATTCGATCTGGCGTGCGCCACCTTCAACAGCGGCCAGAGCATTGGCCGTGGCCATGCCGAGATCGTTGTGGCAGTGCGTGGCGAAGATCACGTCATCGGCGCCCGGAACCTCGGCAATCAAGCGCTCGATCAGCCTCGCGCTCTCACGAGGCGCTGTGTAGCCGACAGTATCAGGGATATTGATCGTGGTGGCGCCTGCCTTGATCGCGATTTTGACGACGCGGGCGAGGTAATCCCATTCGGTGCGGGTGGCATCCATCGGCGACCACTGGACGTTATCACAGAGGTTACGCGCGTGGGTGACGGTGTCGTGAATGCGCTCTGCCATCTCGTCCATCGTCAGGTTCGGGATCGCGCGGTGTAGAGGAGACGTGCCGATAAACGTATGAATTCGCGGCGATTTCGCGTTTTTCACAGCCTCCCAGCACCGGTCGATGTCCTTGTAGTTTGCGCGAGCGAGGCCACAGATCGTCGAGGTCTTTGCCAGCTTCGCGATCTCGGACACGGCGCGGAAGTCGCCCTCGGAGGCGATGGGGAAACCGGCTTCGATAATATCGACGCCCATTTCATCGAGCAGCTGGGCGATTTCCAGCTTTTCTTCGTGGGTCATCGTGGCGCCGGGGGATTGCTCGCCGTCGCGCAGGGTTGTGTCGAAGATCAACACGCGGTCTT
>Ga0181572_10002182_pt1 | contig 14110 bp, 11 predicted proteins | sample 101ome_26_FD_133004 | JGI IMG/M metagenome (GOLD analysis project Ga0181572, IMG submission 133004) | Coastal salt marsh microbial communities from the Groves Creek Marsh, Skidaway Island, Georgia - 101408AT metaG (megahit assembly) | ecosystem: Environmental > Aquatic > Marine > Intertidal... | reverse complement strand
GTCTTTCTTGCCCTCAATAATCAAATAATCTTTTTCTCGAGTGATTGAAATCTCATCTTTACCAAAGCCAGCTACTGCCATCTCAAGTAAGTATGAGTTGTCACGTTTACGGATGTTATGAGGTGGAAATGATGTGGTAGAAGTATTTGAGAACCGAGAATCATTTAAAATAATTTCCATTCGATCAAACAAGTCAATTGAATGGTTCACAAATCGGTTCCAATCGTTATTTGAGTAACGAGTCAAAAACATATTGCCTCCTTAAAAAGCGAGTTATATTTGTGCAAACTGCACGATATATCGTGGTCCCCAAACGGGCAACCACAGCAGAGAAGAATGAACCATACACTCCTCTCTGATCATATATAGCATACTTTTACGATTTTGTCAAGAACTTTTTTTAGCTTTATCTTTTTCCATTGCTTCGCTAAATTGGCGAATCAATTCATCTTGTTGTTTTTTCTTGCGAATTTCATATTCGACTTCTCTCATTGCCAATGTGAATTCCATTTTCAATGAATCAGGAACTTCTTTCATGGTTTAATATCTACTTTTCCTGTTTTAAATATTTTTTTCAATGTATCATCATCTGCTTCCCAAGGAATATCAGTATACATTTGTTTCATACTTTTAGTTTCGTCAATTTTCTTCTGTAAATTCTCACGATAAATTTTAAGTTTCTTTGTAGCTTTTTTTCCTGTCAGCGCCAATCGTAATGTATATTCATTGATACGTTCAAGTTCTTTCTCAAACAAGTCAAGTAATGCTGCTTTTGTATAAGGTTTAAAACCATTAAAGTAAGTAGGGTTTAAACTTTCGCCTGTATTAACTTGCTGTGCAGCTGGTATATTACTTACAGGTTGTGCTGTTGCATTTTCTGTATTTTTATATTCTACCTTATCTTCAATCCAGTCTTCAGAACTTTCAACCCATTTCATTGGGAATTCAGAAGGATCTGGTGGATGTCCAAAAACAACTCGATATAAATGAAGTTTATCTTGTGCTGCAGTAGGATTTGGAACAACCTTTATAAAATGATCATTTTCGATATTAATTAAACAGTATTGCTTTGCCATAATTTTTTATGCGTTAGGAAATGGAGGCCAACCAGTGAAATGAATTAATTCACCTGGATCTTTTCTTGCTAAAAATGGATTTGGATTTTCTTTAATTGTTGGTTGAGGAGCACCTAAAGAAACTTCAATCCAAGGTGCATCTGGTGGTGCAGGTCTTTGTATGGCGACTGTTGCCGAAATGTCCATTGTATAAAATTTATTATTATACTTAACAATATTACCAGCTAGATAAGGTTTAGCCGCATCATAATCTACGGCTTCTGCTTGAGCTTTTTGAGAATCAAACATTTTAAAAAGTAACATTCTTAAATTATTTCGATAATCTGCCCATGCTTGTTGTTTTACGGTATCACCATCAACAAATGCTTCGATGATTTTATCTTTTGCAACATCCATTTTTCGATCAATGGATGCTTTTAAAATTTCAAGTGGATCCGCATCTACTGTACCAAATGAGTAATCTTCAATTTCATATCTCCATTTTTGAGCAGCAGCATCCCACCTTGCCAAATATCCATTGTCAACTTTAGTAATATCTGGATATGGTGCGTCTACTGCACTTGGTGGCATTATATAATCACCTGCTCGTACATCATAAAATACTCTGACGGCATCAATAAAATAACCATCACCACTTATTAAACATACGTCTTTTGGTCCATTAGCTGACATAATATATTCTCCTTCTAATTATTAAACTTTGATACATGGTACTAATGCTATATTTATAGGTCTGAATTCCGTGTCTCCTCGGAATGTCGTATTCGCATAAATTAAATCATGCTCATGTCCACCTACAGTTGTTGTTCTCTGTGCTAGTGGTCCAGAAGAACCAGTATTCAAGAATGTTAATCGATATGGATCTTCACTCAATTCGTCAGACCTTGCGATATGACAAGGTGCATAAAATTCGGGCTTACTTTGAATTGATTGCTTCAATGAAAAATCCATAACATCTTTTGGATGATAGTGGCGGTATTTACCTGTTTGTACAGAGAAATAAGGATGCTTGGTACCACGACTATAAATTGATAGGAATCTATGACTATAATCATCACCAGTATGGCGGCTATGATAATTCTTAAACCGATCACTAAAAGTAAAATTCCGGTGACCCCAAGAGGATTCATCCTTGTATATATGACGACCTTGAATTTGGTCTTCTTTAACCAACTCTAATTGATGTTTTGTATTTACAGTTAAATATCGGTCCGACCTTGTTCGAAAACCGGTATAATTTCGGTATTGCTTTTGTTTTCTAGCATCTGCAAAGTAAGGATTTTTATATGTATAGTTATTTACTGCATAGTCTTCTGTTGCAATATCATATGCAGAATAATAATCTGATAAAAATGCATATAAGTTTCTTTGATCTTCAGGATTATATCGATCAAGGTATCTATACATTGTTCCGATTTCTTGTGTAGCGCCTTCTCTGGGTAAATGAAATGTAGAAAGGTTATTAACTTTCGAAGAAGAAACAGAAATGTTTGTTGATTGAAGACCCGAATGATCTGTCAACCGGCTTGGGTGACTGCCACCAAATGGAATATGATTCAAAATTACCCAAGGATTATTGCCAAATGTTGAACCTGCAATTGTTCTTTTACCAGAAAAGCTTTGATTTCTTTCTACTACTTCTCCGGCTCTTTGATTTCGTCTATCATAAAGGTCATCAGCATTATATGTAGTATTTTTGTGTGTAAAGTTGGTATATGATGTTAAATTACCAGCGGCGTCAAGATTTATCTTATAATGCCAGGGAACACGAACACCGAAATGTGCGCCATCATCAGTACCTCCATCATTTGTAGTAGGTATAGTACCGGATGCTATAGCACGGTCTCCAAGATTCCAGTTTGACAATGCACCATATGGTCCAGATACACTTACATGATTATACTCACCGGCTGTATGTACTTTGGTTCTGTATATATTACCAATGTTAGCCCGTCTAGTACCTTTACTGGAACCAGAAAAAGAATAATTCTGATTTTTACGGATTTGCTCATCACTATATCCGCCTGAACTCTGACGATAATTTGCACCATCAGAGGAGTTTACTGCAGGACCAGCATATTGAGTTTGTATGCTTGACCTTCTTCCTCCATTAGTATGATACACTTTGGGTTGATCTGACTGATTGTGAGGATAAAATGCGGAATGATTAGAATACCACTGATCGTTATGTCCTGTTTGTGTGAAATAATGTTTTTTACTTCGATGATCTCTGGTAAGATTTCTGTCCCAGTGAGCGCCATGGGAATGGTCACGACCAGAATCCTCAGCACGGTGGAACCCGCTGAATCTATGATGACCCCAAAAACTTCTGTCAGAATTGTTTGACCTATGGGTCTTCAGTCCACGCATTCTTTTTCGTGTATAGGAAGTATTTGGTTTCATAATTGAATTTTCAAACCTATATGAAGCCGGAAGTCCTACATGCATCCATACTTTATTTTTTTGAACATTAGTACCTTCACCTTCTGTAGCAATTTTTGCACTTGCATCTGGATCACTATCTTTTATTCCAAGAAATCTTGAAACTTCATTCTCAGTACCACCACCTAGATAAGCATGTTCAGAAAGATCTGATGGATTAACATATGGTGATGCACCCGTATCAGAATTACTGGAGTTGTGTTGAGTAACTATTGAGTCATCAGCGCCACTATTATAGCTTGCTCTCAATCTACGAAATCTCCAATTTGGAACATGATATGGTTTCGTACCTTGTTGAAAACTAATACCCGGTGTGTTTGGCGGATCATCAAAAGATGGATTAGATCCTCCTGTTTCAATAGGATTATTGTCTTCTGCTTCTGTAGAATAGTTTGCAGTAATAGATCCATCAGGATTTGCATTCCATAATTGATTGAAACCTGGTAATGAATCTAATTTTTTAAATCTACTTTGGTCCCAAGTTTGATACGGAAATCCTGCCGGCTTGTCCCATCCCGTGGCACCACCGGAACCAACGCCATTTGGCAGTCCAGTACCCGATAAACCTTGAGCAGTATCTGGAAATGCTTTGTTATCTGCTAATGATTTGCTAAAATCTTTTTTGATTACCCATCTTGATTTTCTTGGCGTTAGTGCTTTTGATGATACACTTGTTTTTTGATAACCAGAAATTGCACCTTCCGGTCCAATTGTACGGACATATCCAGAAGGATTTCTTTGCCAACCCAAAATAGGTGAACTTACTTTACGCTCAAGTCTTCTGTCTACCAAATTACGGTGATATGTTTTAATTCTTGTATGAACATGTGTATCATAATTGATTACACTATGTTGAATGTTAGCATGATCAATTACTGTAAATGGAGCAACATCTTTCAATGTACTTTGCGCAAATACAGAACCTGCATCATGTGCCCATGTAGGTAAAACATTTGGTGGTGTTATAGTGTATCCTTCGGTGCCCCATTCTGAACCGAAAGTATAGCGATAGTTAAACATGTAACTTGTACCAATTCTTTGATTGGTATTTGCAACACCAAAATCTGCATTTGCATAGACTAAATTATTAGCATGAGGCTCATAAAAACCTCTTCGATTATAGTATTGTAAATCATTATTATCCCATCGATTTACTCTTTCAACATGATAGGATGTTCGTCCTTTATCCAAATTTAAACTGTTATCAAGTGCTCGAACTTCAATTGTATGAATTGCTTCACTTCTTTCAAATTGCTTTATACTTTTATTCCATTTACGATTTGCAGGTGTTGTTCTCAACCCAACGTCATCTCTACATTTTGTTTTATTCGCTAAATGATAAATTCCAGCAGGCAATACCTTTTTCAAAAAATCTTCTTTTAATAAAGGGTCATGTGTACTATGAGTTAAATCTTTATACGTTAAAGATATATCATGTGTGTTTGTGAATTGAACACCATTGACGTTTGGACGAATCCAAATTTTTAATTTTGATGGTAAATATGTACCCCAGCCATTCCAAGGATGAATTCCATGCAACATTGCATAACGATAAATGTCATAGATATTTAAATCACATATTCTAGCACCTAGATTCCAAATTGGATTATGTTTCCATTGGCGCATATTAGAACCACCAGTAAACATAAATGCTTGTTCAATTTCAGAATTTGTATCAAGTCTAAAACGAGTACCTTTCCAATCCCAAAATTTTAATGTGAAATTTGGAGGTCCGCCTCCTGTATAAGGAGAATCTGTACATTTTTCAAACTGTAATTCATATTGAATTTGCTCATTCGCAATTGGCTCAAGTTTACCAAAATAATCATATTGAGCAAATATTGTAGGATGTACATACTCAAGAGCAATATAATCATACTTATGAGAGTAGTTGTTAGTATCACCAAGACTTCTTAATGGTACAAATTTGCCGAGCAATCCTGGACCTCTAACGTATCGAAATTGTTCTTTGATATCAATTGTTAGATCAATGTTTTCGTTCCAATTTAATATGGTTGGTAGTTCATTTTCCCTACCATCAACCCATCTGATTGGATTCATATTTGTTGGTTTTCCACTTAATTCTTCTTCAGAATCATAAACTAGTACAGAACCATTTGTCTTTCTATACGAGTACAAACGGATATCATGTCCTAAATTTCCTTTAAGTGGATCAGTTAAATTAGTAAATGGAGAAGTATTTGCTGATGCCCACGACTTCCAAACATTAGTACCTGACCAATCAAGATCAGCATAAACAGGTCCTCTTGAACCTGTTAGTTCATCAATTAAATAATTGTCTTTTAATGGCAGCTTTGATGATGCATGATAAGTATTAATTGGTGAAGCATAATTTGGGTATGTATAACCATCATGAGAGTGATTGGACATATATTGTCCTTCAGTCTCAAATGGATGTGTATTTTGTGCAATACCTTCAAATGTTGGATTAGCGGTCCTTATAAAATATCCATCAAAAGGATTCTTTGTTTCAAAGGTCCTTTCATACATACTATCTCGTAAATCTGCAATTAAATCCCAACTTTCCAGAATACTAAAAATTTTTGTATATTCTGTATTTGCAAATGTTGGTATACAATTAGCAGGATCACCAGTAATTAATGCATCACCAGGTAATATATTTGTATTTGTTGCTGTATGATAATAACCATATGCTCTTTGATAGATATAAGCATTACCTGGACCCAATTTAATCCAACCTAATGGTATATCATTTACAGGAAAAAATCCCATTGTTCCCGTTGGAGGTGTTGATATTCCAGCAGGGGCTATATTTTTATTTAAAGGATCTTGTACTTTAGTATCTGATGTCAAATAATAATAAGTTCTCGGATCAGCTTGCCGAATATTAGTTACGGGATCTTTTTTTCCTTCAATTTTAACTTTTTCAAAATCACCAACTGTACCAGTTTCAATCCACCCATAGTTACCATATGTCGCAGGTGCATAATACTCTGCAGGAAATAATTCAGTCGACATTGTGATTTCGCCCTGAGGGCCTATTTTAAATGCAGCTGGATCTGATGAGGGCAAACGAGATGGATACGTTTTTGCATTAACTACACGAACACTTGTAGTTTGAAGCATTTGTAATCCAATTCCCGTAGCCGTTACACCAGCATCTGATTTAATTTGATCTTTAGTTGTTCGATTTGACCCATATTCATAACTAGGTGCGATATCTTTAATATTATTTGCCATAGCGTTTAATACTTAATAAATGTTGGTAATTTAATATTTGTTGGAAATCCTTGTTCTAAGTCAGGAACCGGACCAACAGGTTGCACAAATCCTGGATCTAAGTAAGTCTGTGAAGATTGTGCATATGTATTTGAAGGCACCATTTTAATTGTTGTATTTGCTGGATAAGATCCTGTAGAAAATCCTGTCGCAACTTCATGCAAGTGTTGTTGCGGTACATCAACAGGAAAAGAAGTGTTGTCTCCTACTACAACATAATCAGGATATGGATCAAGTGATGAAGTACCTGTTGTCGCAAAATGTTTATCAAAATTAAATATTGGTTGGCTACTTGTAGGAAAATTATCGTCAATCCATTGTCGATGAATAGATGATTTTAATACAGGTTCGGTGTGAGTACCAGGTACGAATGTTCCAGTTGTTTTTGGCAAGGTTGATACAAGTGCGCTTTTAGGATTAAATCCATAAACATTTCCGTCTATTACACCATTAGGTGGGTTAGAAATACCTGATCCAAAATCTGCCTTATAGTCAGGATCTAAACCATAGACCGGAGGCATTGATTCGCCCGGTAGAAAGTGCATGTTCCATGCATTCAAACCACCAATAATATTTTTTATCCAATCTTCTTCAACCTTCTGTTCAAAATATTCTTCATTACGATTTCCACGTCTTTGTAGAACATATGTACCTGTATAATTCAAACCATCAATAGGATCGAGTCTTGTACTTCCGGACATATGTGGTGGGTTAAGACTTAAATCAATATCCCATTTACGATACTGGTGTGTATGTGCGCCACCAAGTCCAGTCATAATATGATGACCATGTTTTGTTACAGTGTCCATCTTTTGTGATCCAATTCCAAACTTACCACTTACACGTTCATTTTTATAGCATCGTAGAAAGTATCCACGAAAATCTGGTATTTGAAAATAATCTGCTGTACTCTTACCAGCAGCAGTAAAACTAGCTGGATTATTCCAAGCTTCTCCAATAGCGGCATACAATGCACCGAATTCTACTTTATCTAATATTCTACCATCACAGTACATCCAACCATCAGGTGTTACAAATCCGTATTTTGGTTTTACTGTCGCAGGATGTGTTTCGTCCTGAAAATCAGGATCTTTTTCTGTCAATATATGTGCTACTGTTCCTGGAGGAGGTGTTGAAATACCACCGGGAGTTTTACCATCATGTACTCGAATATCACCAGTAATCAAGTTAATAGGATTGCCGCTACCATCAAGTCTATCTGATTCTTTTAATGAAATAAAAATTTCACCCGCAGCTTTAACTTTATCTCGATTATCAACAGATAAACCTTTTTGAATAATACCTGAACTAATTTTCTGTATACCCGCCATTGATAATTCCTTTAATATTTAATGCAAAATAAAACTGAATAATTTCTAGGTTGCGTTTCGCCCTGATTATTCCAAGTATTTGAGGATGTTGTAGTAGTATAATGTATAGTATTGTGGGTGTTGTCACTTAATGATGGTCCATGTCCAATCCATCCTGTATGTAAGTGGTCGCCAATCTGCATGTCTTGTCCAGGACTTACACCTTCCATTGGATACTTACTAGATAACAGTCCTAAATCAACTGGAAAACTATATTCTTGATTGTTGTAGGCAGCATTTGGCTTATATGCTTCTGAAGCACCAACATAAAAATCTTGCGCTCCTGGCGCACCACCTTGATCTGTTGTTGCAAGACCACTATAGACTATAAAACTAGTTATAGGATCTCTCTCTGCAATGCTTTTACCATCACTACCGCTGGTTGCAGTTACTGAATGATTTCCATCAATTCTTCCTAGAAAATACCCATCGGTTGCACCATACGCACCAAAGTATCGATGGTTATGATATTCGTCTGTATTCGATACAGTTGTTGTAAGCAATTCATGGTTGTGTGAAATATAACTTTCTTTTTGAATTGATCCATATTCACGATTTACAAAGAATGTATTTCCGCTGTGAGGTAGATAATCACCATATTGGTTAACATCCAAAATAGTATCAATCCAATCTGGATTAGTATTTGAACCTGCGGCACCGCCTGGATTCAATAAACGAATAAACAATCCTCCTTGATATCTTGCACCTTCTTGTCCCATTGAATTAGTGTAGTCGGGTACACGAAACTGAGTTGCATTTACTTCAAATTCTTTACCCAAAAATGTTGCTAATTCTGGATACAAAGATGAGCTATAAACACCACCATTACAAAATAAATATCCTACGGGAGGCTCTGGTCCTGCGAAATAAATTAAAGAACCTACTTGATATAATGGCAGAGAATTGTTATTGATTGGATCACCAGAGGATGTTAATGGATAAAATTCAGTACCTCCACTAGTTTCATATACAATCGCAGATCGGTTTCCTGTTCCAACTCGAATCTCACCATTAATATTTCCAGCAGAATCTGTCATTAGAATAAGTTCGGCTCTTTCAGGAATTGTACCAGTTGCAACACCGGACTCAATATTTCCCATTGACTTTTTAACAGTTAACATTGTAGCTGGTTTTTGAAACCCAGCGAATCCTGTTACTTTGTCATATGCAGAGATCGGATTTGTATTTGTATTTAAATTTATTGGCATAGCTACATATATAAGAATATAAGTTTATAAGATTTTCATAACAGTATTTAGATAACTTTAAAAGAAGAGGTAATTATGGTTCTAGTCGAAACTGCGAATAATTTTTTCAATTTTTCAAATGCAAATGTGTTGATTGAGAATGATAATGGCATCACTGCTTATTTTTCCAACCTTGCGCAATTTTACATTGAAGAAAAGGATAGTTTAGATTTAAAAGATCTTGATACACATTTTAAATCATTTGTATTTGGAACAGATAAAAATTATATCAACTTATATAATATTCAATTCATTGAAGAACACAACACTTCAACAGTAAACTTAGAATCAATTGAAACTGTGTTGCATTTTTATAATGGTCATCAATATCGAATACCAATGTCATTTAAAAACTTTTCACAGTTGTTTAATCAAAGATAAAAATTTCTCCATTTATCAATATTCGCATATGCAACAGGATGTACAATGCGTTTGACTTGTTGCATATCACCCCTTCTTACCATCTTTTCTGCCAATGAGGCAGAAACTGAATCTCTCTTACCGCTATCGTATACATCAACAACAGAATCATTGTTTGCATTCTCTAATTGTTTTTTATAGTCCTCTTCACGATCAGGACCGCACACATAGGTAACAATTGGATTTCTTGTCTTTCTTTCAAGAGAGATAATATTACCATTCGATCCTGAGATTATTTCTACAGGTTTACCATTGAAAATTTCTTTGAGTATTTCCATATTCACCTGTGCAAGCTTCTTATCACGGGCGCCAGTAACAAGCATGACAGTTGCACCTTTATATTTTTCAACGGCATATTCAATCATTTTCACATGTTCTTTCGTGATGATTCGGAATTTACCCACAACACCTGCCCAACCTTTCAACATTTTTTCATATTTCATTTTGGTTGTTAGATGTAAATCTTCACGAACTTGATGGTCATTTTTCTTTGCATGAAGTTTTTGAGGAAACTTCACCTTCTGCACGGCAGCAGATACTTCATCAATCACTTGTGTAAATGGTCTATCCAAATCAATCTCATTTAAAATATCAGTTGCAATCTCTTTTAATTGCTCATAATACTTGTTCTCTTCGTCCTTTGACATTTTATATTTGTCTTTTACTTTTTGTCTTGTTTCTTTATCATGCTGATCTGATTGTAGAAACTTGTAAATCTTTCCTGAATTCACATCATGCAGGACTACACCTTCTGTGGTACCACCATAGAAACTTGTGACTGACAAAAAGATTTCTTTGATTTTCTGATATAGGTCATCCCAATCAGACCTCTTGTATAGATCCTTGAGGTCCGTCTTATGTTTGTTGATTGCAGATTTTAGATTTGAGTTCTCTGCACCTCGAAGCAAGTTTTCAAAAGTGTCAACTTTTCCTTTGAACAATTGTGCTGGTAGATCAAGTTCGAGTAGTTCAGCATAATGCTCATTCTGTTTTTGATTTAACTTTGCATCTTTTGTATAAAGCCGAAACTCTGTTTGAGTTTCTACAGTTACGTTGTGAGAATACCCAATCAAAATCATTCCGTGCTTATGATCATATGATCTAGTCAAGGTTGGTTTCGTCATTAGAAATTCAATAAAGAATTCTGTATTCTTTGGTATTGATTCGAGATTCTTATGAATTGCTTTGAGATGTTCAAACACTAATTTGTATTGAGTAACACCAATACCTGACTTGACAACTTTCTTGATGTTTGTCTTTTTGAATTCATTCGGATGTAAGACATTGTTTTTATACGCTACAATCCAGTTTGCACTAAAATCTTTTGGATTATATGCCTCATCATTACGAAACAATGTGAGCTTTACACCATCTGTTTTTTCTTCAATCTTAAATTCTGTATCAAAAAATAAATGAAGTTTACCACTAAAAGTTTTATCTGCATTTGGAATTGAAATGTCAAGCATTGAATCACTTGCAGCCTCAACCAAAAAATCTGAGCGAATGAAGAAATTGCGGAAGGATTTCATTAGTCTCTTTTTTCTACTGTTTTATAATTATCAACGTATGCTTTAATTTGTTTTTCTTTACTTTCAAGAATTGATTTTAAATATGGAAATTCTTGAACCATTTTATTTAGAATCGTCATCTTAACTTCATAATCATTTTCTGCACTCTTTGAATCTGTACCTTGTGAGCCTCTACCAAAGAAACTTTTATCAATCATGAAACGAAAAACATTTTCAATCAAACGTTTCTCAACATTATGTTTCTTGAACAATCTTAAAATACCAGAGAAGCTTCGAAAGTTTGATAGGTCTTCATTATCTGGCTTCTGATTAAATATCATTGTATAGATTGCTGGCACGTTTGTTTCATATTTACTATCGGAAGTAGCAAGCTCACGAAAAGCCTGCTTGCCGTCAACTTTAACAAGCTCTCCTTTTGAATTTTTGACAGGCTCATACTTTGTACGAACACCACGATCAACAGAGAAGGCTAGGTTGGTAGGCATTTTTGCAGAGGCTGACTTTGAAATCTTGATTTTTTCTGGTGGTTCAACTGGTGATGATGGTGTCAACACCACTGCATTTTTAATTTCAGACAATGCTCGAGCAATGTTTACAAGCAAATGCTTGTGTCCTAAACCCTTGATACCTGCACGAACATCTTCCCAGTTTGAACTATGTGAGAACTTTGCAAACTCATCAGGCTCATCTTTGTCTGTATATCCAGTTCCTTCAAAATCAATCTGCATGTTGATTTTTGGTTCTTGCAATTGAAAGACGGCATTGATTTGATGACCATGCTGTTCTTTCTTGTTCTGACCAAGATAGATGAAATCTTTTGTTAGTCTTTGATTCTCATGATCGGCAAGCAAGTCAAACAATGGCTTGAGATACTTGTGAGGAATGGTGATATCAACATCTCCCATTGTTTTCTTTTCTTCACGGAATTCTTCATCACTGATTTCTTTGTCCATGAAATGTTCACTTGAACCATTGAATGCACGTCCTGATGTTACAACTTCAAAGTTTTTCCACAATGGTTCTTTGTTCTTAGCTTGAAACTTTGTGTTGAGAACCTTGAATAAACTGACCAAATGACTTTGTAGTTGACCACGATTGACCTTGCTCATATCAACTCGGTCAGCAGAGGCTAAAACCTTACCTGTTTCTCTGTCAATTACGGGGCAATTTCCCCCTTCCATTACAATGAATGTATCTCTTAAATATGAACTAAATGATTTCATTTCTCTATTTTATTTTTTGAACATATATTGATGTGTCTTTTATACCACATCGAATCAAGAAGCCTTTCACAATTAGGACAGGCTCTCTTGAATACTGTGAATTCTCCACCATGAATCGTCTTTCTTGTTCCATCGTCAATCGTGAATGTATCTATAAAACGACCGACAAACCAGCCTTCTTCAAGTGGTTCATCTTTGTGCTGTTGTTTCTCATCCCAGCCATTAGTGACCCAGATGATATCATAAAAACCTTCACCGCATCTCTTCTCATGTCTTGAGTGAGAAGCAATATTTCTTGTTAGTTTACCACAATGCTTGCACTCATAAGTTGCTCGAGCGGTCTTTCGCATATTTTCATCACACATCTCTTTGTGCTTTGCATACATCGCAGACTGAGCAATTTTTGCCCATCTTTTCTTTACTTCAGGTGAATTATTTTCTCTTCTTGATATTCCTGCTTTTCTAGCACCCTCAGTTATTGCTATTTTAGTTGCCTCTTTCTTAGAAATTATTCCAGCTAAACCTTTCCAGGCAACTTCGTCTTCCCATTTACCATATTTTTCAAATAACTTCCGATGGGCTTCTGCATGTTCTTCAACTGTCAATTCAACTAGATTAGATGGATCATCAGTCCCACCCATATGTTTTGGTATTACATGATGTATATGTTTCATTAAGATTTCTTTTTGATCATTTGGTATTTAACTTCGTCACGTCCTGGTTGAATAGAAACGTTATAATTATCGGGAGCTAATTTTTGTAGCATCCTTGTGTATAGTTTAACTCTCGATTCGTCATCGGAAAAAGCCGTAAATTTTAACACCGGTGGACTTTTCTTTTGAATAAACTCTCGTACAACTGAAAGAACCGTTGAGATAATTTTTGTCGCCTCTGGTCCTTTTGTACCCGTAAGACCGATCGCACCATCTTCATCTTGAAATAACACAACTCCTTGATCAATAAAGACCGTGTATTCATCACCTGCCTTCGTCTTAAACTTCCGTGCATAATCACCAACAGGTACAGGTTTTGTTGGATACGGATTATCAAATAACTCAATTAAAAAGTTCTTGTACGTTTTCATTAATCTTTTTTCTTCTTCTTCTTTCTTGATGCCTGTACCTTAGCCCACAGATCTTTATCAGCAGTTGTTCTTGTTTTTCCACCAGTAATGAAACTGTTACATCTCGCATATCCCCACTGATCAGGATTAGTGCCAGGTCTGTGGCTCCCTTTCCATGCAGCTTTTCCTCGGTTAAACACTTGTCTTAGTATACCTAAAGGGATCCCTGATTTATCCGACTTAGCCTTGAGACCAGCATCCGTATCTTCATCTAATAGATCCTGTTCAAAATCTTCGTTAGTAGCGGATACTTCTCCTGTAGTTTGACTATCTTCTTCTTCAGTATCCTTTTCAGCAGAATCTTTACTAGCACCCGGTTTCTCTTTTTTACCTGTAGATAGATCGATAACAACGTTGGTAGCAATGTCTTCATTCGTGCTACCAAATCGCTTTTCAAAAGCTTTTGTATGTTTTGAAGG
>Ga0181572_10002172_pt1 | contig 14151 bp, 22 predicted proteins | sample 101ome_26_FD_133004 | JGI IMG/M metagenome (GOLD analysis project Ga0181572, IMG submission 133004) | Coastal salt marsh microbial communities from the Groves Creek Marsh, Skidaway Island, Georgia - 101408AT metaG (megahit assembly) | ecosystem: Environmental > Aquatic > Marine > Intertidal... | reverse complement strand
GATGATCTAAACTGGGAGAAAGTTAATGAAAACTGGACACTCAAAAAGATTGACAAAAAAGATTAGAGAAGGTATAATAATACAATGAGTAATTTAAAAGTAGCGGAACTGTTTTACAGTATTCAAGGTGAAGGACGTTATATGGGCGTACCTTCTGTTTTCTTACGTACATTTGGATGCAATTTTAAATGCGGTGGATTTGGTATGCCTAAAGGCGAACTAAGTACTAGGCCTGATGAAATTGCGTTAGATATAGACAACTATAAGACATACGAAGAACTTCCTATTGTAGACGTAGGTTGTGACAGTTATGCAAGTTGGCATCCAAAATTTAAACACCTTTCTCCGAAAATGTCAACAGACGAAGTAGCGGAGAAAATTGTTAGCATACTTCCTAACAAGTACTGGGAAGATGAGCATCTTGTTATTACAGGCGGCGAGCCTTTATTAGGCTGGCAACGTGCATATCCAGATTTATTAGATCACGAAGATATGTTAGGATTAACCGAGATCACTTTTGAAACTAACGGAACACAAGAAATCGAAAGAGATTTTCGTTTGTTCTTATTAAACTGGTCTTCAATGAGAGCAGGTTTTGCAGGTGGTGGTTGGCATAACATTACATTTAGTGTTAGTCCTAAACTAAGTTGTAGTGGTGAGAAGTTTGAAGATGCTATCAAACCTTCTGTCGTAGCAAGTTATGAAGAAATGGGTTACACATATCTTAAATTTGTTGTTGCTAATGAGCAAGATGCAGAAGAAGCACACGAGATGGTTAAATTATATAGAGCGGCTGGATTTTATGGTCCTGCATACTTTATGCCGTTAGGCGGTACTGAAGGTGTGTACAACGAGAACAATCGTAAAATTGCAGACCTTGCTATGAAGATGGGATATCGTTATTCAGATAGATTACAGGTTCCGTTATTTAAAAACGAATGGGGAACTTAATGAGCCTTTGGGAAAAAGTAAAACAGTTTTGGATTAGAAGTTATACTTCTGACCGTAGAGCATTTTATTATGAAACAGTTGCTAGTGCGGCTGTTTTTGTCTCTATGACTTGGATTTCAATGACAGCACAACATCCACCAATGCATTTAATTTATCCTGTAAGTTTTACAGGAGCAGTGTTTAGTATTGCAGCATTCATTCGTAGAGGCGCAGGATGGCCATTGGTAATGACAACATACTTTGCATTTTTACACGTATTTGGCTTTGGTAGGGCAATGGGATGGTACTAAATAAGATTAAAAGTTTTTGGTTACATAGTTATGAAACCGATAAGGTAGCATTCTTTTTTGAACTTGTAAGTTTTGTGTTTACTGTAGGAGCGAGTGCAACACTTGCTGCGACAGCAGATGCTCCGGATATGAGATTAGTATATCCATTTTTCTTTATAGGTTCGATAACAGCAATCTATGCTTACTATAGACGTAAGATTGCTTGGCCAATGATGCTTGTAACTTACTTTAGTGTAGTTAATGTATTTGGCTTTTTAGTAGCAATGGGGTTAGTATAATGAATTTTATTAAAAAAATATTCGGTATTGATAAAAAGGAAGCCGAGTTAGAAGAAAGAGAATCGGAAGTTAATAGCAAACAAAAGAAAGTAGATCCAAAAGGAGCAGCAACTCGTAAGAAAGAACCGTGGGTAGGAGTTTTAGAAACTCACGTTAACTCTGAAAATATCCGAAATGGCTTTTTTGAACTTGACTGGAACAAGTATTTTATAGTACAATTAATAAATGAAGGATATGGTACTAACGACGACCCTGAAGAAGAAATTGTAGATCGTTGGTTCCGAGAACTATGTGCTAATGTTGTAGTAGATGGTGATTATGGCGGCCCTGTTGATACAGGATCATTGGATATTAATGCAGTTAAGCGTGACAATTAATGAATTATATTATAGTAGATACAGCAAATACATTCTTCCGTGCTAGACACGTTATCCGCGGCGACGCAGATATCAAACTTGGTATGGCTTTCCATATTACACTAAACTCTGTACGCAAGGCGTGGCAAGACTTCCAAGGCAGTCACGTAGTATTTTGTTTAGAAGGTCGTTCGTGGCGTAAAGACTTTTACGAGCCTTATAAACGTAACCGCTCCGAGGCACGTGCTGCTCTTACAGAAGCGGAACAAGAAGAAGATGAAGTATTTTGGGAAGCATTTGACACGTTTAAAGATTTTATTAACGATAAAACAAACTGTACTGTATTACGTCATTCAGAATTAGAAGCAGATGACTTAATTGCAGGATGGGTTCAAAGTCATCCAGAAGACGATCACGTAATAATTAGTACAGATACAGATTTTCAACAATTAATAGCACCTAATGTAAAACTATATAACGGTGTACAAGAAGTAACTACTACACACGAAGGTTTCTTTGACAAGAAAGGTGAACCGGTTCTTGATAAAAAGACTAAACTGCCTAAAGAAGTAGATCCTAAATGGATGTTATTTGAAAAATGTATGCGTGGCGATAGTAGTGATAACGTATTCTCTGCTTATCCAGGTGTACGTAAAAAAGGTACAAAGAACAAAGTAGGTCTTTTAGAAGCATTCGAAGATAAAAATACTAAAGGATTTGCTTGGAATAACTTAATGCTACAACGTTGGACAGATCACGAAGGTAAAGAACATCGTGTTCTTGAAGATTACGAGCGTAATAAGCAATTAATTGATTTATCTGCACAACCAGATGATATTAAAGTTAAAATTGCTGAAACAATTGCTGCTGCGACTACTGATCCTAAAGATATTAGTCAAGTAGGCATTAGATTAATCAAGTTCTGTAACTTGTACGATTTGCAAAAAATTAGCGATCAGGCACAAAGTTATGCAGAACCATTAAATGCGAGGTACGGAGTATGAATGATTTACACGCTAAACCAATTATCGATGAAAAGTTTTGGATTATAGAAGGCGACGACGGAGTTCGTTTCGCTACTCTACGCAAAGACGAAGAAAATCGTTTTGTACTTAGTAACAAGAACGGTATTAAATTTTTTAAAACCAAAGAAAGTTTAAAGAAACAATTTGGTAAAGACTTTTTTGTTGCTAAGATTGTAAAAGAAGCAGATGATTCCGAACCTTTAGAAGTACACGGTTACCCGTCAAGTGTTAAGCCGCATAATTCAATGTTTGATATACAACGTAAACTTCCTTTGTTTACAAAAAGCAAAGATTCGAAAAGTCTTTATTGTGCAGGTTACTATACAATTAAGTTTGAAAAGGGTTGGGTTAAGTCGTTTTGTCCTAAGTTAATTACAATTCAACGTTATCCATATAAGGGCCCTTTTAAAACTGAAATGGAAATGAGACAGGTATTATCTAGTGTCAACAAATAACCTACCTACAACACTTCCTACTATTGAAAAGTTAATACAACGTATACAATCGGCTGAGCGTAGCCAACAACGCGATATACGTATAACTATTCAAGAAGCACGTGACTTAACAGCAGAACTTGCTATATTAACTGCTCGTTTAGGTAAAACTGTTGCAGAAATGCATCAAACACTACAGGAAATAAAGGAATCAACAGGTAACATAGACGTTAAATTCGACGGCGGCGGTTTCTAAATCGGATAAATATACGTAGTTAACTAGGAATTAATACGTATATGAGTAGACCTAAGCCAACGGTTATTCTGGAGCACGCAAACAGAGAAACCTATAAAATAGAACAGATACTAGAGAGTGAAGCAATCTGGGCGGTGTTCTATCAAGGTAAGCCTTTCAATTTGAAGAGCGGTAGTCTACTTGCTAGTTATCCCGGTCCTAAGTATAAAAAGGTATCATTCTCTAATCCAGGTCACGCAAGAAATCTTGCTAAGAAACTTAACGCAATGTTTAAAACAGAGGACTTCGCTGTTTATCGTTTAACAGACGGAGTGGTAGAAGAGTGAATGGACGTAAAGGATCAATACACTAAGGTATTTCTTCAAGCCGCTGATATACCAGCCAACGAACAAGTTATAAATGAATACCGTATAAAGTGGTGGTGGAACGTTCGTAGCAAAGACGAAGGCGGACTTAGATTAACTAAACCTGCACTTGACTTTATAGAAAAAGAAGCAGGTATAAAAACCTATAAAATTAAATTTCCAAAAGAACTCGCAATCACTCCGCAGATATTAGTGTGGCTCGATAACTTTATCGAATCGCCTTTTTACATCACTAAAAAGTACATAACTGTTATGCGAGAGAAAGCAGCATTTGAATTATATCTGTTTAGTGGCGATGTTAAAAAAATGGGTTATTCAAAAGCAATGGCAAAACGTGTTCGCCAAGAATACCCAGTAGAAAATTAATCACATATAAATATTTTCACAATGTTAGATCTTAATCCTATAGACGTGTTAAAAGAAAGAGAAGTGGGGGTTATTCATCCACATTTCGCTAAGACAAAGGTATCTGACAGTGAACGATTTGATTACGATATTGTGAATTGGATCAAATCTAAACTTAAAGGAAGATACTTTATTTCTCATACACCTTCTATTGATTATGAAGGAAAATTGAGAATTGGTACTTTTATAGGCTTTGAAGAAGAAAAAGAACTAACATATTTTATGTTAGCGTGTCCATATTTAAGGAGAAACTAAATGGCAGAAGAAAATCAAGCAGTAGAAGCAGAAGCAGCAGCGCCAGCAGCAGCACCTGCACAAGAAGCAGCACAAGAGCAACAAGCAGGTCCTGAACTTAATGTTAGTGATTTACAGGGTCTAAGAAGCATCATCGAAGTTGCGTCACAAAGAGGAGCGTTCAAAGCAAACGAACTAGAATCAGTAGGTAAAGCATTTAATAAACTTACTTCATTCTTAGAGGCTGTTGCTGAACAACAAAAGGAGGCTTAATATGGCCAAAACAATGAAACACATCGGTAAAATTAAAAATACAGGTGTAAAAGTACTTGTAGCATTTAGAACCGTTCCAAATGAATCTAGTCAAGCATTAGTTATCAATGCTGCACAATTACCAGATTCTTATCACGATTCAATTATGAAATTAGTTGAGACTGACCAAGCACAAGAAGCATTTGAGTTTGGTGAGATTATGTTTACTAGACGTTTGCCCGATGGTAGAAATATGCTAGAAACTTTACAAAGAGAAGGACGTTTAACCAAGGTACCTACAGAAAATGTAGTTATGAATCCTACTCCAACAACAGAAATTCAACTAGACGAACTCAATAAACTAATCGCTGATCAAAGAGGTGTTACTGTTGATACACTCTATACACTTGTTAGTGGTGCGCCGAAAGAAGGTTCTGGCGATACAGAAACTTTACCAAGCGGCGAAGCAGCGCCTGCGCCAGCAAGTGACGGTGTTCTTTCTGATACAGACCTAGCAAGATCTTTACGCAGTCAAGCAGATTCATTATTTAAAGAAGCATCACGTATGCGTAAAGAAGCAGATGAATTAGATCCACCTAAAAAGAAAACAACTAAAAAGGCAGCGGCGAAAGCAAGTGCCTGATAAGCGTTTTTTTAAACCACCAAAACACCTTGTGGAAAAATGGCCCGAGGTGTTTGAAGATCTTTACGTAGATACAATGCCAGTTGTATATATGGACAAGATGCGCATAAACTTTCAAGACGGCCGAGAGTGGGAAGTTGATGTTAAAACACAATTAACATCTAATCCACCCGAGGCTGTTGCGGAAGCACTTCTTGAAATGATCGACGAATATAAAAATGAAATACAAAATTTAGATTTTGATATGGACGTTGAATTGCTTAAAAAAGATATAAAAAATAAAACTAAAAATCTTCTTTAATTGTTTTATAAAAACTTTCCATTTCAGGAAAAATTTCTAAAAATTTAGTTCCCCTTCTACGATCATACTCGTCGACAAATATAACAAAATCTTTTTGGAAATGAGTACTTTCATTAGATTTTGCTTCAAACATATTTTTTATTCTCTCTATACGATCTATTTCGTAAGAATGAAACAGTTCAGAATAATTTTTCATAAACTCAACTTGTTCCTCTATATAATGTAAGAAATCGGGGGTTGCAATTTCTATCGAAAGGAATCTCGGGTGATTAAGATACGGAATATCTATATTCATTTTATGTGTACCGTGTTTCCTTTTTAAATCCATTATGTCTATTAAAAATCTTTTAAATGAGGTTATAGATAAAAGATTGTATGTTGCCATAACAACAATCTTACTATTAGGAACTTCTGATAAAAATCTATCACAATTATCAAACCATTCGTTATAATTTAATCCTGTTCTAATATATTCTGCTTTTTTATCGTGTGCTTCTGCACTTGTAAATAACTCGAATCTATTGATATGTTTTTTGTCTTGTATTATTTTTGCTTTTTCGATAAACTGATCAAAATTCTTTTGAGGTACACATAAGTTACTATTAATAGCAAGATTTAAGTTAGGTTGGGGATTTTCTATAATCCAATCTAAAACCTTAAATGTATTCTTGGTGAGTAGTGGTTCGCCGCCTGTAATCCTGAAGGTATGTAATTTAGGATATAATTCAGGCCACCATTTCCAAAATGCTTCTACGTAAGGATTATCTTCAGAATTAGGAATAGGTAATTTATTATTTTCGTTTATATGATCTAAATCGTTAAACTTAAAAGTGGTATTATAAGGTCCAAATTCTTTTATTTCTTCCATCCATTTAGAACTTATATGAGGAGCACAGTAAGCACATTTAAAGTTACAAACATTAGAAAAACTAACTTCTACATATGACGGATCAATGTTATCAATTGATCCTGCATCTAAACACTCGTTAAAATATGGAGATGCCCATTGATTACCGCTTTTAATAACTCTATCGCTAAAAATCTCTTGTTTTTGCTTAATTGCGGCATCTTCTACCCGCCAACAATACTCACATTCGGGTGGGCGAATACCGTCTAACATCTGTTGCCTAATACCTTTTTTAAAACTAGAATTATGTAAAGCACTTGGATCTTTTTGTATTTCTTCTATTGATACTAAATGTGTATCAGGATGGTGACAACTATGATTATGCCCGTTTTGTAGATGCAGAGTTACTTGCTTCCATTTTGCTAAACAAAATGAAGAACTAATATCATCTAATTTCTTTTTTGTATCTTTATTATTCATCTCTTTGAAATACTTCTTTTAACCAATCAAAATCATTTATCTTCCTAAGGTTATCAATATTATCGCAATTGCTAATACCAAAATCGCGGCCAGCAATGGCTCCCCTGATTGCGTCAGTGCCGTATTCTTGCTCGTGCCCGACGGACGTCCATATATCCAATCTTCGTTCTGTTTCCTCATCAACTTGACCTCTAATAGTTTTACTCGATAACTTAACACATTCTCTAAATGCGCTCTTCCAGGTATTAAATGAATCTGTGTTAAACATCGTTACATTTGCTACTTCTTCTACTGCTTTAAATCTATTACTAATACTTGTAGTCATATCAGCAGTATCTGTTCTCATATTTAATGTAGAAATTCTTGGTAGTAGTTTTACTCCACCGTAACCGTATTCTAAATCATTAATAGGGTTACGACTACGCCAAACGTGTACAGTATCGTAATCCCAAGCCAATACGTGATAATCAAAATTAAAATCATCTACAATTTGTGCGTCACCGTCTACAACATAAAACATATCAGTTTCTGCTATTGTTGCTGCTGCGATATGTGCCTGGTGAATTCCTTTTACACCGTGTACACGTTTTGCTCTCGGAAAACGTGTTAATAAATCATCATAATTTTTTTGAGCATTTGGTTCTTCGTAACTAATAAAAACAATATCGTATTCTACACCGACAGGAATAGTTGCAACTATGTCAACTTCTTTTTTATTAACATAAAATCTATTTTTAAACTCTCGTTCTGTTATATCTGTTTTTTTAGAGAATAAACACAATCCATCGTAATGTTCTCCATTTTTAAAAACGTGAACATAGTGATCGTCCCATTGTGTTGCCCTATAAGAAAAATCAAAATCATCTGCAACTATTACATCATCCCAGACTGCCCAAAACATTTTAGTAAACGATTCTTTTTTTAAATCGGAGTAACCTTTTAAATTATCTATTCGCTGAGCAGTAGGGAATCGTGACTTGAACGTTTGCCAACGTTCGTTATCTATTTCACCTCTGCTAATATAAAACAGATCATAAATCATCAGGCATCCTATAATATGTTTCGTTTAAAGAAATTGTTTCGTCATACAACTCCAAAATGTATTTGCTTTGGTCTGGTTCTAAATATGGCCAATCTAATCCTAACTCTATTTTAATTTTTTCGCCTAATTCTTTTACTTCTTCTTCAACGTTAGTAATAGGTGTCACAGACGCATTATAAACGTCTCTAAGCACTTCAAAGTCTCTAACTTGTACGTAGTCCCAGTCTGTACAATTCGTCATATATGCGCCTTGTCGTGCGCCTAAGATAGCATATATACCATTCTCTGCGTGTGAACCAACTGTTGCCCATTGTTTTAATCTATGTGTGTTGTGCCACCAAATATGTTTGGTAATTTCCTGTGGTGGAACTTTAACGCCATCTAACAATGTCATTTTAACACCTTCACGGAAGCCAGCACGCCAAGCCTGAAACGGACTACCTGTTATAATACTATCACTGTATACTTTTGGAAAGTTACGATATCCATCTTCCCAACAAAAATCAACCTGTGCTCTCTCGCTATCTGCGTTTTCGTGTGTACGCATATTAAGGACGAAATCCTTCTTCCAAATTTTTAATCCGCCGTTTCCATAACGTAGCCCGTTAATACTATTGCGGCCACACCATCCATAAACTTGTATCTTAGGATCGCTCATATCGAGTTCTAAATTAAAGAAGTCGTGTCTTACGATATTATCAGCATCTACAGTTATAAACCAATCTGTTTCGCTCATTTCTGCTGCCATTTTATGTGCGTGGTCTGAACCTTTAACTCCGTGTACCCGCTTTGCCCACGGCACTTTACTACATAAATCAGCATAATGCTCTTCTGCGTTAGGCTCGTCGTACGAAAGAAATACTACATCAAATTCCGCTATTTTCATCTATAATCTCTAACAAATATTTTTTAAAAACTTTTTTAGTGTATATACTGAACTTATCAGGAAGGTTGTCAATTACTATTGATTTTTTATTTCCAACTATTTCCTGTATAGGAAATCTAATAAGTTTATGTATAACGTGCGGATCGTTTTTGTCGCATACGAAAAAATTTATCTCTGTTGTAGGCTTAATATATAAAGATCTTTGTTGATCTTGCTCAAAAAATCGTTTGGTCCCTTTGTAAATTTGAGATAATTCAATATCTAGCACCTTTGTTAATTTATTATATGTTAAATATACTTCTGATATCTCAGCGCCTCCAAATCGGACAACAGGTATTTGGTAAAGGATTAGCTCTTTTTCTGCTGATCGAGTTTTAGAAATAATGTTTATTTTTTGTGTAAAAGGATCAACAACACACTGATGCATTTTTACTTTTCCGTCGTCAATGTCTATTAATAATTCTTTTTTAATAGGTATGACATTAGGTTCGCCTTCAAATGCAGATGCTGGGCCAATACTTATAAAGGTTCCTGTTGTGGTATTATACTTGGCGGCATATTCAGGCTCAACGTATTCAAAATTAGCCAACCATTCGTCAAAGTTTTCTAGTTGATCTTCCACGCTATTTCTTCCAATAATCGTATGTCACTATCTTTTAATAATTCTTTTTCAGTATAATGAACAATATCTGTTTGTTGGTAATTTCCTATTTTAATTTCACCGTTGGTATTTAGATAAAACCCTACCTTATCTGTTACATTAGGTGACGGTGAGGGGAAATTCTGTACGGCGCCTTTCATATGTACCACACGTGGAAATTCCATCGGGTATGCTATATCGTCTGTTATATCAAGAATTTTTGCAGCCAAACTAAATGCTTCGTCTGTTCCTAATACCTTAGGTTTATACTTTGACAAAAACAAATTAGAATATTCTTTAGGATTTTTAATAATGCTACGTCCTAATTTAAAGAATTCTGTTGCTAACTCGCTATTTTTAGCAAAAAATGTAAAAAAGGAATATAAATTAGGCAAACCGTTTGCTGTAAAACATTTTCTGTAATAATCGTTAGTAACTATATCACCTCTATAAGTATATGCTTTGTTAGCAACATACAATTCACAGTTATCAATAAAATAATCAATCCAGTGGCTGTAATCTCGTGTAAACAACATATCTACATCTAAACATACTGTATGTTCAAATGGTGTTAGTTCGTCCATCCAAGAACGTCCATCCCAAAACGTTTCCTGATCCCATTCTATAATATGATCAAAGACCCATTTACTTTCGATATCTTCTAAAAGATCTTTATTATCTATCACCAATGCTACCTTATCGTAACCTTGTTTTTGTGTATTTTTAATACTCAATGCCAGCGCATAGGCAAGTTTAGCATATTCTATTTCGTTGTGTTCTGCTACGACAATTAAATATCCAAAGTTCATACTAATTCCTTAGCATTTCTAAGAATACTTTTCTTATTCATTACGTGTACATCTAAATCTGTTACCGACGCAAAAACATAATTTTGATTAGATTGTGGAGTAAGTAAGAAAGTTAACTTACCGTTATCAACAGAATGTAACATATCTTTATCTATTGTCGATAAGACCGGCGGAAGATCAACATCGGCGGAAATGTATCCGTCCAAAATATGTTTGGCTATACTAAAGGATATATCGTTTCTATATTGCTTTGTACTAAATCGAAACAAATCACCGTAATCGTTGTAATTGTTTCTAATATGTTCTACTAAATCAAAAAATAACTTTGTTCGTTCGTTTTTAGTAAACATCACTGTTGTTGCCCAATATAACTTTACACCTGTGTCTGAAACATAACGATCGTGATAACCTACACGCTCGTCTCCTGTTATATCGTTATACTTTCCGGATATTAGTAATTCGTTTTCATTATCCCAATAGTTCGATAATGTATTAGACATAATCAGATAATCACAATCTATAAGCAAGGTGCGATCATAAGGTGTTAAATCCCATACAGAGGGCCTCAAATCGTTTAAAAATTTAACTTTTTTTGATTCTACACCGTCGTATAAGTTTCTAGTATTGTTAGTTGTAGATGGCGGTGTAAATATAATCTTGTCGAATACATTTTGAAATTCTTTTTGGTCTACGGACGAAAATGTTTCTTTATCTGTAATAACCGAGACAGGAACATTTAAGTGTGTTTTCGCTAGTTTTGCGGCAATTAACGACAATGAAGCATAATCAATATCACCGTTATTATGTGCGAAAATTACAACACCATTACTCATTTAATAAGACTCTCAACATTTCTATTTTTTTTCATTTTTTCGTACTCTTCGTAATACTCGTAAGTTGTGTTAAAATATCTATCAAATATGTCTTCTTTAAATGATAAAAGATCGGCAATCATAATTGGGGTATCGTTAACATCTAATAAAACAACTCCGGAAATCCTTCCTTTATCTTCTAGCATTTGAACGAATGTAATTAATGTTCTATCGATTTTAAAAATGCCTCCATTAAATCCGTATGTTAATCGAGAATCTGCTTTTTCTTTTAGAATTTTATGTTGAATAGCAAAGGTCTTTCTATAATTTGAAAAATCAAGTGCTTTTTTAAGTACGTCGTCCATACGAACTCCTTGAAATTATGTACGCACTTTATTTATTGTGATTTAAGTGTGGGGTGGGATTTTTAGGCTACGTAAAACAAGCCTACACTAACTGTAGGAGTTTCAACTTCAAATGTTGCTGCTCCGCCTTGCATTGAACCGTATGCTTCATACGAAATAACTGAAAGTTCGAGTGTTCCGTCTACACCGTCTGTTGGAGCAGGATCAACTATTACTCCGGTATTTGGATCTGGTATTACAGGTGGTTCTGAATACCCATCTATATATCTAAGTTGAAGCGTTATTTGTTTTGCTGATCCGTTAGAATTATTAGAAACATCAGACTTGACCCAAATCTGGTATGTGTTTGCAGCATACGGTGATGAATCTGAAATGGTATAAAGTTGCTGGTAACTAGATGTTAATGAAAGAAAATCAAGAGAGGTAAATCCACCAAACTTTTGAGATCCTGCACTACTTAACATTGATTCCCAATGTTCTTCTTGTGATGTTCCTGGATCATTCTGAGGAGTAAAATAAGATTGTAATCTAATATGAGAACCACTATTAAAAAAATGTCTGGCTTGTTGGCTTGTTGTAAATGTTACAGTAACATCACATCTCAATTCTTGAGCAGTTGGATCTCCCCAACGGCTAGTATATCCGGGCAAAGGGTCTGTATGGTTAGTTGTTATCCTTCTAGTTGATAGAGTTTCTTGTCCTCTATTTGTGGTTAGGGTTGCTAGTAAATTTTCCCAATAAGGATAAGGAGTAGTATTACTACTGGTGTCTACACTAATAATAGAATTTGCATCTAAGTCTAATATTGGATCATCTGTAGACGGAGAAGTTCCAGGAACAGTGCCATTTTGATGTAAGTAAATGTTCGTAATATCCCATTTTAACCTACCCCATTCGTTAACACTAACGATATCGCTTTGTGTAACCGCTGTACTTAGAATTTCTTGACCGTATCCGTAAGAAGGAGTAGAACTACTACTATCTCCAAGAATCTGCACTGCTGTGGCTCTTAAGTCATTGTAATCATCTTTGCTTATAATGTCGTTAACTGATGCCATTTAATCCTCCAGCAGTATTTATGATGCAGTGATTCCGGTAATCGTGTATGTTGGAGCAACTATTGCGAAGGTTCCTGAAGGTTGTAAATACCCCGAAGCACGTATTTCTGAAAGATTAATTGTTAATGTGCCATCAACAAGATCATCTGGAGACCATATATCCGGTGTCCAAGCAGGTACAACTGAATCATCATAAGCATCAAGTAGAGTCATCTTAATTGTTACCTCTGTAGCAGTGCCTGTTACATTACTAGCAACATTACATTTTGCTTCAAAGATTATAAGATTATCCGAATACGGAGTTGTTAATCTTGATTGCAAGTATGGTTCAAAACTATTTGTTAATGTGTAGAAATTGTTAATAGGATCAGTTCCAGCACCAAAATCAATTTCTCCGAGTGATTCTAATGCATTCGTCCAAGTATTATTTTGCGATGTATTTGCTCCACCTTCTCTCGTGGCTGATATACGAATCTTTCCTCCACTATTAAAAAAGTATCTTGCTTGATTAGAGTTAGAAAAAACTGCCGAAACTTCAATCGTTGCAGAATCTTTCCAACTAGATGTATATGTATACGATCCAGAACCAATATTTGATATTATAAATTGTCCTGTTGCAACTTCAAACCTATTTGATCTTGCAATGTTCGCTAAAGTGTCATAATTAACATACGCATCATTAGAAGAATATGTAATAACATTACCTGTATTCTGTCCTGGGACAACCAAAGAGGGTGTGTTTCCTGTTTGATGTATCCATATACTAATTAAATCGTATCTAAGTTTACTCCATTGCTCTTTTGTTATTTTTTGTCCTGAAACAACGCCGGCGCTTTGAACTGCTTGACCGTAACCGTAACTGCCGTCACCGGTTCCAAGCATATTAGAAATCTTGTTATACAGAGCATTAAAATCTGCTGCTGTAATATCTGCGCCTTGTGCTGCCATTTATAGTACCGCTACTTCTACTAGTTTTACGCCTTCTTCGTTACTACTTTCTAAAGCAATTCCAAATACGTTCTCTCCTGTTCCTACAACAGCATAACCGTTTCCGCCTGCTACTAGACGTTGTCCTTTACGAACTGCTCCACCTACTTTACAAGGAACACGTCCTTTGAGTGCAATGTATTGTCCATCTGCATCTTTATTCATCATAAATGCAGGATTAGTTGATACAACACCTAGTGCTCTATCTCCCATTTTACAGGCTTCAACATCGTGGCCTTCGTGTTGGCAAACACTAACAACTGTTCCTGGTTCGTATTCTTTGTCGGTGGTGTATTTTTCTGCTAAGTCAGCGTAACGTGCTGCTGTTGCTGTACCGTTAAAAATATTTGCTGTTAAATCGCCCGAAGTATCTCTAGCCGCAATAGATTTAGCAGTTGCGGTTGTTTTTGCTGAACGATAATTTGGATCGGTATC
>Ga0181572_10002170_pt1 | contig 14154 bp, 9 predicted proteins | sample 101ome_26_FD_133004 | JGI IMG/M metagenome (GOLD analysis project Ga0181572, IMG submission 133004) | Coastal salt marsh microbial communities from the Groves Creek Marsh, Skidaway Island, Georgia - 101408AT metaG (megahit assembly) | ecosystem: Environmental > Aquatic > Marine > Intertidal zone... | reverse complement strand
CTGGCAGCCTTTTTTATAGGTCCACCCTGGCTACCCTATGCTGCGACTCAATTGGATATTAGAGAGCGCTTCCAGGGAGAAGTTGATGGGATGCTCACATCCAGCCTGCCTTTGAGGCGACCTACCGATCGCTCACTGCTCTGGAAAGTGGGGGAGTCTCTGCAGGTGCTGCAACACGGTTTTGGTATGGTCCCAGTTGAGATGCGGCTGCCTGAAGAACCCAGCTGTGTCCTGGCGATGGGAGGAGCCCGCTCAACGGCTTTGCTAGCGATGGACAAGGGGCGAGCCTTCCTTGGGCCTGCTCTGAACGACCTGAGAGATGGCGTCGGTGTCATGGATTACTTTTTCGACGGACTGGCTGACACTAGGGAGCGCCATGCTCTGGAGCCTAACCAGCTTCTGGTGGATGGCGATGCTTCCTGCCTGACTTCCCAGTATGCACGGTCGACCGGTAAGCCTTTGGTTTTTGTGGATCATGACCTGGCTCATGTGATGGCATCGCTTGGCCAAGCTCGACCCGCGCATCGCTGGCTAGGACTGTGCTTTGATGAAGGCAGTGCTCCCAAGGGGCAAACCTCAAGTGGAGGGGAGATTCTCTGGATTGACCCGAAGGGATGGGACCGGATTGCGCAATGGCTGCCTTTTTGGCTGCCAGGAGGCGATGCCTGCGGCTCAGACAATCGTGGCTGCCTGCTGGGCATGATGTGGGAGCTTTATCACACAACCATGTGGGAGCAATTACCGATCAGACTTAGGGCATCCTTACAGCCAACTCAGATCCAGCAATGGCAGGCAATCCTTGAATCAAAGCTCCAATGCCGTCGCACCCGAAGCCTGACTCGCTGGTGGCAGGGCATCACGGCATTACTGACCTCCTCGCACCGTAATCGGTTTGAGGGAGATTCATGGATGATTCTAGACGCCCTGAGTGCCTCACTCAGTCGAACCACTCGATCTGACACTGCCTACCCTTGGATTTTGCAATCAAGCACTGATCAGGACCTACCCATCGGCATTGATTGGCATCAGATGCTGGCTGGCATGCTTGAGGACTTAGGCGCAGGGCGCGGTGCTGACCTTGTCCTGTGTCGCCTGCTGGAGACTTTCGCTGAGATGATTGTTCGGGTGGTTCGTGCTTTAGAACCCGATGGGGTTGTTTTGGCCGGCAATGGGTTTGAAAACCGATCGCTCACCTCTGCTCTCATGGAGAGGTTGGGGCATTTGAACATCCCTGTGGTTATGAGTGAAACCGTTCCCCTGGATGATGCTGGGCTAGGGATGGGGCAAATGCTTGCCCATGCCGGTGGGTATGCTGCAGGGATCACCCCGCGCCCTGAACTCAGGGAAAAACTCCTCAAGGCTTGTTCAGAGCATCTCTGCAAGACTCCACAGCAGCCCCCTGATCCGGTTTGAAACTTAGGCTGTATGACTAGATTGACTGCAGTGGTTTTGAGCAGCATAGCCATTTTTCAAAAGTAAAGGGGCCCGTTCCGAAGAAGGGCCCCCAACCTAAAATATAAGGAATCAAACGTCCTTTAGCGCAGAGCCTTGATGCGGATATTCCGAAAAGCCACCGGGTCTCCATGTCCAGCAAAGCCAAAGAAACCTTCGTAGCGCTCCTTGCCAGGGTGTGGGCTGTTAGCCATGTATTGGTTCACGGTGCGCAGGTCCGTATCCAAGATAGTTGTGCCATTGAGCACAACCTTGATGGTCGATCCCACGACGGTGACCTCTTGCTCATTCCATTGGCCTACAGGTTTCTGATGCCCGCGTTTGGCGGCAACCATACCGTAGGCTGATCCGTGGTATTGGCGCTGATCAAGTTTGGCGTATTTTTCAGCACTATCGTCAAGCACCTGAAGCTCGCACATGCCCTGATAGGCTGTGTCCCCGCTCCCAGGATAGCGGATTGCCAAGCCGTTATTACCGCCGGCAGGGAGCTTGAATTCAAGCCTCACGACAAAGTCACTCAAGTTCTGGTGGTAGTAGATCGTGCCACCATTGTTGGGCTTGCAGACAATGGCACCTTCCTTGACTTCGTAGTTTGCCACCGGACCCTGCCAACCGTCCAAGTTATGGCCATTGAACACGGGCTTGAACCCGGGTTCGCTGAGCATCTGATCGACCTCCTGATCAGGGATTTCACGAATGAAAAGATTCCGCCAGCGGATTTCTCCCCCGTGGGTCTGTAATTGGATCGGACCCTTGGCCCAAAGAGGATTGGAGCGATCCCAGAAATTCTCCATCTTGGCATGATCGACGACCAATTGATCATTTAGGAAAACCGTCGTGTAGTCCTTGACTTGAATGATACGAAAGGAATTCCATTCACCAAACGGGCGATCGGCAAGCACCATTGGATTTTTGCCTGGTGCTCCAGGGCTGTTGTTCCACAACCCACCGGAGCCTTTGTCTGCGTCGATGTTCCACTTTCCACCTTCCTTGGTGTAATCCCAAATCTGGACTTGTGGGTTGCCTCGCAGGTAGATACCGCTGTCAGCCTGCGCTACGGTTTTGTAGTCGATCAGGAATTCCATGTTGCCGTAGTCCTGGTCAGTCGTCAGGTAAACCCCATGCCCATCGTTGACCAGTTCACCGTCCTCAACACTCCAGTGGGCACGCACATCTTCCATGTCCTTTTCGCGTTTGGCTTGACGCTCCTGATCGGACATCGACCACAGCTTTCTGGGATCAAAATGCCCCATACCATGCCATCCCTCCAGATCTTTGCCATTGAACAGCGCCTTGAAACCGGTGGGTGGCGTCGCTGGGTCTGCCCCCTGGATAGTAGGCAGGTGGCTCAGGCTCAGAGTCATCAGGGCGAGAAGGAGGTGTTTGATACGGGTTATGCGATGATTGGGATCCATGATATTTTGTGGTGGTTTGTAAGCTGATCCTCATTGTTGCCATTGTCGTGAGAAAGACCAGTCTTTTCGATGATCCTCAGGCAATGGGTGAAGTCAAGCCGTGTGCCCGACCAATAGCTGAGAGCATGACCCCAATCGCCCTTTCATGGGGGTAAGGTTTGTCAGCAGTTCGCCAATGATGAGGATGCGTGCCTTGCTTGGTTTTGCCTGATGATGCCCTTGACAAGGATCGTTGGAATGCGTTGATTGCTTGCATGTTACAGCCACTAAAACAACTTTTTTGGCAAGCTTCAAAAGCTCTGGTTTGGTGTTATGGATTGGGGTTCAGTGCCGAGTGGCTCGTCGCTCAGGAATCCTCCATGGCTGTCAGAGTCCAGGTCGATCTCTCACAGTCTATGGGTCCTTTGCGTCCCATCTGGCGGTATTTTGGGGCCGATGAGCCCAACTACGCCTACATGAAGGATGGTAGCAAACTCCTTGGTGAACTCGGAGAACTGGCGCCTGGAGAGGTGTTTTTTCGTGCTCACAACTTGCTGACCAGTGGCGATGGAACCCCTGCTCTGAAGTGGGGTTCGACTGGGGTCTATCACGAGGATGCCAATGGAAACCCAAGCTATGACTGGAACATCCTCGATCGAATCTTTGATACCTACTTGGAGCGTGGGGTCCGCCCCTACGTGGAAATAGGTTTCATGCCGCAGGCTCTTTCCGTCAAACCCGAGCCCTACCAGCATGAATGGGCGCCCGGAGCTCCCTACGAAAAAATTTATACCGGTTGGGCCCATCCTCCCAGAGATCATGAAAAATGGCAGGAACTGGTCCGTCAGTGGACCCATCATTGCGTGGAGCGCTATGGGGCTGAAGAGGTCAATCAGTGGTATTGGGAGACCTGGAATGAAGCCAATATCCCTTACTGGCAGGGGAGTCGAGATGGGTTCCTAAAACTGCATGATTATGCCATAGCAGGGGTTCGAGAGGCCCTGCCAACAGCCCGGGTTGGGGGGCCTGACTGTGCTGGGCCCGGAGGGGACTTCATGCGAGCTTTTCTGGATCATTGCCTGACTGGAACTAATTACGTGACCGGTGAGATTGGGACGCCTCTTGATTTTGTGGCCTTTCATGCCAAGGGTTCACCGAAGTTCGTGGATGGGCATGTGCAGATGGGCATGGCTAACCAGCTCCGCAACATTCGCGACGGGTTTGCCCTGGTCGCCTCCTACCCCGAACTGCGTGATACCCCAATCATCATTGGGGAATCCGACCCTGAGGGGTGTGCTGCCTGTCAGGGACCTCAGTTGGCATACCGCAACGGGACCATGTATTCCAGCTACACCGCAGCCAGTTTCATGCGCAAAATGGATCTGGCTGACCGTTATCAGGTTCGCTTTGATGGCGCCCTGAGTTGGGCGTTTGAATTTGAGGGTCATCCACAATTTGCTGGTTTTCGATCCCTGGCAAGTGGCGGCATCAACAAACCCGTTCTTAACGTATTCAGGATGTTTAGCATGATGAAAGGCCAGCGAGTCCAGGTCATCAGCGATCATCAAGTGCCACTAGACGAGATCCTTGAGAAGGGGATTCGCCAGCAAGCCGACGTGGCTGGATTGGCCAGCCTGCAGGACGATCAGGTCTGGATCCTTCTATGGCACTATCATGATGATGACTTGCCAGGGCCGGTTGCTGAGATTGCTCTGAATCTTAAAGGACTTCCAACCGACGCTCGCTGGCTTACCATGGATCACTATCGTATCGACCACGAGCATAGCAATGCCTGGGTGCTCTGGAAGGCCATGGGCTCCCCGGCAACGTTGAGCCAAGCGCAATACAACGCGCTTGACGCTCGGGACGGACTAGAGATTATCGAGCAAGGGGTGAGGTTCGAGGTGACGCCCCAAGGTGCTAGCCTGCCATGCAGCCTTCCTCGGCAGGGGGTTTCCTTACTGGTTGTGAAGGTCCCCACACCTTGAGTCGAGATGACAGCATCCTGATCCCGCTCCAGTCTTTGGGATTGAGCGCGATGGGTGCATGGCTTAGAATTTATCCATGCAGCTCACCTTTTCTTGCCGCCGCATCGTGCCTTCTGTGTTGGCCTGGCTCACCAGTCTTGTCTTCCTGGTGCATGGGGAGGAAACCCCATTTCACCAAGAGAACATCCTCATGGAAGCGGAAGCCAATCGGGAGGCAATTGAAAAAGCCCTCGATCGCGTCCCTGCCAATCAGAGGCCTGGTTTGGAGTTTCTGCTCACTCACATGCCGCTGCGAGACCTCCGCTCCCTAAGTGCGGATTTCCTGCTGGAAAACCTGAGTTACGCTTATCGAGCCTGGCGGGAGTCGCCCTGGAGAAAACAGGTCAGTGAGGAGCGGTTTTTCAATGATGTGCTTCCATACGCCAGCATCAATGAGCGGCGTGATGCCTGGCGTCCTGCTTTGTATGAAAAACTCAAGCCCTTGATTCGGGGGATTGACTCGCCTGGTCTGGCCGCGGCGCGTCTTAATCAGGAAATTTTTTCTCTTTTTGGGGTGAAATATTCGACTCGCCGCAAGAAAGCTGACCAAAGCCCCTTTGAGACCATGGAAAACGGTCTGGCCTCTTGCACAGGGTTGAGCATCCTGCTGATCGATGCCTGTCGCGCCGTGGGCATACCAGCCCGCTTTGTTGGGGTGCCTCTTTGGAGTGATGGGAGTGGCAACCACTCTTGGGTAGAGGTATGGGATGATGGTTGGCATTTTACTGGCGCCGCCGAGCCAGCAGGCGATGCTCTGGACCAAGCGTGGTTCATTGGCAGGGCAGCCAAGGCTGAGCGAGAGAGTCAACGCCATGCCATCTACGCGGTTTCCTTCCGTCGTACCCCGCAGCCTTTTCCGATGGTTTGGAAGCGGGGCTCCAATGAGGTGCACGCGGTCAACGTCACGGATCGGTACACCTCCCTTGGGAGCTCCCTGCCGGAAGGGAAGGTCCAACTCATGTTTCGGGTTCTCAGCAGTGAGACCGGAGATCGTTGTTCGGCTCCCATTCAGCTCCGGGATCCTGCAGGGTCACTTGTTTTCGAGGGAGCATCCAAGGACGAGCGGTTTGATGCCAATGATCACCTGAGTGTGCCGGTGGAGCAGGGGCAGGTTTATGAGCTGACTATCCCAGTTTCGGGGCAAGAGGGTGGGGCGGTTAAAAAGACCATCAAGGTTGAGCGCGATGGTCAGCTGGTTGAACTCCAAATCGATTCAGCACCCTGATCTCATGAGATGCTTTCTTTCTTTTCAAATTCGGTATGGCGTCATGCTGTGCCTGGTGACTCACCTGTTTCTTGCTCCTAATGGGCGTGCAGCCAATGTAGCCAGTTCAGCCGGTGCCATCAGGGAGCTGAAGCAAGCCCTGCAAGATCAGGAGGACCACCAAAACATCGACTGGCAGGCCTTGGAACAGGCTTCTCTGGCTCAAGTCGCTCTGACGCGTGAGGACACTCAAGAGGCGGTGAAACTCCTGAGCGAAGCCTACCAACGCACGACTCGCCTTCAACGTTCTAGCGAAATGAAGGAGGGTCTGTTGCGAGCGGGGGATCATGTCATGCCCTTCACCTACAAGGTTTTTGGGGACCTACCCAAGGAGGGGCGCTCCCTTTTCATTTCCATGCATGGGGGTGGTGGGGCGCCGGCGAGGGTCAATGATCAACAGTGGGAGAATCAGAAGGGCCTTTATCAACCCAAGGAAGGGGTTTACCTCACGCCAAGGGCACCCACCAACACCTGGAATCTATGGCACCAAGATCACATCGATGGCATGTTTCGCCGACTCATCGAGAACATGGTTTTGTTCGAGTCGGTCAACCCCGACAAGGTCTACCTCATGGGCTACTCTGCAGGGGGGGATGGGGTCTACCAGCTGGCCCCACGTATGGCCGACTCTTTTGCTGCCGCCTCCATGATGGCGGGACATCCCAATGAAACCTCCCCAATCGGCCTACGCAATTTGCCCTTTGCGCTATTCATGGGAGGCAAAGATACGGCCTACCAGCGCAACACCATCGCCTCAGAGTGGAAAGAGAAACTTGAGGCGCTGCAAAAGCAGGACCCAGATGGCTATACCCATTGGGTGAAAATATTCCCAGAATACGGCCACTGGATGCAGAAGGAAGATGCTGTGGCCCTGGACTGGATGCAGGCATACCGACGGGTTAAATACCCTCAAAAGATCGTTTGGAAGCAGGACGATGTCATGCATCAAAGGTTTTATTGGCTCAAGGCTTCACCCGAGGCTTTTGAGCCTCGAGGAGAGGTGGTGGTCCGACAAGAAGGGCAAACCATCATCATTGAACGTATGCAGGTGACATCCCTGACCTTCCGTTTCAATGACCAAATGCTGGATTTGGATCAAGAGGTGACGATTCGAGATGGAGACAGAGAACTTCATCGGGGTAAGATCCAGCGATCACTTGGAGTATTGATTGGTTCTTTGTTGGAACGTGGTGACCCATCCTACCTCTTTGCTGCCGCCCTCACGGTGAATGCTAATCCCTGAACTCCTGCGATCATCCTGCAATCAGGGCTCATCCTTGTTCCATGGGATCCCCTACTGGTGGTAGGCGAGCGCTCAATCATGTGTTTTTAGCGCAGACTGTGGGTTGCATCAGTCTGGTTGTTTGCCTATGTTGGCCAATGCCCTGTGGCCACTCAGGGACTACTGAACCAAGGATATGAGCAAGGAAACGGAAGACATCAATCCAAACCAAGAGGGGCAGCCGACAGACGCTGAACCCACCACCGAAGCACCTCATGATGAGGTGACTGAAAACGGAACGAAGGATCCAAGCCCAGCTGATGCGGCATCGGATGAGGAGGTTTGTCCTGAACCCGAAGAGGATACTCCAGTTACGCTGGAGCGATCAGCATGGAAGGATCTGGTCGAAAAGGCAGAGAAGGGCACAGAATACTGGGATCGTTTTGTTCGCCTGAATGCCGAGTTCGACAATTTCAAGAAACGATCGGCGCGAGAGCGTAGCGAAGCAGTCAAATATGCCAATGAGGCCCTACTCGAGCGTTTGATTCCCACCCTTGATCACTTTGAAATGGCGATGCTTGCTGTGCAGCATGCCAAGGAAAACAGTCTGGATTCCATCAAGATGGGTATTGAGATGGTTCATGGACAGCTCAAATCAACCCTCAAGGATGCAGGGCTGGAGGAGATTGATGCTGCAGGCAAGGTATTTGATCCAGCCTGGCATGAAGCCGTCTCCCAGAAGGAAACCAATGAAGTGCCCGAAGGGCAGGTGGTGGAACAGGCTCGCAAGGGTTACAAATTGAATGAGCGCCTACTCAGACCAGCCAATGTGGTGGTAGCCAAGGCGCCGGGCGCGGATGCCGAGGAGGCTGCTTCCTAATGGGGTGTCAGGATTATCTGAATTGGAGTCATCATGTCTAAACGGGATTACTACGAAGTTCTGGGAATCAACAAGAGCGCCTCTGCGGATGAAATCAAAAAGGCCTATCGCAAGATGGCGGTCAAGTTTCACCCAGATAAAAACCCAGGTGACAAGCAGGCTGAGGAACGCTTTAAGGAGTTAGGGCAAGCCTACGAAGCGCTCAGCGATCCTCAGAAGCGTGCTGCCTACGATCAGTATGGTCATGCAGCCTTCGATGGAAGATCGCGCGGTCCCGGGGGTGGTGGCGGCGCTGGTTTTCATGATCCATTTGATATTTTTCGGGAGGTGTTCAGCGGCGGTGGTGGCGGTGGCGGCGGCAGTATTTTCGAAGATCTCTTTGGGGGGGGGCAACGTGACCCAAGCGGCCCTCAAAGGGGATCTGATTTGCGCTACGACTTGGAACTGTCCTTTGAAGAGGCCAGTTTGGGGTGTGAGAAGGAAATCCCCATCACCAAACTGGACGCCTGTGACGATTGCCAGGGTAGCGGTGCTGCTCCGGGATCCCGGAGCGTCAATTGCACCACCTGTCGGGGCAAGGGCCAGGTAGCGACTTCCAGGGGCATCTTCACCTTCACCCAAACCTGTCCTCGCTGCGAGGGCTCGGGCAAAACCATTGAAAAACCATGCCGTCGCTGTGAGGGGGCTGGCCGCAAGGAAAAGACGACCAAAGTGCGACTTAAAATCCCGCCTGGGGTTGATACGGGTGCCAGAATTCGCTCGACCGGTAAGGGGGAAAGTGGTCTCAGAGGAGGGTCTTCAGGTGATTTGTATGTTGTGATTCATGTAAAGGATCATGAGATTTTCGATCGAGAAGGGGACGATCTGATTTGCGAGGTGCCGGTTAGTTTTGTGCAAGCCACCCTCGGGGCCGAAATCGAAGTGCCCACGCTTTCAGGGAAGGCGACCATCCGGATCCCCGCTGGCACCCAGCCCGGCACTGTTTTTAGACTTCGTGGCAAGGGGGTCAAAAATGTCAAAGGATACGGCTGGGGTGACCTCCACGTCAGGGTGGTAGTCGAAGTGCCTTCACGGCTCAATGCTGAGCAGAAAGAGAAGCTCCAGGCCTTTGCTGAAAGTTGTGATGCCAGCGTGAACCCAATTTCCGAGGGATTCTTCGAAAAAGCTAAGCAGTTTTTTACTGGGCACTGAAAAGTGCCACCGAGCATGCACCGATTCTTTCTGCCTCCTCAGGATTGTGGCCAGGATTTGTGCTATTTGAGTCCTGCTGATTCTCGGCATGCGCATCAGGTACTGCGCCTCAGGCTGGAGGATCAGGTTCAGATTATCGATGGTCAGGGCGGTGTGATCGAAGCTCGGGTGGTGGAGCTGGGGAAACGCTCTGTGGGTGTGCGCTTGGAAAGTAAGGCGCTTCAACCAAGGCCCAAAGTGGGCGTTCACTTGGCCCTTTCCCTACTTAAACCGCGGGCCATGGAGTGGGCCCTGCAAAAAGCTGTGGAACTTGGGGTCGAATCGATTGCCCTTCTGGCAGCCGATCGCTCCGTTTCTCGGTGGCAGTCCGAGGGGGGATCTGAGAAAATAGCCAAATGGCAAACCCTGATCACCGAAGCCATGAAGCAATGTGGCCAGGCCTGGAAACCATCCCTGGAATCTCCGGTGAGCGTGATTCAATGGCTTGAAAACCTTGGGTCAGATACGAGTGTGTTCCTGGGGTACCTTGGAGCCTCTGCACCCATCCCCTTACTCATGGATGCCGCCAGCCAAGCTTCGAGCCGTTCTTTTTGCTGGTGCGTGGGGCCTGAGGGTGATTTCACTTCGGATGAATCAGCCAGAATGATTCAGCAGGGGGTGATTCCCTGCACGCTGGGCCCCTTGGTGCTCCGTTCTGAAACCGCCGTGATCAGTGGTCTGTCCATTCTCTCTCAGCTGGCCTATCGCCTGAGCCAACAAGAGGCTTGAGCCACACTCCACTGATACTTCCTGGCATGTTCACGAATCAAGAAGGGCAGGTCCAGCGTTTGCAGGAGTTGGAAGTCTGCTTCCAGATGGTTTTTAAGCCCCTGCAAAGTGGTCACGGGCTGACCCGCTTGCTGAAAACCTCCTAGCCAACGGTCTCGAGGCGTGTAGTCATCCAGCCAGGTATAGGGCGAGGTGATGATCAGTTGACCCCCAGGAAGAACCAGCTCTCGCAGCGATTGAAGGCATTGCTTGGGATTATTTAATCTGTCGATCAGATTGGCCATCAACACGACATCAAAGCTCCCCAGATTGCGATCCACATTCATGGCATCGCCCTGGTGGAAAGTCACCCGGTGACGATCGATCTCAGAATCAACCTGGGCAATCGCCTCTTGGGTCAGATCCCCTTCCATGACATACCGATAGTTCAGTGATCCTGATTGCTGAAGTTGGCGAGCGCATTGGATGAACTGGTGTGAAAAATCAATCCCTACCACCTCCTGACAGTGCCTGGCCAACTCGAAGGTGGAACGCCCCACTGCACAGCCAAGGTCCAAGGCTCGGGCGGAGTTTCTCAAGCGATTCGTGTCCAGGCATTGGCTGACGCAACGCTCGGGATAATTCAAGGCCTGAACGGGACCTTGATCAAAGGCACACTGCTCCATTGGGCTGCCAAAGTGAAAAAGCAAGTATTCGCCGATGGCACGATCCGATTCATAATACGGCTGAGATGGGGAAGTCATGATAAGGATCCTCTCAGGGCGCCGGCGATGTCGGATGGTTTGATACCGGTGGATGGTTCTTCCATTGCCATTGTTCGTCAAAAAAGCCCGCATCGGCAATGGCCCCGGGCCAGCGGGGCGATGGGGGCGTTCTGACATCAATCACTGCCCAGTCTGGTAGTTTGGGCACCTGACGAGCGTTGTTGAGGTAGTCATACTCTCGGTAGGTAAAACCACTATTGATCACGACGTATTTTTCGGGATTCAGAGGGTTGGGGTAAATCATGACGGGGACGTGGTAGTTGGCATCCCATTGCTGAGTTGGGGATTTAATAGCGTCCTGATCCCAGGTAATGGGGAGCGCCTTGAGGATTTGTCGGATCCAACGGTTGCTAGCCGGGTCACCCCAGAGAATCAGATGACTCTCTTTAAGGTCCTCTGGAGTGACCTGATGGTCTAACTTGAATCGCGGGGTCCCTCGAAATTGCTGGCGCCAGTGGGTGAGTGCGTGTGCCATTTCCTTGGATACCCAGTCTCCGATACCAGTGTTCATGGGCCAGCTTCCTGGCCCAACTATTAGAAAACGGTCCATGAAAGCGTCATCAATAGGGCCCTGCAGTCCAGGCTTTTTGCGCAGGTGATGGCCCTGATCCTCTGGACGCAGCATCCATTGTTCGTTCTGTTTGGTTAGTTTGACCTGCCAGGAACGGTCACTCAGGGGCCGAGGGGCCTGGAGGGATTGACCATCAATGTGGAGCACCGGAGTTTGAGTGGGATCCATTGGGCAGGAGCCGGGCGTCATCTGAATATCAAATGCAGTGATATTGCGGGTCGTGATGCGGATTGCCTGATCTGAGACCACCTCTGCGGCGATGCGAGCGCGCTGCCAATGTTCCTCAAGGCCCTGCAGGTGAATCCAGTGCATTTGAGGGTAGGCAAGGGTGTAGGTGGTGAATCGGATTTTTTTGGGCAGCGGGTTTCTTCCCAGTTCGAGGATGGCATCCAAACGTTCCTCAATCATCATTTTAGTTTCAGGATGATACTTATGGGCTGTGTCTGGGCCGATCAGATGCGTGAGCTCCAGTCCCTCACGTTCCATGAATCGACTCATGATATCAGCGGCCTGCTTTTGTCGATCGACCGCTCCACTGTAGGCCACCGTGGGGCAGTGGAAGAGGTTCTCGGCATAGACCGTTGCGTCGTAAAGATTCCAGAGTCTTTTTTCCCACCAGAACGGGTTGAGGTCCTCCTTCTGAAAAAATTCAAGGAATTCCCGTGTCTCTGAAAACCCTGCACCTGGTGCTGCAGCGGCCCACTGCCCGGCATAGTGGGTAGCGAATTGCCAACATGCGGCTCCTCCCATGGAAAACCCTCGTACCACGATCCGGTTGTCATCGATTAGATAGTCCTTTTTCACCTGGTCCAGTGCTTCGAACAGATCCATTTCACCTGCAAATTTGTTGGCGTTGCAATAGCGACCATAGAGGTGCAAGACGATAGCGTTTTCAGGTTGGATGGTGCCGGGCTCATGCATGCGTTGATGCAGGAAGTCTAGTTCAGTCAGTTTTTCACCCCGACCGTGGAACCAAATGTCTAGCCGGGAGGGCCTGGCAGTGCCTGGTTTCCACGAATGGGGTATCAGCAGGCCATAGGGTTGAATCGAATCATCTATCCGAGACTGGTAGCCCCTTGGGATGAGACCGGTTTGCTGCAGCCAGGAAGGACCTTCATTCAATAAATGCTCCAGTCGGCTCTTTGCCAGATTGAGCTGCTCTTGGGCCTGAGCAAGAGCCTTTTCAGGGTCGTAGATTTCCTGATGAGTCAGGGCAATCTCCACAGCGGAGGCAAACACTTCCACATCAGCAAGGAGTCTGAGCCGATTCGGGTCTTCCTTCAGTATGCGGCGAGCTCGATGGATGGAGTCTTGGAGTGGGGTGAGCTCGGTTTCCAGTAAAGCAGATTGCTCGGCACTCAGGGGGATACCATCGGGTGGAATCGGGCGGACTTGGCTACTTAGGTTGTCAGCGGGCCCATCAGCCAGAACAAACACCCAGCAGCAGGTCATGAGGACCAGTGAATTGCAGGGGATGCGCATGAAGGCAAGGGCAGGTTTGAGCATGGGATTATCCAAAGGACTTCCTAGGCTCAGGGCAAGTTCAATTATTAGCCCTGCATGCTCTCAGTTTTGCAGGAATGCTTTAAGTGCCACCGATGTTTGCTCGGCAAGGCTACGGAGGATCTTCAGGCTCTGTGTCATGGTCTCCACAGACATGGTGGCTGCCTCGGATTCGACCTTGGCGCAGTGCTGAGCCAGAGCCACTGATCCCATGTTGCTGGCACTGCCCTTGAGTGTGTGGGCAGATCGACGCAGGCCATCCCGGTCGCCACCTTCGATGCATGCTTGCCATTCATGCAGGCGTTTTGGGAGCTCGCTTTCCACAAAGAGGGTGGTTAATCGCGCCAACATGCTTTGCTGAGGTCTATCAGCATCTCCCAGGTAGCCGTTGAGGATGGCGTGGTTGAGTAGAGGGGAAGTGACTCCATCCTTGGTTTCCTGGTGAACCTGTGTTGAGGGTTTGGCCCCTCGCGATGGAATGGACTCAGGAGGCGTGATTTGGGTGACCTCCCACTCTAGCGATTTGAGAGCTCGATTCATCGCCGAGGCGAGGGTGTCAAAGAGAACAGGCTTGGCAATGTAGTCATCCATACCCGCATCCAGACATTTTTGTCGATCGCCGTCCATGGAGTTGGCGGTCATCGCAATAATCTTGATGGGCGAGGGAGTCATGGTTTGCCCCAGTCGCTCCATGGATCGCACCTGGTAAGTGGTCTGGTAGCCATCAAGCTCCGGCATTTGGCAATCCATCAGGATGATGGAGCAGGGATGTTTTTGCACGTAGTCAAGGGCCTGCATCCCTGACTCGGCCAATCCACAGCGAAAACCCAGTTTCTTGAGCATGTGCTCGGCTACCGATTGGTTCACGGGGTTATCATCAACAACCAGGACTTCAGGCAGGCTGCCTTGAACCACAGGGTTGATGCTGTTCTTGTTCGGTGCGGTTTCGGTAGACTCGCCCTCGGGTTCATCTGACTGCAGTTTGAAGAGCCGATTGAAACCACGCGTGAGGATGCCTTGCATGATGGGCTTGCGAACCACCATGGCAATGCCCTGCTCCTCAAGGCGCTCCCGTTGATGCTGAGAACCGATCGGGGCCATCAGAACCATGGTCGGGT
>Ga0181572_10002164_pt1 | contig 14175 bp, 8 predicted proteins | sample 101ome_26_FD_133004 | JGI IMG/M metagenome (GOLD analysis project Ga0181572, IMG submission 133004) | Coastal salt marsh microbial communities from the Groves Creek Marsh, Skidaway Island, Georgia - 101408AT metaG (megahit assembly) | ecosystem: Environmental > Aquatic > Marine > Intertidal zone... | reverse complement strand
GTCAACTTTCTGAAGCTGCGCCGTCGTGGCGAAGTTCGCTTGAGCCTTCTCCAACGCCGCGATGGACTTCTCGATGTTCTTCAAGTCAGATGCGTGGAGGGCGCTCGCGTGCTGCTTCTCCAGTTCAGACTGTTGTTCGGTCAACGCGGCGACGGATGCTTCCAGCACTGCGATGTGCTCTTGAGAAATATTCAACGCCTTTTGTCTAGTCAGGAAGCTACTCGTTTTCTTCGGTACCTTGAGCGCCTCGAGTTGGGCTTCAATCATCTTAATTGTGGCGTTCGTGGCGAACGTTTGCTGCACCCGTTGGATAGCCTTGATACTCTCCAGGAGACCATCAACGCTTTCTTGCATCTTTGTCACCTTGAGATCCATCTGCGATTCAAACGCCGCGAGGTCTGATTTCACCAACAGCTCAGCTTGGGCGTTCCTGAGTGCGTCTACGGTCGCAACCATCGCGCTAAATTGAGACACAGTGGGTGCATCGTTCGGCACGCTCCCCGTTGCCCTGGCTGCGAATTCTTCCAGCTGTTGCACCGATGCGAAATTTGCGCTCGCCTTCGCCGCGTCCGCAATCGCCGTCTCGAGAGCTTGAAGTCGCGCGTTCACGTCGGCACCGTCGCGGATCTGCGTCAACGATTTGATAGATTTCTCCAATCTGCTAACATCCTTGGATACGTCCATCTTTTTCATCTCAGTGGACGTGACGAAACTGCTCTGCGCCTTTTGTAACTTGTCCAGCGCGCTCTGCAACGTCTTAACGCTCTTCGTCGCATCAATCTTCTTCAGATCAGACTTTGTGACGAGATCACGCTTCGCTGCGTCGAGATCGCTCGACGTCACGTACGAGCTCCGATCCTTCAACGCCTCGACGGCGTTAAATAACGCGTCGACGCGACTCGCCGAGACGAAATCCGCCTGCGCCTTTTGCGCCGCGTCCACCGCGACTTGCAATTTTTTCACACTCTTCGTCAAATCCATCTTCTTCAGATCCGACTTCGTCGCGAACGCGCTCTGTTCTTTCTTCAATCCCGACACCATCGTCGACATTTCGCTCACCTCTTTGCGGATCTCCGTCCTGAGCCTCGATTCCGCGCTCGCCGCGTGCGTCTCCGCCGCTTCGCGCGCCGCGTCCTTCATCTCTCGCGTCATCCCTCCCGCGCGCGCGTCGGAGACGCTCATCTTCTCCTCCTCCAATCGTCGCACCGCGTCTTCGAGCGATTTCAAACGTCGCGTCGCCGGCGCGAGTTTGACGTTGGTCGCGCTCACCCGCACGCTCGCCAGCGCCATGGCGGTGGCGTGAATGTGCCAACTTTGCAGACACACCGCCACGAGGGCGGTGCACACGACGCAGAGCGTGCTCGCGATCAACGGCATCGTCCCTCGCACGTGTATCTTTCGAATCGACACCTCGCGCGAGCGCGCGGAGAAGGGTGCGAGCGCCATCGAACCACACGGCTCGTCCTCCTCTTCGTCTTCATCGTCATCTTCGAATCGTAACGCCCGGCGTCGCGGTGACGTCGGCCGCTCGCCCGATTCGCTCGCCTTGGCGGGCGCGGCGGTACTTTTTCTCGCGCTCGCGCGCGGTGGCATCGTCCGCGCGACGTCGCGTCGTGGAGTGAGGAGACGAATCACGCGCGGGACTCGTCGAACGGTCTCTTCGCGCGGCAACGGTCCCGGTCGGGCCCGGCGCCGACGTCGCGAGTGCGACGCGCGCGGACGCGCGGTCGACGCGCAAAAAAGCGACGGTAATTTTATCGCGTCGATCGCGCGCGTCGGAACGGTCGCGCGACGCGCGCGCGACGTCGAGCGCGCGCGTGCGCGCGCGCGGGCCGAGCGCCGAGACCATGTCCCCGCGCGCCGAGGACGTCGACGACGGCGCGTGGACGGTGCTCGAGCGCGTGGACGCGTCGAGACCAGCGTCGTCGTCGGACGCGGGCGACGACGCGACGGCGCGCGGAGGCGGGCGGACGCTCAAGCTCGTGCTGGTGAGGGGCGAGTCGGAGGCGTCGCGCGAGACGGCGACGGTGGTGGAGCGGGAGCGATGGACGAACGTGCGAGACGAAGACGACGTCGCGCCCGAATGCGAGGTGTTCGTCGCGCGCGCAGTGTTCGAGCGATGTCGAGCGGGATCGGTCGCGATGGCGAACGCCGGCGAGGTGACGCCCGCGCCGGCGGACGAACGCGCCGCGCGCGCGAGGGCGCGAGAAAAGCGCACGAGAGCGGCGACGCTCGCAGCCGCGCGAGGGGACACAGAATCGGAGATTTCGGCCAAAGCGCCTAAATTTATCGAGTTTGACGCGTCGAAACCGATCGAGATTCGCGTTAAGGCGCCCAAGGTTGAGGTGTCCGCCGCGGCGAGACGACTCGCCGAGACGTCGCTCGCCGCGCCCAAGCCGACGGCGATGTCCTCAAAGACATCCACCCCGACCGCGTCCGCGACCATCGACGCGTCGTCGTCATCCACGGAGACGACCGATACCGCGCCCGTCGTGCGCAAGAAACCGTCGCTTCCACCGAGACGCGCGGCTCGCGCGCCGCCGCCCGGTTTCGGCGGCGCCTAGCACCGACGCGATATCCATCGACGGGCCCCATCGCGCGTCCTTCACGTAGCCCTAGCGTTAGTCGAATCACGTAGAACGCATAGCACTCACACCGCCTCCACCGCGTTCGCGTCCTCGCGCGTTCGCGATCATCGCCCCGAACGCCGCGCGAGTCGCCCAGTCGCCGCGCGGGGAGAAAAGGAAAACCCGCGTGTAGCGCCGTCGCGCACCAACCGTTCGTCGCGATCGTCACCGCACACGACGCCGCGTCGCGCGCACACGGCGCGAGAGGTACGCCGGAGGCACCGCGCGCGATGCGACGAACGATCGCGCGCGCGTGCGCGCGCCTCGCGCGCGTCGACGCGACGGTCAAGACGTCGACCTCGGTGGGAACGCCGATGATGATGCGCTCGACGTTCGCGCGCGCGTCGGGCGCGTCCGCCGTCTCGAGCGTTCGCGCGACGCGATGGGTGTCGTCGACGACGTCGACGCGTCGAGCGAGCGGACTTCCCGAGCACGTCGTGATACCGATGCCGGCGCTGTCGCCGACCATGTCCAGCGGCGGGATCGCGAAGTGGCACGCGGCGATCGGGGACGAAGTGCGCGCGGGCGATGTGTTGGCGGACGTGGAGACGGATAAGGCGACGATGGCGATGGAGGCGACGGACGATGGGTTCCTCGCGGCGATATTGGTGAAGGAGGGGGCGACGGACGTGGAGGTGGGGACGCCGGTGTGCGTCATGTGCGAAGACGCGGGAGACGTGGCGGCGTTTAAAGATTACGAGAGCTCGGCGTCGCCGGTGGTGAAGGAAGAGACGCCGGTGAGCGCGGCGGCGGTGAGTGCGTCGAGCGCGAGCGCGACGGTGCGAGAAGAGGCGCCGAAAATCGTGCGGTCGTTTGACAGAGCGAGCGGCGACCGCGTGTTCGCGTCGCCTCTGGCGCGTCGTTTGGCCAAGGAACGCGGCGTGAGTTTAGACGCAGTGCGAGGCACCGGTCCGAATGGACGCGTGATCGCTGAAGACGTGCTCGCCGCGCGCGCGATGGACGCCTCGGTCGCCTCGACGCGCACGGTGGTGGCTGAACACCCGCTGTCCAAGTTCTTCCCTGACTTTGAAGACGTCAGCGTGACCGCCATCAAGCGCGTCACGGCGCAGCGTTTGACGGAGAGCAAGCAACAAGTGCCGCATTTTTACGTCACGGTCGACGTACGTCTCGATCACATGATGAACATTCGCAAGACGCTCAACGACCAGCTCGCCAACGACAAGTCGGCGGAGGGCGCGAAGATTAGCGTAAACGATCTCATCATCAAGGCGAGCGCCAAAGCGCTCTTAGCGGTGCCTGACGTGAACGCTAGCTGGTTGGGTGATAAAATTCGCAAGTACAAGAAGGCGGACATCTCCGTGGCTGTGCAAACCGAGCGCGGATTGATGGTGCCCATCGTGCGTTCAGCGTGTTGCCTCGGGCTCAAATCTATTAGCTCAGAAGTCAAGGCGCTCGCTGGACGCGCACGCGATGGAACGCTCACGCCGCACGACATGACCGGTGGTACATTCACCATCAGTAATCTCGGTATGTTCGGCGTGAAGAGTTTCGCCGCTATAGTCAACCCACCGCAAGCGGCTATTCTCGCCGTGGGCGGAGCGAGAAAAGAAGTCGTCAAAAACTCGGAAGGAGGCTACGAAGAAGTCTCCGTTCTGAGCGCGACGCTGAGCTGCGACCATCGCGTCGTGGACGGCGCCGTGGCGGCGCAATGGTTGCAATCTTTCAAAGGATACTTGGAGGATCCGATGACGATGCTCCTCTAGTAGAAGTGTAAAAAGTCCTATGAAAACGCTAAACTATTTCTTACCCGCAGCCTCGCGCGCCTCGATCTCTGCTTTTGCGCGCTCGAAATCATCGAACACTTCGCGCGGCACAGCCTTGGCGTTTATAATCTCCACCACGCGTTCCTCGCTTATGGTGTACTCGACCTCGACGTCGCAGAGCACCACGCGATACGTCTCAAACTTTCTCTTCTCCGCGCTCGCGTTTCGTTCGCGAATGGATCGAATATCGTACGACAAGACCTCTTTCACGAACTCTATAAATAATTCCACGTCGTCGTACAAGGCTTTCGCGGCACGACTCCGCGTGTATGAGCTCGAGAGCGGCGCTTCGGCTCGCTCGGCGATGGCGACGCGAACAATCTTCAACGGCTCGTCTCTCCCCGTAGCCTCTCTCCCCACCCAATCCGGCGCCGTCGAGTCCGGAATCGAATCACAAAATGGCACGTACGGTTTAATGTCCAACACCGGCGTCCCATCCACTAAATCTATCCCTCCTATCACCACGACGCCTCGCTCCGCGTCCACGCTCTCCACCGTTCCCACCGACAGTCCCACCGGCACCGGACGATGCGGCGTCCTCGTCGCCAACACACCCACTCGTTCGCCGTCCAATCTCGGCACCGCCACTTTCCCCTTCGCCGCGCCTCCGGTCTTCGTCCCGGCGAGGTTCGTGTTGGCGTGAAACACGTAAATCACCCACGCGTGCGAGTACTCGTCCAGTCCTTGCAAGAGATGTCTCGGAAGTTTTGAGTCAACCTTAATCTCGCACCTCGCCCTCGGCACGAGCGCGCCGCCCTGGCGAGGCGTGCCGTTGCGACGCGAGAAGGCGCTTCGAGCGTATGCGATGGGTTCGAACATCCCTCGAACCTTGGGGGCCTCGCGAACGCGTAAGATCGACTGCAAGCGCTTTTTTTCAGCCGCGGCGGCGCCGAGCTGTTTGCGGAAAGATGCGACGAGTCGCGCGTACGCGGCGCATGCGAGGGCGCACGCGAAGGTGAGCGCGGGCGCGCCCACGCTCACACCGTCGTGGCGCGACATATTGCGCGCGCGCGGTGGTGTGTTGTGCGAGACGACGCCACGCGAGAGAAGAGCGCGCGAGTGCGCGAGCGGCGGAAACAAACGTCGGTCTTTGATCTATGCGCGATGTAACAATTACTACATACATAGGCGACGTCGACATTATTGGAACACCTCGAATTCATCGAGTTCCTCGTCCTCCTCGTCCTCGTCCTCCTCGTCGAAATACGCGGGCTCGTCTCTCGTCTCCGTCACGAATGGCAACTCCACGTCCTCCGCGCCCTTGTACAACCCATCGAGATCGTAATTCAATCGAGAATTCGGCGAAAAAACGTGCACGACGACGTCGACGCAGTCTAAACACGCCCAATCGCCCTGTTGCGCCGCGGATTTCGGCACCGTGAGCCCGTATTCGTCGTTGGCCAAGTCTCTCATCTTCGCGCAGCACGCATTCATTTGCGGTCTGTTAAACGCCGTCGCGAGGACGACGTATCGCGCGTAAAACACGCTCTTGGACACGGATAACACTCGAACCTCCACCGCGCGCGTATCGTCCGCGATGACGGCGAAATCGATCGCCATTTTCCGCGCGAGCGCGTCTTGGGTTTCCTCGTCATCCGCCGCCTCCACCGCGCGCGCGCGCGTGCTCGGCGCGCGCACGACGACCCCGGTCGCCCGACCGCGCGTCCACCGCCGAGACGGCGACGGCGACGACGAGGTCGACGTCGTCGTCGCGATAAATCGCGACGCCGCTCCGGAGGCACAGCGCGTCATCGTGTGCCGCGCGACGCGCGTGTCCCGGCGGCTCTGTCCACACATAAATCCCATCCCGAGCCGTAGTCGAGAACTTTTTAACCTATCAATGTTTCCACGGACGCACTTTTTCACACCCACGTCGCCCCCCTCTGATTCGACTCGACGTCACTCTCTTCCACGACGATGTTCGCCGTCTCCGCTCGCACAGGTGCGTCCGATCGACTCGTCGCGCGTCTCGACGCGCGTCGCGATTCACCCATCGCGCGCGCGTGCGTCTCGCGCGCGCGCGCGCGCGTCGCGTCGTCGCCGACGGGCCGATGTTGCGTGACCGTCGCGATGGGGCTCGCGAGGCCGCCGCCCGGGTCGTCTCGCGATGGATGCGCGCGCGAGGTGACGCTCGGCGCGCGACGACGATGTGGATACATTCTCGCCGCGCGTTCGTCGTCTCCGTCGCGCGCGGACAATGGACGAGGCGCGCGAGGGATGCTCGACGTCGCTGAAGCGCGCGATGGGAGGTCGCGTCTGACCCTAACCCTCTTATCTGACCCGAACTGAACCGTTTTTCGCGACGCCCGCAGTCATCAAGGCGAACGCCTCCAGCTCGTTCGCGCCGCGCCGCGCGCACACGCACCAACGCGGTGCGCTCCAAGTCGTCGCCGCGGATAAGCGCACGCGACCGGCTGTCGCGGACGTCGCCGAGTTTCAAAAGTCGGCGAACGACACGGGGAGCTCGTCGGTGCAAATCGCGCTCCTCACCAAGCGCATCGAGGGTCTCACCGCGCACTTGGTCAAGAACAAGAAGGATTACGCCACGCAGCGTGGGTTGAAGAAGCTTTTGGGTCAGCGCAGTCGCCTTCAAAACTACCTCAAGAAGGAAAATTTTGCTGAATACTCGAAGACGATGGAAGGTCTCGGCTTGCGCGTGCGATGAGCGCGACGAGGCTCGCCGCGTAGGTATAACATAGACGTGCTTTTATTCTGTAGGTAATCATTCATTACGCTCAAACGACGGACGGCACCACCGTGCACTGCGTCTCTCTCCCCGTCGCTCTCTCTCGCGCATTCTTCTCCCCCGCGTTTGTTCCCTCATCCTCTCCCTCTCTCTCTCCCGCCTCCTTTCCTGAAAGGGGGGGGGCGGGACAAACGACCGTTCGGGACTCAAAGATGTGTCCACGTAAAAAACGCTCGAAACGCCTCGGAAAAGTCGCGTCCGAGTCTCGTCGTCGTCGTCGTCGTCCTCGTCGTCGTCGTCGCGTCACACGTCGCCCGCGCGCGAGACGATCGACCGTTCGGCGCGCATCGTTCGTCGTCCACCGCACTATCGATCGACGCGACGCGAGCGACGACGGACGATACAGGATCGGATCGGGGCGTCTCTCTCGTCTCGTCCGGGCCGAAGGAGGATGACGCGTCCCGAGTGCGTATCCCTGGCCGTCGTCGGATCCGGACGCGCGGCGCTGAGCGTGCTCTCGCGCGTGACGAACGACGAGCGAGCGTCGTGCGTCGTCATCGATCCCTCGGCGTCGTGGTTGCACGCGTTCGCGAGGACGCATCTGCGACTCGGGACGACGCACCTGCGGTGCGCGACGACGCACGTGCCGTTCGAGAGCGCGTGCGGGTTGGAGAGGTACGTCGAGACGACAGGGAAGAGGCGAGAGATATATAGAGCGAGCGATGGATTGAGTGGAGTGCCGAGCGTGCGCGTGTACGCCGAGTATTGTGCGTTGACGGTGCATGAACAGTTCGCGGACGCGCGCTTGGAGCGAGGCACGGTGATCGAGGCGAGATGGTGCGCCGGGGATTCGCCCGAGGTGACGGAGGCGAGACGCGAGGGCGAGCGATCGAACGATGCGTCCGTGAAAGATGCGGTGGAGAGCATGCGTTTCGGGGCGATGGTGCTGACGTTGGATACCGGGAAGACGTTCATCGCGGCGAGGTGCGTGTGGACGCCGAAATTTTCCGCACCCGTGGCGCCGTCGTGGGTGGTGGAAGCCAAGGCGTCGTACGCGAAAATGTACGGGTCGTACGACGGTCAGAGTAACGCGTGCGGTATATTCATGGCGAGAGATGTCGACGTGGGGTGTGAAGAGAGAGTGCGCGATAAGATCATTCTCGTCGTCGGCGGAGGGTGGACCGCGGCGACGCTCGCCGTCGCCGCACAGAGACGAGGCGCGAGAGCGGTGACGCTGCTGAGTCGACGAAAGATAAGCGTGAGCGAGTACGAGTGCGACAAGAAATACTTCGGGAACAAGGGTCTGTATGAATTTCACGCGTGTGAAGATCCGCAGATACGAGCGAGAAGGTTAGAGTCTTACAAGTCGCCGGCGAGCGTCAACGAGCACACCTACCGTCAACTCAGGGACGCCGAGGCAAAGTCTGGAACCAGCGATCTCTCTCCGCTATACGTGAGCGAACAGCGCGTTATACGAGGCGTGACGTGGAGCGAGCAGGACAAACGCTGGCGCGTGCGGACCGCGCCGACCGACGAGGCCAAGGTTGAATTCGAGTCGACGATGTATAGACGATATCGCGACGAGGGCATCGAGCCGGACATGGCGATGCAAGCGCACTTTGAACGCGAAGTCACGGTGACGTACGACGAGATATGGCTTGCGTGCGGTGAATCGGTGAACGCGACGCACGATCCAGCCCTTGAGAAGCTGATTCAGACGACTCCAACAGAAATCGCGCTCGGGTTGCCCGCGCTCGTCGAGGAAAAGTTTGAGTGCGCGCACGAGAAAGGTCTTACGGCTGCCGCGGGCGGAAAGGGCGGTTGTCGATGGCCGGGCACTTCTATGTATGTAATCGGCGCGTACGCAGCGCTCACGATCGGTCCGTGTGCGGATTTATCCGTGGGACATCGATTGGCGGCGAAACAAATCGTCGACACGATGAAGAGGCATCAGTCGATGATTTTACAGGATAAAAATCCGTACGATACCACGGCGAGACCGGTTCAGGCGCAGAGAACGCCAGACAGAGGCGAAACATTCGACAGATTCGCGATGCTTCCTCCAGATCTCGCGGTTAAAGGTCTCATCGATATCGATAGGTTACTCGGCGATAAGGATTTCGAACGCGTTGAGCTCGATCATTTTGAGATGTACGAAGAAGATTTGATCGCAGACATACGGTTGAAACTTTCAGAGTCCATTGCAGCGCGCGATGTATACGTGTGCTTCCAAGAGCGCGCGCTGGAGATGTGGGCCATCGGAGAAAAACGCGCGTATCGCTTCTTCATCCCGAAACTTTACAAAAACGTCATAGTGGACCGATGCTCGTACAAGGTGCAACCGAACAGGAATCGGGTGATACTGAAGATTCAGAAATACACAAATCATTATTGGAGGTTTCTGCGGGGGTGAAAACTAGCGATCAAGACTTAAAACTACAACATGTTTCAATCATTACACACAATCACTGATGATTTTCGTGCATTTATAGTTCCTCTGCGTTTTCACTGTCTTTCTCGTCGTCGTCCTCTTCGTTGAAAACATCGTTCGCTTCGTCCGCGAGCGCAATGAGGTATTCCTCGAGCGCTTGCTCGCGAGCGCGATTGATAGCGCGCACCTCGTCCGGCGTCTTCCAGATGCACTTCTTGAGCGTGTGGCAGATTTCGTAGTGACGATCCCGGCGCAGCTTGCTGTGAAGTAAATTTTGCACATACGGTCTGCTCTTGACGAGGTCGTAACACACTTGCTCGAGCTTAAGCTTCTGCCTTGGAATGCGATACGGGTGCGTGCGAAGCGAACGTACGATGAATTCGTGCGTATCAACCTTTTGATCGTACGTGTCGTCGCCCTCTTCAACGTCCACGGTGTTCTCCTCGGCGAGTTTCAAAGGATCGAAGCGCTCCTCCTTGGGATTCAACTGAGAAAACAAATCGTATCCCAGGAGACCGAGATCGATGGCCCATCTGTACTCGTTCAGCGCCATCCTCGCGCGCTTACCCATCTCTGTTCCCTCGTACTGACCGTGCAAACGTAATTGGCTCACCGCGCGCAATCGCAACCACGCCGCTGCCGCGACGTGTCCCGTGAGGTTATTCAACCCGTACTTCTCACCGAGCACGTTCCCATCGCAAAATTCTTCCGGTTCCGTCGCTTCGTGCATCAAATCATACATCGCCCCGCCCGTGACGTCGTCCGGGTGATGAAACTTGGTCTCCACCAGCTCGTCGTACAGCGTCTTCGTCTCGTTCAGCACCGCCATGCACGCCCCGCACGTCAATCCGTGCATGTACATGGTGGACAAATCGTCCGCGAAGATCTGCGTGCCGTCGAAATCCGCTGCGTACGTGGGACCCTTGAGCGGTTCCGGTTTTTTCTTGAGCGTGTCGGTGAAATCTTCACCGAATTTCACGGCGCCGATCGCGCGCGGTGCGAGCGCGAGGGCGAGCGCGACGACGGAGGCGAGGCGCGACATGGTCTTTACGATAGTTAGCGCGCGTTGAACGATTCGCACGATCGCACGTCCGCGTCAAGGACTGCCGATGGACCCCCATCGTGGAGGGTGTTCACGCACCGCTCGCTTAGTCGTCCCGAGCGCCGACGAGGTCGAAACGCGCGGGCAAGAAGAGGCGTACGAACGGCACGCGCGCGTGTACACGATGGGCGATGACGTGAAGTTTCAAACGCGTGGTGATACAAAGCGCGTGACGCGCCGACTAGAGAGATGATACGCTCGAAACGAAAGCAATACTGGTGAAAGGATCTATGCAAGACGCGAAGAATACAGTTTTTCGGCGACCGCGACGGATCAACGACGAGACTTGGATCGGGTCGTCTTTCTCTCGGAGACGGCGGTGGTCTTCGTCGATTTGCCCTTGGCGGCGGTCTTGGTGGTCGATTTCGCCTTGGTGGTCGTTTTCTTGGCGGCTGGTTTTTTGGCCGTCGGTTTCTTGGCGGGCTTCGTCGGAGCGGATGAGTCGCGTGCCCGCTTCGCGCCTGCTCTCGCAGACTTCGGGCCATCGACGCGTTCGAGACACCATGCGATAATATCATCGCAGATGTGATCGCTCGTCGGTCGCTCGTGGCACAAATCGTGAAAGACGCCGTCGACCCACTCGAGACGTTTGTCCGACGTGTTCGCTCGTTCGATGAGCATCTCGCTCGATTTCGGATCCGTCATCTCATCCTCTCGACCGTGAAAAGAAATCACTGGCATGGTAATTTTCTCTAATTGGCCCTGTTTCTTCAGTCGCAGCGTGCTCAGGTAGGCCTCGGCGGCGACTCGAACGCGCGTGTATCGCACACCGCTCGCCCACGTGTGCGGGTCCTCTTCCACCTCCTTTTGCGTCAAAGGAAACTTGGCGTTCTTCATCGTCTTCGCCAAAGGTACTCTCGGAATGAACATCGACAACAGCGTTGTGAACGGAAGCAACACGCGATTCAAGGGTCGTTTTGACAATTTATCCAAACTCAACATCGGCGCCAACGTCACCAAGCCGTTCGCCGACGTCGGATACTCCATCGCCGTCTTCGTCGCCACGTACCCTCCCATACTCGTGCCGACGATAAATACCGGCACATCAGGTCGCTCATCTCGAACGTACCCACAAAACTTCGCGAAATCATCCACTAAGTGATCCAATCGATGAAAATAACACCGCTCACCCGCCGCCGCGCTCTCGCTTCGTCCGTGTCCCTGATGATCGAGACAAAACAGGCTCACGTCCGACTTGTTCATGCGCTCGGGCCACGACGTCTCGTAGTGTCGCCTCGGCGTTCCCGGTGGGACGCTCGCGAGCATCTCAAACGAGCCGTACACGCCCAAACCGTGCGCGAAGACGACGACGCACTTCGGTCGGGGAACTTCCCACGAGTACCAGCGAATTTTCAGTCCGGCGTCGTTCGTGAAGTCACCCGTGCGAGAGACGCGCGCGCACGCGGCGCGGAGTTCGGGTTCCCATTTCTTTTTGGGGTAGGCGTTCATACACGCCGTGTTGTGTCGCGCGCGGACGCGGAGTGACGCGCGAGGTGAGATTTCTCTGGGGACGCGACGGGACGCCGAAAAACTTTTTCAGAAGAGCTTTTTTGGAAAAAGTCGCCGCGCTCGCGGGAAAGTGCTACAGAGACTACGGATGAAGACGTCGCGAACGGCGGTTGGTGTGAGAATGATGGTACGAGAGTGTCGCTTCACGCGCTGTCGTCGGCGCCGAGGACGTCGGCGACGATGGACCAGCGAGACGCGTGCGCGCTCGGACCGGGGACTCGGCGAGAGAGACCCGCCGCGTCGTGCTCGGCGAGCGCGCGAGCTAGATTGGCGATCCACGGCGCGCCGTTCGTGCTCGCGGGGACGTATGGTTCAATGTTGGACGCGTTTTCGTCGCTCTTGGCGTCGTTCGTCGCGGCAGCGACGACGGCAGAGATGACGTCGGGATCGACTGGTTGCGGCGCAAAGTCATCCGGTCGGAATCGCGACACGACGGACGCGAGTTCCTTGGCGGTGATTTTACCGCCGACGATGTCCGCACGGAGTTTGGAATCGACCAACGCGTCCTTGGGGATCATACACACGTCGGCGGTGGCTCTGAGCTTCGGAACGACGGTCTCTGGCGTGCCGGCGATGTTGAGCTCTTTCGCCGCGGCGACGAGCGCCGAAATGGCGCGCTTCAATTCCGCTCCAGCAGCAAACGTGAGCGCGCCACCGCCCGGTATCATGCCATTCACCTTGGCGTCGTCCTTGGGGTTGATAAGAACGTCCAACACCGCTTCGTCGAGCTTCAAGATCAAATCTCTGAGGATGTTGAGCTGCAGTTCTGCCAACAACGGTTTCGTGGAATTTCCCTTTCCTTCGGCGTTGGCGACCGAATCGTACCCGAGTCGCGCCTTGGCGAACTGGAAGAGGGCGACCCAAGCGCGGCCTATGCGCTCGCCGTCGCCGTCGAGCTGCGTTTTCAAGTTGAGGAGACCAAGAGTGGCATCGTGGTGGCAAAGCACGGCACCAAACGTGGCTGACCAGAGAGAGTCAAACGCGCAGTCGCGCGCCAGCACTTCGAGTTCGAGCACGTCGCGAGTTTCGATGTCATCCATCGTCGCAAGCGACACGCGAAGAGCGATAAGTTGAGCGCAAAGATACAACAATCGCGCTGGATTCGACATTGCCCCCTTGATGGCCACCCCGAACGCATCCATGATCCTGTTAAACTCGAGTTGACTGGCATCCGGCCCTTTGTTCCGTCGCACCGCCGCGATGCGGTCTTGCAAGCTGAGCGCGGTTGTGAACTCGATGTTCTCGGCGACACCGTGAATGAGAACGTCTGAAATAGACATGCTCACGATTTCGTCTTCAACCAGTCGGTTTACGCTAGGTTTCATGAGAGAATCGACGAAACGAGTGCGTCTCGTCGCCGGCGTGTAAAAGGCATCCGTCTCCGTGCCCATCGGAGTTCTAAAGCCAATCGTGCCTTCAGATGGAGAGTCTGAAAACAACATCGTATTTGCTTCTTCGGCGAGAACAGCTTCGGCATACGCGTCTACATCGCGCTCCGCTGCCTTGGCGTTCTCTTCCATCTGTTGCTCTCGCTCCTCCTGTAATCGAGCTTCATGTTCCGTGATTCGAACATTTTCTACGCGAACACGCTCTTCCTCCGCTCGAGCCGCGTTTGCTACTTCCTGCGCCACGCGGGATCGTTCGACCTCTTCGAGTCGCTTTCTCTCAGCTTCCGCTTCCAGAGCCCACTGGCGCTCTTCTTCGGCCCGAAGCTCCGCGAGTCGACGCTCCTCTTCGGCTTGAGCGACGCGCATGGCTTCCTCCTCAGCGAGTCGACGCTCCTCTTCGGCTTGAGCGACGCGCGCGGCTTCCTCCTCAGCGAGTCGACGCTCCTCTTCGGCTTGAGCGACGCGCGCGGCTTCCTCCTCAGCGAGTCTGCGCTCTTCCTCAGCCTGAGCAATGCGCATGGCTTCCTCCTCAGCGAGTCGACGCTCCTCTTCGGCTTGAGCGTCGCGTGCGGCTTCCTCTTCAGCGAGTCTGCGCTCTTCCTCAGCCTGAGCAATGCGCATGGCTTCCTCCTCAGCGAGTCGACGCTC
>Ga0181572_10002152_pt1 | contig 14191 bp, 27 predicted proteins | sample 101ome_26_FD_133004 | JGI IMG/M metagenome (GOLD analysis project Ga0181572, IMG submission 133004) | Coastal salt marsh microbial communities from the Groves Creek Marsh, Skidaway Island, Georgia - 101408AT metaG (megahit assembly) | ecosystem: Environmental > Aquatic > Marine > Intertidal... | reverse complement strand
GCTTTAGTATATGCTGAAGCCCTACCTTCAAAAAAGTTTTGGTGTTCAACTCCAATAACTTCATCCCACCAAGTCAAAGGATTATCACTAATACCAAAGTTAGGTTTTAAACCTAGCTGAAGTAATCTTCTATCAGCAATATATCTATTGTATTTTTTCATTTCATCTAAAGTCAATCCTTGAACATCGCCCATTTCAAAAACTAACTCAATGAATTTATCTTCATGTTCAACCATTTCTCTACAGATATCGTACAGTTCTTTTTTAAAATCATCTGTCCAGATATCTAAGTTCTCTTTGATAAGAGTACGAAATACTTTTGTCATACCCTCAACATGTAAAGACTCATCACGAATACTGTAGTCAACAATTTTACACATGCCCTTCATCTTATTAAATCGTTGGAAGTTAATTAAGATAGCAAAGCTAGAAAATAATTGTAGTCCTTCTGTGAAACCAGAATAAACTGCCAATGCTTTAGCTACATCTTTTAAATCTTTCTTTGATTTAATCTCACCAGTTTTAAACTGATGTATGTAATCATGTTTAGCTGACATCTCTTCATACTTAGCAAATGCTTTGTACTCAGACTCTGGCATACCAACTGTATCTAACAGTAAAGAATAAGCATGTTGATGTATTGATTCAATGTTTGCAAATGAACCCATCATCATTCTTAGTTCTGGTTTTCTAAACATAGGTATATACTTTTCATAATAACCCGCACCTACATCTACATCTGATTGTGTGAACAATCTAAAGATTTGTGTTAATAAATTTTTTTCTGATGGTGAAAGTTTTTGATTCCAATCCTTCACATCTTCATGCATTGGTACATCTTCGGGTAACCAATGTAACTGATTTTGTATTGTATAATAATCGAATGCCCAAGGGTACTCGAATGGTTTATAATAAGTTCTTTCATCAAAAATTGGACTTAAGCTTCGCATGATAAACATTCCTCCTCTGTTGCTTCTTGTTCTAGTTTAACTCTTTTGACTTTTATATTTATATTCTCTGCACTTTTACCTTCTCTACTTCGTAGATAATACAAACTCTTTAATCCTTTTTTCCAAGCTTGATAATGTACTTTATTAGTATATCTTAAAAAGTTATCATGCTCTTCTTGTTTAGCTTGTACCTTTGGTGCAACAAAGAATAAGTTAACTGATTGTGCTTGACAAATAAATTCTTGTCGTTTAGATGCATGTTCGATAACCCAGTTTTGGTCTATCTCATCTGCAGTTTTAAAAACATCCTTTTCTAAATCAGTTAGAAAGTCAAGGTGTTTTACTGAACCAGTATTCTCACTAATACTTTGCCAGATTTTATCTTTGAAATGTTGGTAATCACTATCATATTCTTTTTGTAGTTCCTCCGAGTTGTTCCATTTCTGTTTAAGTAAATTGTGAAGTTGTCTATTCCTTACTTGGAATGAACCATTTAAAGTTTTATGTATAAATACATTTGCTCTTATTGGTTCGATTGAAGGACTAGTTCCTCCACAAATAATTGATGATGTAGCATTAGGTGCAACAGCTAACAAGTGTGCGTTACGCATTCCTGTTCCTTCCATGTCTGGTGCTTCACCTCTTTCTTCTGCTAACTCCATAGAAGTTTTACTAGCTAACTCTTTTATCTGTCTAAACATTTTTAAATTTTGACCTGTAGCTATTGGTCCTTCAAATGGTACATTTAATTTTTGTAAATAAGTATGGAAACCCATAGCACCTAGACCTAAACTTCTTTCTCTGTATGCACTATATCCTGCTTTAGTAAATCCTTCCATACCTTTTTTAACTTTCATATCTAATACATCACCTTTGTAATCATATGTAAAATCATATGTCGCTTGAATAAAATGTTCAATAACATTATCTAACATTCGTACCATGTCTGGTATAAATGTAGCTGATGTTGACCATTCGTCATACTTAGCAAGGTTGACACTTGATAAACAACAAACTGCTGTTCTATCTTCATCTGTAGGTAAAGTTATTTCACTACAAAGATTAGATTGTTTAATACTTAATCCTAATTTTTTCTGTGTCTCTGGCAAACTTCTGTTTGAAGTATCAACAAAGTGTAGATAAGGTTCACCAGTTTCATGTCTTGTTTCTAAAATTAATCTCCACAATTCTCTAGCATTAATAGACTTTGCAACTTTTTTAGAGTGCGGGTCAACAAGTTTCCATTCTATATTTTTAGATACTGCATTCATAAACTCATCAGTAATATTAATACCATGATGTAGGTTAAGACATTTTCTGTTTGCGTCACCACCAGAAGACTTACGCATAAATAAAAACTCTTCAATCTCTGGATGAGATATGTCCATGTAACAAGCATAGCTTCCTCTTCTTGTTGTTCCTTGATTGAATGCTAACATCTGACTATCAACAACTCTCATAAAAGGTATTGACCCAGTTGATTTAGAACCATGAGAAGTAGAAGTACCATCACTTCTTACATCACCCCAGTACCCACCTATACCACCACCATTACTAGCTAACCAAATGTTTTCATCATAGTGAGAAGACAAACCAGTTCTACTATCTGGTACATAATTTAAGAAACAAGATATAGGTAATCCTTTTCTTGTACCTGCATTAGAAAGAATAGGAGAAGAAAAACCAAACCATAAATTACTAGCATAATCATAAATTCTTTGTGCCATATCCCAATCTGTAGTACCTCTATAAGTAGAAACATATTTTGCAGCACGAGCAAATGCATGTTGCGGTGATGTTTCGTTTTTATCTAAGTATCTATCTTGTACTGTTGCTATACCAAATGGTGTTAAGTTATTATCTCTTTCTAAGTCTATTTTTATTTTCATTGTTTTCCTTCTTTCTCTCTACATTCTCCCGCTATTGACATGTATGCTGACGCATCAATGTAAGTGTCTGGTTTTGGGTTACCAAATTTTGCTCTTGCAATTTTTAAAAGTGTCATACATATTGCAACATCATGTCCTGTAATTGGTATGTCAAAATATGCTGACCAAAGTTTAGCAATATTCTGATGATTAATTACTTTATCACCATAATCATTTGCCCTTTCACCTGTAATTAATTTTACTGCTGTCTCTAAATATTCTTTAGTTATGTTTTTTGTCATCTAACATTTCTCCTATCATTATCTTTTCAAATTCATTCATACCTATATATGTAGCTAACTGAGGATTTTTTTTAGCAAACCAAAAAGTTCCTTGTGCTAAAGTCATTACCTGTCTGTCACCTTCTACAAGATTAACTAACTCAATGTCAATCTTTTTTGTTTTGCCCACACCAACTGGTGTAAATACTATGTATGCTTTACCGCTTTCCATTCTTTGTCATCCATCCTTTCGGTATAACCTTGTCACAAAATTTAATCTTATACTTAGTACACCAGTCAGCATAAGTTGTTTTTGAATTTTTATTTATCTTTACCTTTGCGTTTTGAAAACAGATACGAATATCGTAGTCACCCATACTTTGTAAGTACAGATGTTTTTTTCTGTCAGCTAAAGTAAATCTACCCTTTAACTCAACAAAGATATTAGTATGAGGAAAATACAAGTCGGGAAGATAAGTCCGAAGAATAGCCGGTTGAACATAGTTTATCTTCTTGTATTCATAAAAGAACTTAATCTTTTTAGGAAGGTTAGTAATAATTTCTTTTTCAAATTTGCTCCTATATCTTACCATCTTTTGATACCGCTTGGAATATTTTCAGTACCCTTTATTATAGCATCAAGTTGCTCAAATGTCAAGTATGGATTTCGTTTTAACTTCTTAATTATCCACTTATACGACCACGCAGATAGTCGCACTTGATTTTGAAATACATAGTGTGTTTGTTTTGGTGCATAATCTAGTACATTTTTTTCGTTAACTAGTTTTCTTTCGTGTTCTGGTAGAAGAGAGTGAAGCCATTCTACCATAATAGTCTTTGCTCTTCTTCTAATTTTTTTTATTTGCTTTGTATTCATTCTGTACCTTTATTAGTTTAAAATTAACTTCTCTATCAAAATATCTATAACTCATCTTTACTGGTTTAAACTTGTAAAGATAAGAAAAAACAATCTCTTCATCTAAATCTTTACAAGAATAAACATCAAGCTGAACAAGTGAGGGATTGTCCTCATCCCAAACATGCATTGCTATATGCGAAGTTTCTATAATAGTAACTGCTGTTAATCCTCTGTTTCCTATGTTGTCACAATACTTTAGATATGGACCACCAAGTATCTTCATGTCTATATCTTTTATTAATTTTTTTAACCAAAGTTTAGTTGACTTTAAATCTTTGGGTGGGTCTAATACTTCTGCTCTTACAAGTAAGTGCTTGTGTTTCAACATAAATTATTTTTCTATTATCTTCACCTCTTCTACTTTTGGTTCTTTAGCAATGTGTGTGAAGTACACATTACCACTTGCATATTTAAATGCTCTCAATCCTTTACCTTCGTTTGTATCTTTATGACACTCAACTTTGTGTGAACAGAATACACAACCCGCAGGAAGTTTCATGTTACCTGCTTTCTCATGTGGTATTGGTTCATAACATTTAGGTGGAACTTCTTTTAAATCTAACTTCTCTTTAACATCTTTAATTAAAGTTTTAATATTTGGTTTAGTTAAATCATCTGGTCTGTATAAAGCAAGTTGTCCAGTTGATTTATTGATTGCAAGAAAACCACCTTGTTTTGTTTTCTCATTCTCTTCATATCCTGTTAGCTGTGCGATATAACCAAATGGGTCATCCTCTGCAAGTGTTCCATTCTCAAACTTTTTAAATGAATATGCTGACGCAGTTTTAACATCAACAACTTCACCATCAATCTTACTATCCATATGACCAATAATACCATCAACATTAACTTTCTTTTGTTGGTCTGTTACTTCGTGTCCTGCTAAATCAGTTAAGAATAAAACAAGATGTTCAAGTATATGTCCATACAAAAACTTTAATTGTAAAGAAGGATTTGATTTTTCTTTCTTTATTGGTTTGTGTTTGTCATACCAAAGTTGTCTCAATGGTCTTCCAAGTATAGACATTCGTAAAGAACTTCTATCTTGTTTAACTGGATTAGTCCAGTCAACTATTGCGTCTTTGATATTAGTTAAAAATTTATTTAGTTGTTCATCTGAAACTTTCAGTTTCTTACCATCCCCAAGATTAGTAAGTAGATTATTAATATCGGGAACTAAAGTATCTAATGTCTTAGTGTGTTTCTTTCCAGTTGTTTCCAATTTTATACTCTCCTGTTAATGGACATCTTATATTTAATTCCTTACCCGCATTAGTAATTGATTGAACTGCAAGTTGTCCTAGTTGTTCTGCTTGATTTTCTTTTACTTGATATTGAAACTCATCATGGACATTAGCTACAGGCAAAGCATCAATATTATTTTTCTCAATCTCTCTGTCTAATAATACTAATGCTTTCTTCATTGCTATTGCCCCTGCTCCTTGGATGAGGGTGTTGACTGCTGAGTGCTTTTGTCTGATGATGAGGTTTCTTTGGTCGATTCCTTTGAGATATCCTTTTCCACAAGCGAGGTCCACTCTGTCTCGCAACTTTTTAAGACTTGGTAAAGACTTAAGAAATCTTTCTTTAATCTTTCTTCCATACTCTTTAGACCTTCCACAGATACTTCCGAGTTTTTTGTCACCTGCCCCATAAATGAACGCATAGATAAATGTTTTTGCAGTATCTCTGCTTTCCAACCCTGCAAGAGTTTGATTTGTAGTGTGTATATCTCCATTAATGACTTCATTAATATACTCCTTATCGTTCATGTAGTGGGATAATATTCTTAACTCCAGTCCACTTGCGTCTATTCCCACTAATTTATATCCGCTAGGAACTGTCCATAACTCCCTGCATTCTTTTCCATAAGGAGAGTACACAGCAGGGATTTGAGCCATGTTGGGCGACTGATGACTCATTCTTGAAGTTATTGCACCATTGGTAATAACTCTTCCATGTACTCTCCTATCTTCTGCTACCGCTTCAATCCAAGAATTAATCATTGCAATTCTTTTTTGCAGTAGAAGAAACTCGTTTATCAATTCCGCTTCGGGAATGTTTTTAATCTCTGATAAAACTTTTTCATCAACAATTACATGACCTTTGTCTGTTTTCTTTTTAGGTTTCCAACCTAGTTTCATAAGTCGTTCACCTATTTGTTGTCGTGAACCTAAGTTAAACTCTTGATACTTAACCTTTGTAAATGGTTCACCTTTAACATAACCTCTTGCTTTATTATTTGACTTAGGTATAAAAGTTTCTTCAATTCTAATTGGTGGAAAAGTTTCTCTAACTTTACTTTGTACTTCATCAATCTTATTCTGAAGTCTAGCAAGTAGTATGTGTGCTTTCTCACTATCAAAAAGAAATCCTGTCTGTACTTGTTTCTCAATAATTCTTGCAACATCATGTTCTAAGTCTATAGATTTTTGAGAGAAACCTTTACCTTGTCTTTGTAATAATTCATAAACTTTTTTAAGAAGTTTAACATCACGAATACAATACTCTAACATTTCTAAAGAGAACTCAGAAAAATCTTTGAACTCTAACTTATTGTAAGCAAACTTATTTCCAAATGCTCTTAAAGAATGTCCACCTTCTCTTACTGGTTTAAACAATCTTGATAGTATAAGTGTATCAGTAACCTTTCCTATCTTAAATAAATCTACACCAAGAACTTTCTTGATTACTGGAGCATCAAATCCTATGATGTTGTGTCCAATAAACTCTTGATAATTCTTCGCATCATTCTGAAATTTATGTAAATCATTCGGAGTATAACATACAAGATTGCCCTTGTCACAAATAGTGACCAAGCAAAAAATCTTGTTAGGTAATTCAGAACCATTAACAATTTCGGTTGTCTCGATATCCAGAAACAATTTTCTTTCACCCACGATTTAATCCCTTCTATTTAAAATTTATCTTCTTCTGTCTCATCACCTTGAGGTTTATCTACTTCGTTAAGTCTGCCAGTATCTTTGTCCCAATATAAGTAACATGCAGGACCAGTCATACCCACAAATCTATTCTTCAATACTCTCAATGTGGTTGTGTTTCGTTGTGCAATGTCTTCACTCTGACTGTCTCTTTCTAATCCAAGAACCATATCAGATAGTTGAGCAATAGAACCCGAACCTCTTAGTTGTGCAAGTGAAGTGACTGCTCCTTCTTCATGTCCCTTACCATCTGGTCTTCGTAAGTGAGACACTACAATCAAAGCAATATCTGTTTCTTGTACTAGTGTTCTTAGTTTAGTCATTACTTCATCAAGTGCTTTTCTTTCGTCACCAAACTCTTGAGAAGATACTATCATACTTATGTGGTCAAGAACTATGAACTTACAATCCAAAGCTTTTGCCATGTATCTAACTCTAGCAATAATATTATCTACTGAATTAGAACCGAAGTGATTGTAGAAATAAAATCTACCAGTACCTACTGTCTTGTTGAAGTAGTTTGTTTTATCTTCATCCGATAAATTAATATCGGGTCTTCGCAAAGGTAAGTTAGCTTCTGTTCCCATGATATCTAATGCAGTTATCTTAGGACTTTCCTCTAACATAATCATTCCAATGTTACTCTCTGTACTTTTGAATATATGATATACTAACTCTTTAATGACTGATGTTTTTCCAAGTCCAGTCCCTGCGGTAATAGTAACCAACTCACCACTACGAATACCATAAGTTAACTCATCTAGTCCTTTCCATCCATAATCTATTCTGGATTTTACTATTGGTTGTAGTACCTCAGAAAGTAATTGACTACCCTCTACGATACCATCTGGTGCATGTATAGGTGCATTCCACCAAGCTTTTACATACTCCTCATACTTCTTAGAACGCAGTAAATCGTTTGCGTCTTTGTACACTTCGGGAAGTTTAACTATCTTAACTTTCCCGGGTTGAAATAAGTCTGCAACTTTAACACTTGCTTCTCTTCCAACCTCATCATTATCAAAATTGATAACAATATTGTCGAATTTATCCAACCAAGAATAACTTTTCTTGATATCTTTTAGTGCTGAAGCAACTCCATTCTTAATAGAAACTACTGGATATTTTGAACCTAACATCTGATAGACTGACATTGCGTCAACCTCACCTTCTGTTATGGTTACATACTTCCCACCATTAAATAATTGCTGACCGAACAATCCAGAATTGGATGTCGAACCTAGAATTGAAAATTGTTTATCTTTAACATACCTTGTCTTTGTCGCAATCATCTGACCTGTTTCATCATAGTATGGATAGATATGTTTTGCGATAAGATTATTGCCATTGTACATAACCTTAACTCCATACTTCTTACAAGTCTCTGAACTAATTCCTCTATCTGATATTGAAGATAGAGTACCTTGATGATAACTTAAGTCTGTTATCTTTTCTGCTGTTTGCATGTCGCCCCTTTGTTGTTGTTGATTTATCCCTGTTTCATTTGGGAAGAAAGTGGTGCAAGAAAAACAATAGCTACTGCCATCATCATTAACACTTCTTGCATCACTACTTCCACACTTCGAACAAGGGACATGATATTCTACAAATTTAGATTTGTCTTCATTCATTGTCGCCCCTTGTTTGATTGTTTAAAACTCCTCGGTGTTACCTTCTGCTACGAAACCACCATCCGAGACATCAAAGTCTTCGCCATATGGCACGAGGTCAAGTACCTGTACTGCTTGTAAATCCAAGCTTGTACCAGACTTACCTGCAAATGACCAGTCAAAAGGTTTGTATAAAACTTTAACCTTTGAACCATTACCTACTAACACATCAATAGGATTTTTTGCAGAGTCCACTAGTCTTGGCATAGGATTTTTAGTCCCATCCGCCCTAGCTACTTTTCTTTTAAACTTGATAATAGAACCTCTATCATCTTGTTTAACTGTAACACCCTTACCTTTAAACTCCTCTGCAGTTTTTTCGTCAACTGCTAAGTCGATTTGATATACAGGTTCGAATGTTGTATTAGGTCTAGTCACACTAGCCCAATATGCTTTACCTTCAACTGTTGGCATATATACCTCCTATATTATTATTGAAGTTTGTATTATAGCACAAAACAAAAACAAAGTCAAGTGCTAAAATATTTTTTATTGTTTTAATTTTAAAAATAGTCATTACTCTATTAAGATATTTATAGATATTATTATTAATATTATAATAATAACTATTAATAATCTTTAACATAGTTAAATAATTTATTTAAATTAAACATATTATATCATATAATTGTGTCGAAATCAAGACAAAAATAAATTTATTTTATACCTGCGACATTTTATTTGCTAGATATTCGGCACGACTGGGTGTTTGTTTAGCCCATCTGCTGTCCAACATTTCAAGTTTCGCCCCTTCAAAATTTAACTTGGCAATGTTTTCAAACATCTTATTGAACTTACTTACACCCGCCTTGCCTAATTGGAAACACATGTTACAAAATATAGATATGACTTTCATCTTTCTGTCTATATCTAGTAGTTCGAAGTCTGTGTTTGTCAATCTTTCTTTGACTAAAGAATTTGCATTAGCCCATGCTAAATCAAAGTCTTCATCAAAAACTTTTTGCAACTCCTCTCTTGAGTAGGCAACTCCTTTCTCAAAATGGTCGGTGTCTTTTACTAGATGACCCCAACCTATAGTATCAAACCCGAGTGAATCACTATATATAGTATCTCTAAATCCCTCGTGTTCTTGTATCTCCTTTTTTACCTGTTCTATTTCTTTAAACATTGTCATAAAACTCCTTTCGAAATATTTCTTTTATAGGTATTAATACACATTTACTTGCTTTGTTGTCGCCCACATTTTTTGTCAACTTATCTTTGTAACTATCAACAATCTTTTTTAGAATGTCTGTTTTAAAAACAAGTGTACAAAATTCTTTATCCTTTAACTCTAATCTATGAAACCAATAGTCACTTGTCGTTGCATAAATACCGCTTGGTTTCCCTCGATACTCGTACTCAATGGCAATGTTTCCTGTTCTTTGCCACCAATCTCTTTCCGATTTGACTTCTATCTGACATTTAGAGAACATGTCTTTAACTTTTTGTTCTCGTATCTGTCCATACTTTAAATCAATATCGAACTTTTTATTTCCTGCCATACAAGTAACCCCTTTCGTTTATGTATAGTATTGTGTCTCTTAACTTACCTGCATACTTTTCATCTGCAGAATAATTATATAACATTTCAGTTAATAAAAATATATCATACTCATCTATCGCCCACATTTGATATAGTTTTTCTCTAAATTCTGTGTAGCCATGATGAGATAATATTGTTTCAATATAATCTACAACTGATAAACATTTTGTTTTATATACTTTTAATCCAAAGTTTGCGTCTGGTTTTTTTAATGGTTTAATATGTGGTTCAGTTAAATCATACTGACGCATACCATATAAATTATTTCCTTCTATTGCAAACCTTGACCTACCCCAATCACTTTCTAATACTGCTTGACTTACAATTATTTCAATAGGAATTCTATGTTGTGAATGCATAAAAGAATTATAAGATACTGCACAATTTTTTACACCCTCAACAAATTCTTTATTGTTATTGTAATCAAAACCTTTTTGAAAATCAAATGTCGTTTGACATAACATTAATAAACCTGCACAAATACTTTTTATCATTCTATATAAATCCAAATGTTGCTGTGATAATAAAACTCCACATAAGTATCAACAGAAAATAAACTAATATATTTAACATACGAATAACCTATTATTATACCATATTTTTTTATGAATTGCAAGTAAATAATTTTTTATTTATTATCCTTGTAAGTCATTGATTTTATTATCTTTTTTTACAGTCTGTATTTTATCTACAGAAAATTTTATTACTCTATACCATGGACTAACATCATCAATCCTCCCGCTACTACAACTTAATAGACTAAGGGATAACACGACTGATAGGATTATTACTTTCAACATATGATATTGTTTCTCCTTTCTCTACTACCTCATACTCTAACCAACCATTAGCTTCTTCAACACCTTTCATAAAGAAAGCTTTTTGTTTTTCATCTTCAAAGATATAAGTTTTAGTTATTTCTTTTTCAGTACCCCAACTAATTGTTATCTCTGGTTTTATATTATTATTCATCTAGACTGACTTTCTTTTTGGTTTAGAAAATTTTTTAACTATTGCTTTTTTAATAGCTGATTTAATTTTCTTTTCTTTTTTCTTGTCATCATCTAAAGTCATAACGATAACATGTTTATCAAACCAATCTTTAGTCATTTACATTACCTCCTCTGTTCCCTCATCGTTTATTTCTGAAAAAATTTCTTCTGTTTCTTCATAGTCTGCTACTCCATCTTCATTGTGTTTTCTTGTAGCTTCTTCTAAACTATCAGCTTCAATAACACATTCTTCTCTGACAGTTTTTCTTACCTCTCGCCAAAATAAATATTCTTTACTCATCTACACTACCTCCTGTTTCTTTTTTATATCGGGCTACCAAACTCTCATCATTCTCACCAAACAATCCTTCATCCACATCATCATCAAGTACATTGTGAATATCAGAATTTTTTACTAAGATTTCTGTACCTTCATATCCCGAAGTTATCCAATGCTTGTCATCATCTTCTAACTTTTTCTTTTTGTTTTCAACCACCTTAGATTTATACTTAGGTGTTCTCAACTCTTTCGCCATAGGATTTCTTAGTTTCATTTTTCCTTCCTTGTTATATGTTTATAGTCACCATAACCCGAACACCACTCATAGAAATCATGGTCATCATTACTCCAACATTCAGCAAATGCGGGGTCATCATTCCTCATCTGATTATATTCTTCTCTTACTTCTTTTTCTGTTTTCATTTGTCCTCCTATTTACTTAAAGGTAATCTATCACCATTAACATACACTTTAGCTTTTTGTAAAGTATTAAACTCACTAGGTTTTACTTCTTCCATGCCATCAAATCTTACAAGTGACATACCATCATTAGTCCAATACATACTTGGTGAAAATTTATCTCTATCTTTTTTATATATCTTTTGTAAAAAGAATTGAGATAATATTTTGTGGTCATCATCTTCACCAGTATAACCCATATCTTTTATATTCTTATCTGAAAAAATATATTGATATGTATTCTCATCCTCACCATACCTCTTAAAAAAATCACACAAGTAATATTTTTTAGGTTTAGGTTTCTTGGGTTTGAATTTTATAATATTATCTTTACTCTGCACCATTTGACTTAGCCCTTTCATCCTCTAGTTCAGTTAGAAAATCATCAATTGGTTGTGCAACATCATCATTCATATCAGATATGTTTTCATAAGTCCCATTGTCCCACTTGATATTGATAGTCCAACTAACTATCTTGTTTCGTTTTGGTTTCGGTTCTTCCTTGCTCATCCCATAACTCCTCTATTGTTTGTTTATAATCATCATCATAATCTCTTATGATATCACTACATCTATTGAATAGATAATCAAATCTATCAGCAGTAGATAATCTTGCTACACCAATAGACTTAGTATCTTTCAATGTCTGTCGTAATCTTTCAATATATTTATCTGCGTTTATCAAACTCATTGTACCTCCTTACACACAAAGTATTTCACCTTGAAATTTCATTCTTGATATTTCGTCTTGAATAAAACCTATCTCAGTTGTATAAACAAGATGTTTCTTACTTAGTTCTTTTCCTCTTCTATCAGATATTACTATTTTATCTCCTTCAATTTGCCACCATATAGGGTAGTGAAGTTTTTCTATTTCCTCTCTTGTTGTATTACCCCAATGTTTTCTTTCATATTTTTTTCTATTCATTCTGTCCACCAATCTGGTTTGTTGTTTAATTTATCCCACTTAGCAAAGTATCTCTTAGCACCCTTGTAATAATTTCTGTATGCAGTAATATAATCTTCATGTTTATATTCATCTGGCATACATTGTGGTGGTGTAGTGAATGGTGTTTTCCAATCATGCCACCTTTTATATTTACTATGAAACAAATTAGATATTCGAATTGTTTTATGTACCTTACCATATCTCATAGTAAATTGTTCTATTAGTTTATCTAATAATCTTATACCCCAAAAAAAGTTTTCACCACTATCACCCATCCATATTGTACTAGGATGTTTTGGGTATGCAGTTTTATATAATTCATCCCCATCATCAAAGTTTCTACGATATGCAGTAGATAACATTTGTGCAGTTTCTAATATCATTTTTGGTACATGCTTATCACAATGATACTCTGCAGATTTTTCTGGTGTCTCATGTAAAAAAAATATATTCATAGTTCCTTTCTATATGCAATCACATATTGTATTAATTAATGCTAGTGCAAATACATAAGTTATATATCCTCCTAACATACCACCTAAAATAATATTTGTCAAGCCCCAACTTTTAATAAGTTCTTTTATTTTTTTCATTAGTGTGTCCTATATCCTCCTCTCGTTCCTGTTCCTCCAACATAACCGAAGTCATAATCTAACCTATCAAGTAATCCTTCATCAGTTTTTAAATCGAAGAAAGGTAGAGAAGGTATATCACTATCCTCAAAAAAGTCAATAAGTTTTTCTTTGAGTGTGTCAACATCTACATTACCTCGAACAATTTCGTATAAGATTTCCATTTCTTCTTCACTAAAATGTTCATCATAGTACTGACCTATTTCTTCTCGCCACATTTTTATTCCCTCATCAGAACTCATCTTGTCCCTCTAAATATAAATCTATTTTTTGTTTTAAGTCTGCACTATCACATGCTAATGCGTCTTTAACTTCACCCATTTCAAATCCACCTTCATCTATATTAGCATTCAACCAGTCAATAATTTTATCCACTAATTTTTTATAGTGTAGTCTAGTTCTCTGTCTTGGCATAGGTTTCCTTCCATTCATCTGTTGCTGATAATAGTTTAGGTTTCACACTCATTATTTCACTTATATATGCGTCACCATACTCCCAACTGTCGTAAGTATGCGGTGACTTACAAGCGGTGAACCACCTTGCATATTGGTTTTTGTCTTCGTTTTCTTTTTTCTGATATGTCTTTAAAATTTTCCACTCAAAGTACATATTGTTTATTGGATTGTCAATTCTGTATGTTGCATATGCATTGTCAACATCAACAGACTTTCCAAATTTATTTTTACTCATCATACCTCCATT
>Ga0181572_10002147_pt1 | contig 14205 bp, 11 predicted proteins | sample 101ome_26_FD_133004 | JGI IMG/M metagenome (GOLD analysis project Ga0181572, IMG submission 133004) | Coastal salt marsh microbial communities from the Groves Creek Marsh, Skidaway Island, Georgia - 101408AT metaG (megahit assembly) | ecosystem: Environmental > Aquatic > Marine > Intertidal... | reverse complement strand
GTTGCATTGCTGCATTATCAACACCACCACTTGCATTGATCTCATCAATCTGAATAATAATAGATTGTGCAGCAGCAACATAACGTTTTGCAGTTTCAGAGCTTGGATTTGTAAAAGTAACTGGTTTACCTTCATCACCACCTGTTCTAATTGATGGTTCAATTGGAATCTCGGCAATTATTTTTGTATCAAACTCTTGAGCCATAGGCCCAGAAGTTCCTTTACCAAAAATATCATATTCTACACCTGTATCTGGAGCAATAAATCCACTCATATTCTCTACAATTCCACCTATTGGAATGTTAAACTTTTTGAACATATCTAATGAACGACGTGAATCATCCAGAGAAACAGTTTGTGGTGTAGTTACAGTTACACCAAGTGTGACTGGTACAGCTTGTGCGAGAGTAAGTTGAGCATCACCAGTTCCTGGAGGCATATCAATTACTAGAACATCTAACTCAGACCATAAAATATCACGTAGGAATTGCTCTATAGCTTTCATAATCATTGCACCACGCCAGATCAGTGATTGCCCCTCTTCCATCAATGAACCCATAGACATCATCTCAATACCATATGCCTTAATAGGAAGAACCTTGTTTCCATTTACCTCAGGTTTGATGTCTGCAACACCAAGCATACGCGGAATATTTGGACCATAAATATCAGCATCTAAAAGTCCCACTTTTTTACCCTCAGCAGCTAGTGCGATTGCAAGGTTAACAGAAGTTGTTGATTTTCCAACTCCACCTTTTCCTGAACTTACCATCAAGAAATTTTTGACCTGTGGAGCGATATTTCTTCCTTTAGAAGAACTTTCTCTAGGCATTTGAGGAGCTTTAATATTTGGTGTAACATTTGTAGCACCTACAGCTGTTAATTCAGCAATAGCCTCATCTTTGATCTGTTGTGCAACTTCGGGAGCTGATGATGTTATTTCAACATTAAATTTTACATCAGTACCATTAATTTCTATACCATTTACAAATCCAAAAGTAACTATATCCTTAGTAAAACCTGGATACATAACTTTTGAAAGAGCTGACTTTACTATCTCTTCAGTCATAGTTATTCCTTATTATTTATTTATAGAAGTTTATATTTTTGAATAGTATCTAAATAAGACAAAATCTATCTTATTTAGATTACAAGGTGGAAAATTTAAGCTGTAGCTAAAGCTTCTTCTTTTTCTTTGTTTTCAGCGATGATTTTTTCTATACCTTCAGGGTTTTCCATAATCTCTTGAGTTATTTTATATGAACAAAATTTTGGTCCACACATTGAACAAAACTCTGCTTCTTTAAAAACATCTTGAGGGAGAGTTTCATCATGATACTCACGAGCTCTTTCAGAATCAAGTGCGAGTTCAAATTGTTTTTCCCAATCAAATGCATATCTTGCATCGCTCATCTCATCATCAATGTCACGTGCACCTTTTCTACCACGAGCTATATCCGCAGCATGTGCGGCAATTTTATATGCGATAATACCTTCGCGAACATCTTCTGCATTTGGAAGCCCTAAGTGTTCTTTTGGAGTTACGTAACATAACATACTTGCTCCATGCCATCCACCAACAGCTGCACCAATAGCAGAAGAGATATGATCATATCCTGCAGCGATATCTGTTACCAATGGACCTAAAATATAAAAAGGAGCTTCGTGACATAGCTCACGTTGCAACTTCATATTTCTCTCAATTTGGTTCAAAGGAACATGACCAGGTCCCTCAATCATAACTTGAACATTTTTCTCCCAAGCACGAAGTGTTAGTTCACCTAGAACTTTTAATTCACCGAGTTGCGCATCATCAGAAGCATCTGCAAGACATCCTGGACGTAATGAATCACCTAAAGAGAGTGAAACATCATATTTTGCACAGATATCTAAGATGTCATCAAAAGCATCATAAAATGGATTCTCTTTATGGTAATGCATCATCCATGCAGCCATTAAAGAACCACCACGAGAAACAATTCCCATTTTACGTTTTGCAACTTTTGGCATAGTCTCAAGCAAGAAACCAGCGTGAATCGTAAAATAAGAAACACCTTGTTGTGCTTGACGCTCAAGAACTTCTAGCATTACATCAATCGTTAAATCTTCAATTTTGTTTCCAACATCATGAAGTATTTGATAGATCGGAACTGTTCCAATAGGAATTCTTGATTCAGCTATAACAGCCTTACGAATTTCATCGAGATCCCCACCTGTTGAAAGGTCCATTGCAGTATCAGCTTTATAATGCTGAGAAACTTGAACTTTCTCAACTTCACCCATTACATCTGATGCTATAGCAGATGAACCTATGTTTGCATTGATTTTACATTTTGAAGCGATTCCAATAGCCATTGGTTCGAGCGATGTATGATTAATATTTGCAGGGATAATTAAACGTCCACGTGCAATCTCTGAACAAACAAGTTCTGGATCTAAATCTTCAATCTTAGCAACATACTCCATCTCTTCAGTAATGATACCTTGCTTTGCGTAATACATCTGTGTACGACATGTATCATTTTGTCTTTTTTCTACCCATGAAGCTCTCATAGTTTCTCCTAAATCCATTAATAAATATAGTTTATATAAACGCAATATAGTCAAATAAAGTTAATCTAACATAAAGTCAAATAGCAGGAAAAATTCTTTAGCTAGAAGCCAACAAGATATAGAACTCATAAGAATGAGTAAAGATAAAAAAAAGTTTCAGAGTGTATAATTTCGTAACACTTTTAAAATCGAGGTATTATCTTGTCTCAGTTAACTCTGATACTACTTGCTGCAGGTAGTTCTAGTAGATTTGGTTTTAATGTAAAAAAACAATGGCTTCGAATTGATCATAAACCTTTGTGGCAATTTGTAGCAGAAAAACTTGAACAATTGCATTCTTTTGAGAAGATAATAATCACATCAAGTTCTGATGATATTGAGCAGATGAAAAATTACGCAAACTATACTTTCATAGTTGGTGGAAACTCACGGCAAGAATCCCTTATAAATGCTCTATCTCAGGTTGATACCGAGCATGTAATCGTAAGTGATATCGCAAGATCCTGTATATCTGAAGATTTTTTACAACGAATATTGTCTGCCAAAGATGAAGCAGATTGCATTGTTCCATATCTAAACGTTACAGACACAATTGTATTTGATGGAAAAACTATTAATCGTGACAAAGTGAAACGTATCCAAACACCTCAACTTTCAAGAACATCCACGCTTAAAAATGCTTTACAAACAGATGAAGAGTTCACTGATGAAAGCAGTGCAATTGTTTCTTATGGTGGCACAAGGTTTTTCATTTTAGGTGAAGATGATGCACACAAACTTACCTACATTGAAGATTTAAAAAAAGTTCCGTGTCTCACTTCACCTTCACAAGACATTTTAAGTGGATCAGGTTTTGATGTGCATGCTTTTGAAAATGGCGGTACAATGTGGCTTGGCGGAGTAGAAATTGACTCAGAACTTAGCTTTAAAGCTCATAGTGATGGAGATGTTGCCATCCATGCACTTATAGATGCTCTTCTTGGAGCAGCAGGAATGGGAGATATTGGAATGATGTTTCCAGATAGTGACAAGCAATACAAAGGTATTGACTCCAAAAAGCTCCTTTGTGATGTTGTTTCAAAAATAAACAACTATGGATTTGTAATTATAAATACAGACATAACTATAGCTGCACAAACTCCAAAGATTGGAAAGTATAAACTTGCGATGAGACAAACATTAGCAAACATCTTAGGAATTGATTCGAGTCGTGTTAATATCAAAGCCACGACAACTGAAAAACTAGGTTTTATAGGAAGATCTGAAGGTGTTGGCGTTATTGCGAATGCAAATTTAAAATATTTTAATTGGGAAGAAATTTGAAAATACTTATTATAGAAAACGAAATTTATTTAGCACAAAGTATTGCAACAAAGCTTGGTGAATTAGGACATTTTTGTGAAATGTGTACATCAACCAAAGATGCTGTAAAAAGTAACAATTATGACGTTGTTTTACTCTCGACTAATATCAATGGTCAAGACTTTCACCCTGTTATTGAAACATTTAAAAAATCAATTGTAATTTTGATGGTTTCTTACATAAGTAACGATACAGTTTCAAAACCATTAGCAGCTGGTGCTAAAGACTATATTCTTAAACCATTTATGATTGAAGAACTCATACGTAAAATTGATCATTATCAAGACTATGAAAAACTCAAAAGTAAAAATCAGGCGTATGAAACGTACTTAAAACATACATTTTCTTCTGTTTCCCATGAACACAAACATGATGAAATTGAACTACCAATATATATATCATCAAGTTTTCAAAAATATGCAGATGCATTTGCATTTGAGCATTCAACTTTTAAAAATAAACCACTCCATTTTATTTCTCTTAGTAACCCTAAAGCTATGAATGAGATCGCATCACTCCAAGAAAACTGCATCATTTACGCTATAGACTATCAAACTCTCAAAAAAACTGAGAAAAAAGCTTTTGGTGAACTTATTGAGAATAAAAATATTATTATTGCTAGTACAGACACTATAGAAGATGTAAACCATGAAATAATTACGATTAAAAGTGAAAACAATGTCTTTGCTCAAGGCGATATTCTTCCAATAGAAGATTATGTAAAATACATAGTTTTAAATTATCAACATAAATTTCCTGACACCGAACTTTCTAAAAAACTAGGTATCAGTAGAAAAAGCTTGTGGGAGAGACGTAAAAAATATGACATCATCAAGAAAAAATAAGACACTTTTTATTGATAGAGAAGCAGCATCTGCTCTTGAAATATTACGATGCGGATTACTTAACCCTCTTAACAAACTTATGTCTCAAAAGCAATATGACTCCATTATACAAACTGGTCATATTGACGGAGTAACTTTTCCAGTTCCTTTTATACTAGCACCCTCTGGAAATAGAAATGAAAAAGTTTTAAAATCTCTCAAGGTTGGGGAGGAATTACTTTTAATTTGTGAAGGAAAAGAGTTTGCTCTTTTAACAGTAGATGAAACCTTTCAAACAGATCCTCAAAAAAGAACAAAACACATTTTTGGTACCGATGATTTGAGCCATCCTGGTGTTCAAACAACTATATCGCGTCTTGGATCATGGGCAGTGTCTGGTGAATATGTAATACTAAATACTGAACTAAATCAAAATCGAATCAACAAAGAGATCATCAACAAAGCCAAAAGAAATGTCAATGCTCAACATACAACTGCTCTAATACTTGGAGCTAATCCTCTTCACCGAGCAAACGAGCGCCTTATCCGCCAAACATTAGATACAACAGACTTAATTGTTATTTTCTTACTGAAACCATATGAACATGAATATCTTAACTATCAACTTCGTTATCAAGCTCTTGATTTTTTTGTAAATAACTTTCTTCCAAAAAACCGCGTAGTTGTTGTACCTCTTGAACAAAGTTATATTTTTGCAGGATATAATGAACTTATAGTTGATGCAATTGTGGCAAAAAACTATGGATGTGATAGATTAACAATAAGTAGAGACCATAGAGGTCTTGGGATGTTTTATGATGCAAATTCTGATAAGTCAATTATCGATAACCTCAAAGGGATAGACATAGAAATTAAACTTGAGAGTGAATATGTATATTGTAATCAGTGCACTACACTTGTTGGTAAGAGTACTTGTCCACATGGGCAGCACCACCAAATATCTTACAATGCAGATTCAATGAGAGAACTATTAGAGTTAGGTTTATTACCACCAACAATTTTAATTCGTAAAGAGATCTCAGCATTATTACTTTCAAAACTTTTTCCTCAAAGGTTTAAACAACTCGAGAAACTTTATTCGGATATTCTCCCTGTTGAAGGTTTGTTGCGTGAACATACAGAAAAAGATTTCTATATAGAACTTATGAAACTCTATCAAACTACATCACTTACATAAAAGGTATTTGTATGAATTGGTTTTTTATAACACTAGGATATAGTGGGCTCTTCCCAAAAGCACCTGGCACAGTCGGTACAATTGTATCTCTTCCTCTTGGGATGCTTATATTGATCTACTTTGATGCACAGACTCTCTTTTTAGCTACAACTTTAATATCTTTAGTTGCAATCAAATCAATAAATATGTACGAATCGACAACTGGTATTCATGATGATAAAAGAATTGTAATTGATGAATTAGCTGGTATGTGGTTTGCCTTAAGTGTAGCTCCTGCCATAAGTATTCAATTTCATGAGCTTATGCAATGGGAAAATGGATTTTTAATTCAATCATTTTTATCTTTTGCACTCTTTAGATACTTTGACATCGCTAAACCATCTGTTATCGGACGAATAGATAGGGAAGCAAAAGGTGGGCTTGGTGTTATGGGGGATGATATCGTAGCTGGATTTGCTGCTGGAATCACAAGTGCTCTCATATGGCAAGGGATAATAAGCATACTTTAATTTTTTTGCTTTCCCTAAGCTAATAGGAGTATAATTTTTATATCTAGCTCTGGCGAGGTATTGAAATGCAAAAACTCATCTTGTATATATTTTTGCTCTTTAGCTCTGCACTATTTGCAAATTCTTTCGATCAGAATTCCGTATCACTTTTAGAAATTTTCATTCTCTTTAGTTTCACAATTTTCATTTTTACACTTTACACAATTTATAAAATTAAAACAGTAAAAAAAGAGATAGAATCAAAACTGGATTTTCAAGAAGAGATAAATAGACAACAAAATAAAATTCTTTCTGAAATTAGTGAAGACATCCAAAAACTTGCAAATGAAAATATAACCCTTGCAAAAAAACTTGCCCACACGAACAAAAATAAAGAGATATCTCAGGAGATCAACTCGTTTGAGGATTCTGAAAACCAACTTTTATCTATCAGTACAAATCTCATTGAATTTTTACGCATTAAATCTAAAAAAACAAAAATTTTAGAAGAAAAATTTTCATTATCTAACCTTTTAAATGATGTATCTGGAATGATCAAAAGTGTAATCAACAATAAAGCTTTAGAATTGCACTATATTGTTGATTCAAAAGTATCAGAATATCTCATAGGTGATACACTTAACTTGAGTAAAATTTTGAGTAACATTATCTTCTATTCTATTGAAAAAAACAGTACATTTATTACGCTAGACATTATCATCAGCAATGAGAATCCATCCCAACCTAGATTATTTTGTGTACTTCAAACTAATGTGTCAATTGAACTAAAAAATCCTCACTCTATATTTACTTCTGAATACGATGAAAAAACAGGAAAGTACAATAGTCTAGGTCTTTATATTGCAAGAGAATTAGCATTACTTATGAAAGGAGAACTTGTTGCAAAGAGTTCTAAAAATGGAACTTTAGAGTTTATTTTTGATTTTCCGTACTATATGGCTGAAGATCAAAAAGGTTTTGAACAACTTACACCAAGAAAAAATATATTAGCTTTGGATAGATCTCAAGTTTCTTTAGATATTTCACAAAACATTCTAAAAACTTTAGGTCACTCTATAGATGTAGAGATTTATAGTGAAACTACGAATATAGATTTTTCCAGATATGACATGATAGTAGTAGATTCTACTATTAACCCAGAAGAAATATTTAAAAAAATTTCTACTGATCATAAAGTATTATTCTTGACAAACCTTTTTGGTGTAACAACTAAAGAACAACTTCCTTTTAACAATTCTTATACACTCAAAAGACCTCTCACTATAGCAAGTATGAACAATGCAATCAATGCTCTTTATAAAGAGCATGATACTGATAACGATCTAAATATACTGCCTGTTTATAAAGATGAATTTGAACATGCAGACACAATAACTCTTGATAAATTTGCACAATTTCGAGAATCAAATATTTTGTTAGTAGAAGACAACATAATAAACCAAAAAGTTGTACAAGGTATTCTTGGAAAATCAGGTATAAACATCACTACTGCAAATGATGGTCAAGAAGCATTACGAATATTAAATGCAACAGAAAAAAAATTCAATATTATCCTTATGGATATAAATATGCCTGTTATGGATGGATATACTGCATCAAAACATATACGTTCAAATAAAAACTATAACACCTTACCAATTGTTGCCTTATCAGCTCTAACATCAAAACATGAGATAGAATCGATGTTTGAAGCTGGCATGAATGGGTACCTTGCAAAACCTCTCAAAAAAGAACAGCTCTTTAGTGCTCTATCTCTTTTTATTACTGATAAAAAAGTAGAAAGAAGGAAAAGCTCACGCTATGAAAAAGATGACAATAAACTTGAAGGACTCAACATAAAGCAAGGTATATTAAATTCAAATAACAGTGACCTGTTTTACAAAGAAATACTGCATGAGTTTAGAGATGCTTATAATGAAAGTGATATTGTCTTTAACAACTTAGTAAATGACTTTAGATATGAACAACTAAGATTACTCTGTTTGGATGTACGAGGTTTAGCTGGATCAATTGGAGCGGAGGATATGAACAAACTTACAACAGAGGTTTTAAAACTTCTAGTGTTTAAAAAATATGATATTCTCAAAGACTTTGTTAGTTTATATCAGAACTCTCTTCAAAAACTCAATAAAGCAATAGATGAATATCTTCAAAAATCCTAGTTCTAAACGAACATAGGATCATCGGTAGGTTCTATCTCTTCAAAATCATTAATGATAGTTTGGAACATTTTCATTGTTTTTTTAGCTTTTTGAATATGGTTGTCAAAAATCTCTTTTGATGAAGGAAAAGCTTCTGATAGTTCTTCATAGATTAAAATACGTCCATTGATATGTTTGTCTACTTCTGTAAAAGTATCTACTAAAAACTCTCTTTTTGTGGTATGTCTAAAAAGAGCTTTTACCATTTTTACACGCTCTTTTATAGGCAAAGATTCATCTACAGCTTCTGCAATTCTTTTAATATCTAAGCGTGATAAATAAACTCCACTGTGTGCTGGAGCTAAAAGTTTTGTTGTTAATGCATCAACAAACTGAGGAACAGGTTCATCATCCTCTTTATCTCCACCATCAGGGTTTTGATCCGTCATCATATCCTCTGGATTAAGAGCACACTTTTCCTTCACCATTTTTTGAAATTCAGCTTTTAAATCTTCTAATTCATTTAAATTCATATACTTTATCCTTTTATTAATCTATATGCTTGTTTTGTAAGTTCTTCTATTAAATCATCATATGAAATATATTGTTCTTGTAATTGATGAGAACGTGCTTTAAGTACCGAATACTCTTTTGAGTTTTTCATATCAAGGTTATAATGAGCTAAGTGAGTGACCATATCTAAATTGTCCAGATCCGAAAAATTAAGCACCGCATCAAATCCACTAAGATCAACCTCCATCCCTTTTGCTATTCTGTTAACATCAGCATTTTGCACATCCATCTTATTGCAAAATTCCATCAACTCTTCTAATGAATCGTAAAAATAACTTACATGAAAACCACAACCCATCAAAGCAAACGCTTTAGCATGAGCTAAAATACCTATCACAGCAATTTTAGATACACCAAGATCTTTAAGCTTTTCAAGTAATACTCTAGTAGTAAATACATCACCACGTAAAGTTTCACCCTCTTTGAATATAATGTCACACATACCCGTCTTTTGTACTAAACCGCTTGAGCTATCTAAAATATCTACGCATTGCGTTACATATTCATTTGAAACAACAGCACCATTTACATGTGACTTTTTCATATTGCTCAAAGTAAAGTGTAAATCATCTTCACGAATATTCATAGGGATCATCATTGCATCATCACTGTTTTCTTTGAATTTTTTGTTCAAAACGGCCGAAAATCTACTCACTCCAGCATGTTCACCAATATATCCAAACAATTTGGTTTGATTAGATATTTGATTATCATTATTCATCATGACAGTTAATCCTCATAATCTTCTTCAATTCCCCAAAGCTCACGAGCTTCTTCCTCTTCAACTTTACATCTGTAACATAGTTTATCTTTTCCGTTAGTAGAAAATATAACATTACATTCATTACACCTTCGAACATTAAAAGCTATCAAAGATTGTACAGTAGGTTCAAAAAACTCTTTTACATTGTATGAAGCAGACTTAGTTATCGCATTTGGTTGACAAACATCGTGACATATATTGCATTTTATACACATGAATGGATCAAAATCAATTTTTGAATTTTTAACATCAGATGTTAGTGCACCGGTAGGACAAACTCTATAGCACATTTGACAAGCTGTACATGCATCTTGATCCATTAATTTTTGAGAACTAAAAGATATTTCAGAAGCTTCAATTCTATGAAACTGTGATGGGACTTCAGCCCTTTTAATAGCTGTAAAAAAAAGCTTTCTTTTCTCTGGTAGTTTTTTCTTTTTTAAAAGTGCTATATCTGTTTTAGCTAAAGTATGCTCTTGTAATTCATCACTAGCTCGCTCAACTTCACTTTCAAAATTTTGCTTTGCTTTAGCAAATGTTTTTAGATTAATCGCAGATAAAAAATTTCTTCTATTCGTTTCATTATTCTTTTCAAATGTAATTTTCTCGAGTTTAATCTCAGCATCGTTCTCCATCGCTTCAAGAACATACATTGCTTCTTCATGGTTTTTTTCAATCTGAGCAAAACATGTATGTGCAAGTTCACATCCATCACAATGTCCAATATCCAAAACCATCTCTTTTTTCAAAATAGCTAAAGATATTAAGTGCTCAACGCTCAAAGAAGCAATACATGGAACATTTTTCTTACATGAAATAAGATTTTCTTCATCCTCCAAAAACTCAAAGAAAAAGTCAGTTGCCGAAAACTGCTCTAACCCAAATGATTCTGTTGGACACACTCCACCACATGCTCCGCAGCCAACGCATAAAGATAAATTTATAGACGGAAGTGGATTTTTGTCAATTACTATTGATTGGCTTGGACAAACCTCTTCACATTTTTTACATATACTATCTACGCTAAGAGAACGAACACACGCACTTGTATCTAAATGAATTATCGACATAAACTATTTAACTAACTCTGTAAGATACTCGTTATCACTTAAAATAAATTCTAAAGCCATATCTGCAGCATCATAATAAAGTGGGGTTCTAGCTTCATACTTCATATTTAACAGGTATAATGGAGCCCATTGGAGAAGATGCTTGTTTAAAAACTCATACTGTACTTTTCGAATCTCTTCAACAGCAGCTTCATCTCCACCTTCTCGAGCACTTATTTCACCATTAACAAGATGATGCATAAACTCATACTCTATACCAATATGGTCTGCAGATACACTTCTAGCAGCTTCAAAATCAACCATAAAGTCATATGCACTATACATATCAGTTACTGGATTTGCACCTCCAGTTTCAACCATTTGGTCTTCACGAGTGTAAAAAGTTTCATATGGGATAAGATGAAGAATTGAAAGGTTTACGAAATCAGGATTAAAATATTCTTCCAATAATTTCGTATCACTTACTTCGTTAAACTCTTTCCATTCTTTTAAAGTTGGTAAAAATTCTAAAATTTGTTCATCTTTTCTTATGACATTTAACATCTCACTATCAAGTTCTTGAAGTAAAATACGAGACAATAATGCATATATGTTTGATCTAGCTTTTGTTTGTTCCATTACTAATATCTTTCTATTAAAATTTGTAAAAGAATATTATCCAAAAATTATAAAAGCTGGGTTAGGATAGTTCAGTAGTTCTGCTTAGAATTGCTTTTGGTTCTTCTGAATAAATTGACAACGAAGGGAAAGCAAACTCTAAATTATTTCTCTCAAAAATTGCCATAATTTTATGCATGATATCTTCTTTTGTTGCAAGCCAATCTTCCCAATCAACACTTTTTGAAAAACAATATACAAGAATATTTATACTTGAATCTCCAAAATCATCAAGATAGACTAATAATGTTTTTTTAATACCCTGTGCATCATCTTTAGAGACAAGCCTCGGACCTGATTTTTGCTTATAGGTGTATTCTGTACTCTCTGTTGCTATTGCTTCATGGTTCTCTAACATTTCACGTATATCGAAAATTGCATTTTTTATATCTTCACTTTTTGAGTCATATTTTACGCCTAAACTCATCTTGATTCTTCGTCCAAGACTTCTTTTATTCCAATTTTTTACATCTTGGTTCGCAAGAATTGCATTTGGAATTGCTATAAGAGCATTATCAAAAGTCCGAAGTGTTGTTACCCTTGTTCCAATCTCAACTACGACCCCCTCCTGACCATTCACTTCAATCCAATCTCCTTGAGACAAAACATCACTAAAAAGGATTGATAAAGTTCCAAAAAAGTTTGCAAGAGAATCTTTTGCTGCAAGAGCAACTGCTAAACCACCGATTCCAAGACCTGAGAGGATGGCTGTTAAATTTGCTCCTGCGAAATGTAAAACCAACATGAGCCCCATCAGTAAAACTAAAAAATTGATAATTTTAATACCTACATTAATAACATCATTTTTAACTTTTGTGTTACTTGTATGGAGACTATTTACTTTAATCTTAGCGATTGTATTGAGTACTTTGTAAACGATGATGGTAAATATTGCGCTGTATAACATGTTAAAAAACTTAACCATTAAAGGAGCTTGAACAAAGTCACTATAAACATATACCATCATATGTATACTAAACACAAGTACTAATCTAGCCAAAGGAACTTTTATAGAGTTAAAAATCTCTTGAGAATAAATACTCTGAGACTTTGATTGTGCTATTTTTCTCTCAACTACAACATAAAGAAAAAATCTAGTGATATAGATAATAAATATCAGTGTAGATATGATCAGAATTTTTACAAGATCCAGACCATATGGCTTTAACATTGGATCAATGATTTGAGACATATTAGATTTTTCTACTAAAAAAACCAATCTAATCAAGTTATATTTTGAGTATTTACTAAGCCTAAACATTTTATCTTCTGAGAGTTTTAAAAAGTTTAAGACATCATTGTTTATATCAATAATAGCGTAATATTCTTTAATATTGATTTTTGCTTTAGCAAGTGCTTTTGAGGAAGATTTTACACTCATATAACTCTCATAATCTTTATCAGTGAGTGCTTTATTATCTTGTATATTTTTTGAAATTATTTTTTCAAAGCTTTGCGAAAAGCTAGCACGATCTGTATCATCAAGTGCTTTAAGAATATTCTTCATCATAATATGTTGATTTGCAAGAATCTTAAATGATTTTATCTGTACTTCATCTCTTAAAACCGCATAAGTATTACCAGCTCTTTGGTTAATTTTCATGATTTTTTCTAAAGCAAATATCTCTGTATCATATGATCCAGCTGTCTCAATATAAGCTTTTTTATTGATCATAATTTTTTCTAAGCCATTGACATAGCTCATTTTTTGACGAAGCAATATCTCTTGAATCTCTTCTTGAGTCACTTCTATAGAACCAAGTTTGTCTATGTATTTGATTTGCTGCTCAGTAAATGGATCGTATTTTTCCTCAGCATGTAAAAACAGTACAAAAATGATAGTAAATAATATAACAATCTTTTTAATCTTAAATCCCCTCAGCAATCATAGCGTCTGCAACTTGCTTGAATGCAGCTATATTTGCCCCATCAACATAGTTACCTTCAACCCCATAATCTCTTGCTGTTAAAGCTACACGTTTACAAATATGTTTCATAGTCTCTTTGAGTTTTCTATCTACCTTTTCAAAACTCCACTTACTCATAGAAGCATTTTGACTCATTTCAAATTCACTTACAGCGACTCCACCAGCATTTGCAGCTTTTGCAGGTCCAAAACAAATTTTGTGGGATAAGAAGTCATTTATAGCTTTTGGAGTTGAGGGCATATTTGCCCCTTCTGTCACACTAACACATCCATTCACAATCAAGTTTTGTGCATCTATATCGTTAAGCTCATTTTGAGTAGCACAAGGAAAAGCCGCATAACATGGTATATCCCACACAGCATGTCCACCATCAGGGTATTCTGTAACAGGTATATACCTTGCCTCTGGATGAGTAGTGATGTATTCTTCCAATGAAGCTCTTCTAGTAAACTTGAGTTCTTTTAAAAGAGCTAAATCAACACCTCTTTCATCATGAATAGTTCCTTGCGAATCCGTACATGTAACAGGTATAGCTCCAACATCATAAAGTTTTTCTATGGCATGGAGTGCTACATTTCCAGCACCACTTACTGTACAAATTTTACCTTTTAGGGATTCTTTTCCTTC
>Ga0181572_10002146_pt1 | contig 14216 bp, 14 predicted proteins | sample 101ome_26_FD_133004 | JGI IMG/M metagenome (GOLD analysis project Ga0181572, IMG submission 133004) | Coastal salt marsh microbial communities from the Groves Creek Marsh, Skidaway Island, Georgia - 101408AT metaG (megahit assembly) | ecosystem: Environmental > Aquatic > Marine > Intertidal... | reverse complement strand
GATACACACATTATTTCTGAATCCCTGATGAGTCAGGTATCCGGTGCGCAGATATATGACGCAGAGGCCTTTTCGCGTCACGCACCCGTCATCATTGACTACGACCTGTCTCTCTAACCAAGACTCAGGGCTTCGCGCTGGGCTGCCACGATATGCGCCCCAGCATGGCTTGCCAGATCCAACAATTGCGCTAACTCCTCCCGGCAAAAAGTAGCGCCCTCAGCCGTACCCTGCACCTCCACAAACCCTCCCGCTTCGGTGAGCACGATGTTCATATCACTGTCGGCGGCGGAGTCTTCGGCGTAATCAAGGTCCGCGACCGGCAGTCCTTTCCATATCCCCACAGAGACCGCGCAAATGAGATGCTTAAGCGGGTCTGCTTCCAATTCTCCTGTTCGCTGTAAGGTGTTAAGCGCGTCAACAACGGCCACGCACGCCCCGGAGATGGCAGCGGTCCGGGTGCCCCCATCAGCCTGTATCACATCGCAATCTACTGTCAGGGTCCGCTCTCCCAGCAAGCGAAGATCCAGCGCCGCGCGAAGCGATCTGCCAATCAGCCGCTGGATTTCCACCGTTCTGCCGCCCTGCTTTCCTCGCGCCGCTTCGCGATCCATGCGACTACCTGTTGATCTCGGCAACATCCCATATTCTGCAGTGAGCCAGCCCACCCCTTTGCCTCGCAGGAATCCTGGAACTCCCGCGTTGATGCTCGCCGTACAAATGACCTTGGTTTGACCAAAAGACACCAACACCGATCCCTCGGCGTGACACGTGTAATGACGCTCAAACTGGACGCTTCGAATTTCATTCGGCGCGCGCCCGCTGGGTCGGCAGGGGTTGGACTCCATGATTCTTCTCCTGATGACTCACTCGGTCAGCGAGTCTGCGGCTGTTACACTCATACTTTTTAACAGCGGGGACTGAAAGTGACGCAGAGCATGACGGGCTTTGCTCGCGGCAGTGTAACAACGGGGAACCTGACGGTCACGGCAGAGTGCCGATCGGTCAATAATCGCTACCTCGATGTCCACTTCCGTATGCCCGACGCCTTGAGGGAGTTCGAAACGGCTCTCAGAGATCGGGCGGGCAAACGATTTGCCAGAGGCAAACTTGAGATTTTAATTCGAATCAGTGACCGCGCCTCAAACTCGCCTGTTACCGTAGACGAATCCCGCGTCGAAACCTTGCAAGCCGCTATGGAAGACATTGCCGCGGCCTTTCCGAATGCCGGTGCGCCTGACCTGCTGGGCTTGTTGCTGGCTCCTGGCGTACTCGTTGAACACGAGCCAGATCCTGAAGCGCTTCGGATCGCCACGTTTGAAGCGCTGGACAACTGTCTTGTGGGCCTGCAGGGGCAACGAGAAACCGAAGGCGACAAGTTGGCGGCCATGGTGCTGCAGCGATGCACCGCGATGCGCGTTCAATTGGACGAACTCAAAACACAATTGCCAGCGCTACAGGATGCCCATAGGCGAAAGTTGTTGGGTCGGCTGGAAACGCTCGACCTCGAGGCTCAACCCGCTCGTTTGGAAGAGGAAATCGTGTATATCCTGCAGCGCGCAGACGTTGAAGAGGAGATGGATCGCCTGGGAGCCCATCTTGAAGCAATTGAGGCGGCGCTGGCTGGCCATGTACCCTGCGGACGGCGCCTCGATTTTCTGATGCAAGAACTCAACCGCGAAGCCAATACCCTCGGCTCAAAATCTACGGCATTGAGCACCACCAATACGTCCGTTGAATTTAAGGTGCTGATCGAACAAATGCGCGAACAAATCCAAAATATAGAGTGAGCCAACAGCGTGAACATCAAACCTTCTCGAGGGCAACTACTGATTATTTCTGCACCAAGCGGTGCCGGAAAAACGTCGTTGATCAAGGCCTTGGTCGACGCTGAGACTCGCATTGAAGTGTCGGTATCGCACACCACCCGACCAATGCGGCCGGGAGAGCGCGATGGCATTAACTACTATTTTGTCTCCGAGGCCGAATTTCTGTCTCTACGAGACGCGGGCGCTTTTTTCGAGTGGGCGGAAGTCTTTGGTAATTTCTATGGCACCGGCATTGCGCAGCTGGAGGCACGCTTGGCTGAAGGCGCCGACGTGATCTTGGAAATCGACTGGCAGGGTGCGCAGCAAGTGCGACGCCTGTTACCCGATAGCGCCTGGGCGTTTATTCTCCCTCCCTCTGTCGATGCGCTCAAAGCGCGGCTGCAATCCCGGGGACAAGACAATGACGATACAATCGATGTGCGCATGGGTGCGGCGCGCAGCGAAATATCGCATTGGGAAGAAGCAGACTACCTGATCATCAACGACGACTTTGACACTGCACTCACAGAACTTCGCGCCGTTGTGCACTCCTTGCGCCTTCGCACGAGCCAACAGCGGATTGTGCTGGATGAACTCATCAACTCGTTACTCGCCCCCTAGGCCTATCCGCTTTCACAGGTCAAATTCACAAGCTGGGGGCTCTGCTATAGCCTTTACTGCGCTATACTCCGCGACCGCGCGAAAAAAGCGACCACATTTGGGAGACCCGCTGTCATGGCGAGAGTGACTGTTGAAGACTGTTTGGACAATGTCGATAACCGATTTGAGCTGGTAATGCTCGCTTCAAAGCGCGCCCGGCAAATCGCCATTGGCGGGCGAGACCCGCTCGTTGAAGATGATTCGGACAAAGCCACGGTGATCGCATTGCGAGAGATCGCGGACGGTCTGATCACACCGGAAGTCCTTGCCCGAGAAAGCGAAATCGAAGCGGAAGAGGAATTGGCAGCCAGCTTCGAGACCCCACTCCTGTAATACCGGAAACCGCTGACCTTGGTTGCAACCACCCTACAGGCACTCAGCGGTTCATTTTCTGGTCTCTCCGCGCGACTGGGGCACTCAAGCACCGCTGTTCCGCCTGTCGGTCACTTTTCCAACAGCTCACTGGCGGCTTTTGAGCAGCTGATTGCAGATTACCTGCCGTTGGATCAAGCGCAGCAGGTGCGCCGCGCCTATTACTATTCAGAGCAAGCACACTACGGACAGACTCGCCGCAGCGGCGAGCCCTACGTCTCCCACCCTCTGGCCGTTGCCAGCATCCTCGCGCGCATGCACATGGATGCCCAGAGTCTGATGGCCGCCCTGCTCCACGACGTGATTGAAGATACGGGCGTCAATAAGGAAGACATCGGCGCACAGTTTGGTGAAGAGGTCGCTGAGTTAGTCGATGGGGTGAGCAAGCTGACTCACGTTGAGTTCGATTCTGTGGAGTTAAGACAGGCTGAGAACTTCCAGAAAATGACTCTGGCCATGGCTAAAGACATCCGGGTCATTCTGGTCAAACTGGCTGATCGCCTCCACAACATGCGCACACTCGGTGTGCTCAATCGCGAGAAAGTGAAGCGGATCGCCGGCGAGACGCTGGATATCTACGCGCCTATCGCGATGCGATTGGGCATGAATGAGGTCCGTATGGAGTTCGAGGACCTTGGTCTCAAGGCACTGTACCCGATGCGCGCGCGTCGACTTGAAGCGGCGCGCAAGGCCGCCAGTGGCAACAGAAAGCAGCTGGTTGACCAGATTAAGGATCAGTTGACCCAGACCCTCGCGCGGGAGGGGTTGGCTGCAACAGTGATTGGGCGCGAAAAGCACCTTTTCAGTATCTACAGCAAAATGAAAGCCAAGCGGAAGAGCTTTTCAGAAGTCATGGACATCTTCGCCTTTCGTCTCATTGTGGATTCTGTCGATGATTGCTATCGCGCTCTGGGCATGGTGCACAGCCTCTATAAACCTGTGCCGGGTGAATTCAAGGACTACATTGCTATCCCTAAAGCCAATGGCTACCAATCTTTGCACACGGTTCTGAAAGGCATGCATGGCGTCCCTATTGAGATCCAGATCAGGACCCATGAGATGGAGGACATGGCCAATAACGGCATTGCGGCGCATTGGCTTTATAAAACCGAAGAGGCGGGCGTCAGCATCTCTCACACCAGAGCCAGAGAATGGGTTCAAGGCCTGTTGGAGATGCAGCAGCGCGCTGGCGATTCTCTGGAGTTCATCGAAAACGTCAAAATTGATTTATTCCCAGACGAGGTATACGTATTCACGCCGCGTGGAGACATTTTGGAATTGCCGAAAGGCGCCTGTGCAATCGATTTTGCCTATGCCGTGCACAGCGACATCGGCGACCGTTGTGTAGCGGCCCGCGTCAGTAACCAACTGGTGCCTTTATCCGAGCCGCTGGAGAGCGGCGCGACCGTCGAGATTGTCACCTCCCCCTCTGGCCGTCCCAGCCCTTCCTGGCTGAATTGGGTAGTGACCGCGCGTGCACGGACTCACATCCGCCACTTCCTGAAGGACCAGAGGCGAGAAGACTCGTTGGCGCTAGGGCGCAATCTACTGGATCGCGCTTTGATGGCGCACGACACCCGGCTCAGTGCCATCGATCAGGACATGATGTCTGCCGCTCTCGCGGCACTGGGTAAAGCCGACATCGAAACCCTGCTTGTCGACGTCGCGCTCGGCAACACGCTCCCCCACATCGCCATAGCCCACATGATCAGCCAGCAAGAAGGGTCCATCCTTCATGGCGAGGGTGCCACACTGGGAATTCGTGGTACGGAGGGCGTGGGGGTCACCTATGCCAAATGCTGCTGCCCGCTGCCCGGAGATGCCATTCAGGGTTATCTCGGTCAGGAGAAGGGCCTGATGGTCCATCGGGACAACTGTCGCAATCTCATCGAGCTCAGAGACCAGCCCGATCGGCTGATTTCCCTTCACTGGGATGACGCAATTGACCGCACTTATCCAATAGGTCTCAGGGTACAGGTAGAAAACCGCCGGGGCATGATTGCGGTGCTGGCAACGCGGCTGAGCAGTATGGGTCTGAATATCGAACGCATTGCGACACAAAACAAAGATGTACAGGTTACGTTCGTCGATCTAGAACTTCAGGTGAGTAGCCGAACCCATTTGGCGAGAGTAATGAAGCGTCTGAGAACGATCGAGGGCGTCCTCAAAGTCTTTCGTAGTGGCCGTCGGTAGCCACCTAGCCGTTACACTCACCCTAGCCTCAGAAGATTCTACAGCCCCGCCCAGCCTTGCGATACGCGTCCGTCCGGTATTCAATGACGGGCCGTCCGCGTCACTCAGGAAGCCTTTGTTATGTCCAATCGCGCTGTCATAGCCACTCAGTCCGCCCCTCAGGCGATCGGGCCTTACTCTCAGGGAATCAAGGTGGGAAACACGGTATGGATATCGGGACAGATCCCGCTTGATCCAGACTCAATGGAATTGGTTTCTGGAGACATCGCTGCCGAGGCACAACAGGTGTTTAAAAATCTGCTTGCGGTGGCAGAAGCCTCTGGGGGCACACTCGATGATGCTGTCAAAATCAATATTTCCCTCACAGACCTGAATGATTTCGAGGCCGTTAACACGGTGATGGCGAGCCACTTTAGTGAGCCCTATCCCGCAAGAGCCTGTGTGCAAGTCGCTGCGTTGCCTCGGGGCGCAAGGATCGAAGTGGAAGCGATATTGGCGCTGTGAGCCGATAGGGCGCTAGGTCGCCTCGTGGTGCTCTGTCAACGCGGCGGCGTAACCCTCGCGCCAGGTCGGGTAAGAAAGCGTAAATCCGATCTCCCCCAGCAAAGTATTTCGGCAACGCCGGTCGGCGCGCGGGCGTCCAAGAGTAGATTGGCGCGTCAGTGAGACACCGAGTTGCGCCGCCAGCCAGTCCTCCACCTGGTGGGTCGGAGTGGGGTCATCGTCGGCACCCACCAAAGTCGGTGGCACCGGCGCACCGCTGTGATCACGAAGCAGGCAATGCACCACCAGCCGCGCCAAATCCTCCCGATGAATGCGGTTGCCATAGCGGGCGCCCAGCGCGCCGCCCTCACCCGTCTTCACCCTGCGGATCAGCATTCCCGCCGGGTCTCCGTAAACACCGGCGGGCCGAATAATAGTGGCGGTTGCTGCTCGGCGAAGGATCGCTTCGGCCTGCACCATTGACCGGGCCTGAGGCTCGTCGAGATTCAGCGCCGAATGTTCATCAACCCAGCCGCCGTCTGACTCCCGATAAACCCGCGTTGACGAAACCCACACCAAACGTCGGCAACCCCGCAACCAAGGCTGCTTTGCAAGCGTCTGGGCCAGATCAGCGAAGCCGGCTTGATACCCCTGTGGATCGTAGGACTGGGGGGTCGGAGTGACGACCAGATAATCCGGGGCAACCGATTGCAGCGCTGTCAGATTGTGGGATTCGGTCAGGTCCAACCCGAAGCGCTCGAACTGCTCTGGCAAATGACTCGGATCGCGGCGCACCGCAGCCACCCGCCAGCCGGTTTTGTGCAGGGCCAAACCGACACGGGTGCCAATATCACCACAACCGAGGATCAGCACTTGCATGGCTTCACGGCCTCAACAAAGAATGGCTAAGATACGAGACTAGCACGAGATCTTTTCGCTTCGGGACGCGCTTGAGTCAAACCATCCTCCAGACCCCCGTCACGGTGCTGCGTGGCGTGGGAGAAAAAATGGCGTCCCGGCTATCGGACCTCGGTATTCGGTCGCTGGAAGACTTGCTGTTCCATTTTCCGCTGCGCTACCAGGACCGAACCCGGGTGACACCGATAGGCGGCCTGCAGGATCACGTTGACTCAGTAACGGAAGGAGAGGTCCTCACGGCTGCGGTCACACTGGGTCGCCGTCGCTCGCTGTTAGTCAAAGTCGAGGATGGAACGGGCATTCTCACCGTGCGGTTTTTTCATTTCCGGCAGTCACAAGTGGCGCAGTTCAAACAGGGCTGTGCCATACAGCTCTATGGCACCCCGCGGCGACTTGGCGGACAAATCGAAATGATTCATCCGGAGTATCGACTGGGTGACGGTGCAAAGCTGACCGAGCAGGCACTCACGCCGGTCTACCCTACCGTGAGCGGGCTCGGCCAGAGCACCTGGCGGAACCTCTGTGGACAGGCGCTAAACCGCCTTACTGCCAATCCTCCCGAGGATTTACTCCACAATGTGACGGCGGATGACATTACGCTCGCTGAAGCCATCGCTTTTCTCCATAACCCCCCGCCCGGTGCTGCGCTGAGTCAGATACAGCAAGGCAACCATCCAGCCCAATTGCGGCTCGCGCGAGAAGAGCTTATTGCACATCAACTGACCGTGCAGGGAGTCAGGGACCGCGAGCGCCGCCACAGCGCTCCGTCTATTTCGGGCATGTCTTCTCTGGCGGAATCACTGGTTGCCTCGCTCCCCTTTTCTCCCACAGCGGCGCAGGATCGGGTTGCAAAGGAACTGGCCCTCGATATGTCGAAAACGCAGCCCATGCTCAGGCTCGTGCAGGGAGACGTTGGCTCTGGTAAAACGCTGGTGGCGGCACGGGCGGCTCTGGATACCGTGGCGGCCGGTTACCAAGCGGCCTTCATGGCGCCGACAGAACTGCTGGCGGAGCAGCATTATGCGAACCTCGAGGCGTGGTTCACCCCTATGGGCATTCCGCTCACCTGGCTCAGCGGGCGCACAAAAGGCAAGCTGCGCGAAAAAACGCTTGGCGAGCTGAAGAACGGCGCCGCCAAAGTGGTCGTAGGCACTCACGCCCTGTTCCAGCAAGACGTGCAGTTCGATCGACTGGGTTTGATTATTGTCGACGAACAGCATCGCTTTGGTGTGCATCAGCGACTGGCGCTTGCCGATAAAGGCGCTGAAGGGCAGCACCCGCATCAGCTGGCACTGACCGCCACCCCCATTCCACGCTCGCTGGCGATGGTGGCCTATGGAGATCTCGATGCCTCAATCATCGATGAACTGCCTCCTGGCCGCCAACCCGTCACGACAACCGTCATAGACCAAAGCAGACGCGACGCCGTGATTCGCAGGGTAGGAGTGGCCTGCGAGGAAGGCAGGCAGGCTTACTGGGTATGCACCGCCATCGAGGAGACAGACACGCTGGATATCGAGGCGGCAGAAGCCACTTGCGAACATCTGCGTCGCGCACTGCCCGGTATGGCTACCGGACTGGTGCACGGCAGGCTTAAACCCGCCGAAAAAGCGGCGGTCATGGAAGAATTTAAACAGGGCGACATCCAGCTACTGGTGGCGACCACCGTCATCGAAGTAGGAGTAGACGTACCCAACGCAAGCCTCATGATCATCGATAATGCAGAGCGACTGGGGCTGGCTCAGCTCCATCAGCTCAGGGGCAGGGTCGGTCGCGGGGCAATAGACAGCCACTGCGTGCTGTTATTTCGCCAGCCCTTGTCCGAGACCGCTCGGCGGCGTTTACAGGTCATGCAGGACACCCACGATGGATTTGTGATTGCAGAAGCGGATCTCGAGATACGGGGGCCGGGGGAGCTGCTTGGAACCCGACAAACCGGGTTGGCGGCTTTTCGTATCGCGTTGTTGCCCGAGCATGAGACGCTGTTGATCGAGGCGCAGGCACTGGCTGCACAGCTTTATCAAAATGACCCCCAAAGAGCGGAGGCGCTGATGCGGCGTTGGGCAGGTTCGCGCGCCGACTTTGCCCGGGTCTGAAAAGCAGGTCGCATCCCCGCGATGAGGTCGCTAGACTGTGCGATCCGGTTATCCGAAGCGCTCCCATTGACTGATTCGCCGTTACTTGTAGACCCTTCGTCACCCTCACCGAGCGGAAAATGGCAGGGCGCTATCGAGATCATGCGCTTCGATAAGCCCATTGGAGCTTTTTTGCTACTAGCGCCGACGCTGTGGGGGCTGGTTCTGGCTAACGAAGGCTCCCCTCCCCTGAACTTGCTCTGGATCTTTATAGCGGGTGCGGTGGTTATGCGCGCAGCCGGGTGCATCGCCAATGATCTGGCGGACCGCAATCTCGACGGTCACGTAGAGCGAACACGCCTCAGGCCGCTTGTTACGGGCGCATTAAGCGTCAAGGAGGCGTTGTTACTCCTCGTCAGCTTGTTGGCCTTAGCGCTGATGCTGGTGGCGCTGACGAATCCGCTGACCATTAAATTATCACTTGCCGGGGCGGCACTGGCGTTGATTTATCCGCTGATGAAACGCGTGACCCACTTACCCCAAATCGTGCTGGGGATCGCTTTTTCCTGGAGTATTCCCATGGCGTTTGCAGCGAGCTTGAACACGTTGCCTCTGGCAATGTGGTGGCTCTTCGGCGCCAACGTCCTGTGGACCGTGGTGTATGACACGCAGTACGCCATGGTTGACCGGGAGGACGATCTGGCCGTGGGGATTAAATCCACCGCGATTTTGCTCGGCGATTTAGATGTACGCGTCATTGGATTACTGCAGTGTCTTTGCTTGTTCGCTTTTTGGCGCTGTGGTGAAGCCTTCGCATTGGGCCCCTTTTACTACAGCGCGGTCGTAGCAGTGGGTGTGATGTTTGCAAGGCACCTCTGGCTCATCAGGGAACGCGATACCAAGCAATGCTTTGCCGCATTTAACCAGAGCAAGTGGATCGGGTTGATGATTTTAGTGGGGCTGTGTGCCCATTTCTGGTTCGACACCCCTCCCGCTGGCTGAACCACGTGGAAACAACGACCGCGCAAATACATCGGTCCCTCGCCGAGATAGACCCCGCGCTATGGCGGGCACAGTTCGGCCTTGACGACCCCTTTTTGCGCTGGGATTTTTTACACGGCCTAGAAACTTCAGGCTGCACCACCTTAGAGAGTGGCTGGCAGCCGGCCCACATCCAGTTTGAAGCGTCCGGTGAGCCGACGGCGTTACTGCCAGCCTATGTGAAATCTCACAGCTACGGAGAGTACGTATTCGACTGGTCCTGGGCTGACGCCTGGCAAAGGATGGGGCTCCGCTACTACCCCAAGCTGGTCACTGCGGTCCCTTTCACCCCGGCCACAGGACAGCGATTTGGACTGGGTACTTGTACAGCAGGCGCGCTCGAGCAGGTCGTCACTGACATGCAGTCGCTGTGCGAACGTCTCGAGGTATCGAGCTGGCACGTGCTGTTTGTCGACGAAGCAACCTCAGTGCAACTGACAGCATGTGGGATGGCACAGAGGCTGACCACCCAGTTTCACTGGTTCAATCGGGGTTATCGAGACTTCTCCGATTTTTTAGACCGCTTCAGTAGTCGCAAAAGAAAAAATCTTCGCCGGGAGCGTGAGCACATCACGCGTCAGGGGCTGTCTTTGAAAACGCTAAAAGGTGCGGAGATCAGCGAAGCTGACTGGCAGTTTTTTCATCGCTGTTATCAAACCACCTATGCCAAGCGATCGGGCCACGGGGGTTATCTGACACAGGCATTTTTTATTGAAACCTGCCCAAGCCTCGGTGAGGCGCCCGTCATGGTCATTGCAGAGGTGGCGCAGCAGCCCGTCGCGGCGGCACTTTTTTTTGAGGGCGCTGATACGCTCTACGGGCGCTACTGGGGTTGTCTGGCAGAGTTTGATTACCTGCACTTCGAAGCCTGTTATTACCGCGGTATTGAATACTGCATCGAGGCAGGTCTGTCGCGATTTGATCCCGGAGCGCAAGGCGAACACAAAATTCAGCGCGGATTTGAACCTATCTTGACCTACTCGAACCACTGGATCGTTGACGAACGCTTGCGAGAAGCCGTCGCGCAATTTTCAACTCAGGAATGCGAGCACGTTCGCGCTTACCAACGTGAGGCGGCAACGCTACTACCCTTTAAATCCGACGATCACCCGGCCTGAGGCGGCGTGTCCCTGAGAAACACCCAATTGGTCGCATCGGAGTGCTTGGCACTGTAGTAATAGCCATCGCCCTTGAAGCGTTTAAGCCCTTCGGGCTCATTAAGACCCTTCTGAATAATGTAGCGCGCCATAACGCCACGGGCTTTCTTGGCAAAGAAGGAGATCATCTTGTACTGGCCGTTCTTCAGGTCACGAAACTGCGGCGTGATCACGTCGACATCCAAAAGCTTGGGTTTCACCGCCTTGAAGTACTCATTCGACGCAAGATTCACCAGGACGTTACTGCCGCTGGCTTTCAAATGTTTACCGAGCACTTCCGTGATGCGATCACCCCAGAATTCGTAGAGATTCTTGCCACCCGTGTTCTCGAATGGCAGGCCCATCTCCAGCCGGTAAGGTTGCATGAGATCCAGAGGCCGCAGCAAACCATACAATCCTGACAAAATGCGCAGGTGCTTCTGCGCAAAGGCCAGCTCGTCTGCGGAAAGCGTATCGGCATCCAGGCCGGTATAAACATCTCCTTTGAACGCTAGCACGGATTGCTTGGCATTCTTAAGGGAGAAGTCCGGTTCCCAGTTCATAAAACGCTCGTAGTTCAGCGCTGCGATCTTCTCCGAAACGCCCATCAGGGCCTGAATGTCGTCGGGATTCATCTTTCTGGCACGCTTCACCAGAGCGGTGGCCTGATCGATAAAGAGCGGCTGCGTCGACTTTCTGATCGTGGGCGGCGTCTCGTAGTCAAGCGTTTTGGCTGGCGACAGAATGGAAAGCACGGTCGGGCCTCTTCTGCTATCTATGGGAGCAGAATGATAACCTTGCACGTCGACGATAAAAACCGTGAGTTAAATATGCCTCAAAACCCACCCGCGCCGGGCCTCATTGATCGGGGTATCAACCGGTTGGGCGATGTCATCTCCTGGTGCGTGCCGGCCATGGCTCTGCTGGTACTGGCAGTGGTGGTGCTTCGCTACGGATTCAACACGGGCGCCATCGCGGCACAGGAGTCGGTGCAATACCTTCACGCAGCCGTCTTCATGCTCGGGGCCGCGATTGCCTTGGGGGCAGATCAGCACGTGAGGGTGGATATCTTTTATCGCGGCTTCAGCGAGCGGCAAAAGGCTTGGGTTAACACCCTCGGCCATGTGGTGTTCACGCTCCCACTCTGCGCCCTGATCGGGTGGGGCTCTATGGATTATGTGATAGACAGCTGGTCAGCTAAAGAAGCTTCCCCGGAGCCCGGCGGCCTGCCCTTTGTCTTTCTGTTAAAAACGCTCATCCCCGTGATGGCACTGCTTCTGGCACTTCAGGCGCTGGCCCAGCTTCGTGCCCACGTCGCCCTATTACAGCAAAAGGAACCGTCCTAATGGAGGGGCAGCTGGCCATTGCCATGTTCGCTGTCGTCTGCGGCATTCTGCTGCTGGGCTTCCCGGTGGCGCTGACGCTGGGTGGTACGGCACTGGGATTCGCCGCGCTCGGTATCCTGATCGGGCACTTTGACCCCGATTACCTGACCGCGCTGACAGGGCGGATCTTTGGAACCATGGGCAACGAAACGCTCGTCGCCGTGCCATTATTTATCTTGATGGGCGTGGTGCTCGAACGGGCACGCATTGCCGAGGATCTTTTGGCCAACATGGCGGGCTTGTTCGGTTCCCGCCCTGGGGGTCTTGGCGTTGCGGTCATCGTCGTGGGTGCCTTGCTTGCGGCCAGCACGGGCATCGTAGGCGCCACCGTCGTGACCATGGGGGTGCTGGCGCTACCCACCATGCTGAGGGCCGGTTACCAGCCCCAGCTCGCTTGCGGCACAATTTGCGCCACCGGGACGCTCGGGCAGATCATCCCCCCATCCATTGCGCTGGTGTTGCTCGGCGACATCATGTCGAGCGCCTATCAACAAGCACAGCTCAGGATGAATATCATCAACACGGATACGGTTTCCGTGGGTGATTTATTCGTCGGCGCGATGGTTCCGGGTGTTGTGCTGGTGATGCTGTATCTGTTTTATTTGCTGTTGCGCGCCACGCTTCAACCCGAAAGCGCTCCGCCAGCGATCGTGGACCGCCCGGATCCCCGCTCCGCCATTCTGGCGGTGATCCCGCCGCTCGGCTTGATCGTCTTGGTGCTCGGCTCAATTCTTGTGGGTGCTGCCACACCTACCGAGGCAGCCGGGGTGGGCGCCACCGGTGCTCTGCTCCTAGCCGCTTTCCGGGGAGCGCTCTCGCTGGCTGTCGTGAAAGATATTTCCCGCTCCGCGCTTCACACCACCAGCATGGTGTTCCTGATTTTGATCGGCGCGGCTGTCTTCTCCTTGGTTTTCCGTGGGTTTGGGGGCGACGTGCTCATCGAATCTTTTTTTGAAGATCTCGGAGGCGGGCCCCACACCGCTTTGCTGATCGTCATGATCGTCATGTTTTTACTCGGTTTTATTCTCGATTTTATCGAAATCACTTTTGTCGTCGTTCCCGTTGTCGGGCCCATTTTGCTGTCAATGGGGTTTGATCCGGTATGGCTGGGCGTGATGATCGCCGTCAACCTGCAAACCTCTTTTCTGACTCCACCCTTCGGGTTCGCACTCTTCTATCTGCGCGGTGTCGCGCCCGACAGCGTGAGCACGCGCGCCATTTATGCAGGCATCCTGCCCTTCGTGATCATTCAGCTCTTCCTTTTGCTGCTGATGTGGTGGTGGCCAAATCTTGTGCTGTGGCTTCCGGGGATTCTGGGGCGATAATGGGCACCTGTGTCGGGCGCGGTTGGTTAAGCGCACGATGATCCATCTGCAAACGCGACCGGGGGTATGCACATGTCTGTAGAAGAACTCGATTCCAACCCGCTGCCCTACGGTGAGCTGGCGCTACAAACCATCGCCATGCCGAAAGACACCAATGCCAACGGCGATATTTTTGGGGGATGGCTACTGTCTCAAATGGATCTCGCAGGCAGTATTACCGCCTCCGAGCTGGCTGAGGGCCGCGTCGCTACTGTCGCGATAGAAGGCATGTCGTTCCTCACGCCGGTGCACGTTGGGGCGGTAGTGAGTTGCTACTGCGATGTGCTGGAAACCGGCAGGAGCTCGGTGCGGATTCTTGTCGAGGTATGGATTAATTCAAAGCAGGATGGCGAGCCCCTCAAGGTAACCGAGGGAGAGTTTATCTATGTGGCGATCGACGAGAATAAATTGACCCGGCCTATTCCGCAGTAAGGGAGACCGGCGGTAGCAACCGGTCACGTCCGTTGAGGTAGGCTCGCTCCGAGATCTCGTGATAAGTCCTCACCTTGTCGGCAAAGGCAAAATAAGACGCGGCAATCTTTTTGGCCATCGGGTCGGACTCCACCAGTGCTGCTATGGCAATCTGGCTGTTTTCATAAAGCGCATCCATTACGTCGTCAGGCAGCGGCAGCACCTCGGTATCGAAATCCGACAGCAGTATTTGCAAAGCATCGCTGTTGTGCGCGGTGAAGTCATCCAGCATATCGGTGTTGGTTGCCCGGGCAGCGACCCTGACAATCGCCTGTAAATCTTCCGGCAGGGCAGCCAACGCATCGGCATT
>Ga0181572_10002145_pt1 | contig 14218 bp, 14 predicted proteins | sample 101ome_26_FD_133004 | JGI IMG/M metagenome (GOLD analysis project Ga0181572, IMG submission 133004) | Coastal salt marsh microbial communities from the Groves Creek Marsh, Skidaway Island, Georgia - 101408AT metaG (megahit assembly) | ecosystem: Environmental > Aquatic > Marine > Intertidal... | reverse complement strand
CTATGTGTTTTTATGGCTCAGAAGGTATGGGCTTGCGTGCAGACAATCTGCAAACACACGTGATGGTTGCAGCATGGGAATGGGGTTCTTACCTGGGTGAAGAGAATATGAAGAAGGGTATTCGTATCCGGGTATCTTCATTTACTCGCCACCACGTCAACGTGACCATGTATCATGCGAAAGCAAACGGTAACTATATGAACTCGATGATGGCGCTTAAAGAAGCGTTGGATACTGGTTACGACGAAGCCTTGTTATTAGATGCGAATGGCTTTGTTATGGAAGGTTCGGGTGAAAATATCTTCTTGGTGCGTGATGGTAAGTTGCACACGCCTGACCTGACATCCGCTTTAGATGGCATTACGCGTAAAACCATCATGCAGTTGGCGCGTGAATCAGGTTACGAAATCGTTGAGCGTCGTATCACGCGAGATGAAGTTTATATTGCTGATGAAGCCTTCTTTACCGGTACAGCCGCTGAAGTAACGCCGATTCGTGAGATCGATGGTCGCCAGATCGGTTGTGGTTCTCGTGGCCCGATCACTGAAGAGCTACAAACCAAGTATTTCGATGTGGTTTATGGCCGCAGTGAAAAGCATCAAGACTGGTTAACTTACGTTTAAGGATTTTGTGATGTCTGAGCAAAAACAATCATCAGCCATCCAGGTCACAAAAGACCAATTACCACTGAGCTGCCCGCCAGCTAACGCGGGCGTGCACGAATTGCATCCACGCGTGTTTTTACCTATTGAGAAGACGGGCGAGGCGACATGTCCTTATTGTGGTGCTATTTATACTCTTGAAAAGTAATCAGGCTAAATGCTCCACTCTATAAAAGAATCTCCTGCCCGAGGAGTCCCTTCATGGATGATTTGGCTAGTAAGTTCATACGGATGGTTATTATTTCTCACTGTTTATTTTATAGGCCATTTTTTCTTACGAATTAGTTATAGCTCTTCTTTTCAAATAGATGGTGCTGAACAGGTTGTTTTAGCCCAGACAATGAAGTGGAACTATGGAAACTTTCAGCCGCCGTTGTTCACATGGATTGTGAATGGCCTTTGGAGAATGTTTCCTATAAGTGTTGAGTCTTTTGTACTACTAAGATACCTAATTTTATTTGGAGTTTTTTGGTTATGGCGGCTTGTTGCAATAGAGTTATTTAAAAACCCGGCAAGACAATTATTAGCTACTGTTTCTTGGCTATTGGTTTATGACTTTACGTGGAAGTTACACCAGGGATCAACACATACAACATTAATGATGCTGGCATTACTCATGAGTTTCTATGCCATGCTAATGATTCTTAAAAATAGAGATATAAAATGGTATGCGCTTCTAGGTTTGTCAATTGGATTGGGTGTATCTAGTAAATATAGTTTTGTGGGGTTTGTTTTATCAGCACTTATTGCCGGATTGCTGGTGAAAGAAGTTAGAGAGGCTATCCTTACCTCGAAAATCATATTAACTATTCCACTTGCGCTATTTTTTTCCATACCGGCACTTGAGTCCATAGTATTAGATGCGGAATCATTTTTTCATGGACTGAATGGGCAACTTGGGCATTCAGCTTATAAGAATGATTTTGTAATAAATGAGGCTTTTATATCTTTATTTAACGCGATTGCTGAATATTGCGGGCTGACTATTATCTTGCTTTTAATTGCAGGTGGGGTTTTTAATATTAAAAGAGATGAAAAGGACTGGTTGCTAACCTGGATGGCATATTTATTTTTTGTTGGCGTCATTATTCTTTTAAGTATGATTTTTCTTTTCGATGCTCAGTCATTCAAGGCAAGGTGGCTCCATCCTTTTTTGTGGTTTTTCCCTTTCTTGGTTCTTAGGCTGATGGTTGACACGTCAAAGCCGCGTCAAGGAATTGTTGTCTTAACCTCAGCTTTAACGCTTCTTTTACTCGTATATGCATTAAGAATTATTCAGCTGTCAGGTTTTGAGTATTTAGATAGAAAGCCAAGCAAGTTGTCGTGGCCAATAGTTCAAGCTATAGAAAAAATTAACTTTAATGATTTTAGAGGCGCTGATTTATCAACAAGAAACATGTATTTAGCAGCACATGTCATCCTAGTAACAAAAGGGGCTGTTAAAATTAACGTTTCAAGTGAGCCGGGCGGTATAGAGTTGTTTGGGGATGTGTTTTACGGCCCAAGTGAGACCGGCATAAACAAAAATTCAGTAGAGTCACAACGTGGAAATGTTGGGTACAGGATTGGTTGGCGAAGACTGTAGGTAAAAAAGTAGTTAGATTAATGAAAGGTTTGTTGTGATGGCTGATACAAGTAATAAAATACCGATTTCCATATTTGTCATAACAAAAAATGAAGAGCGCTGCTTATCACACGTTCTTCAATCAGCAAAAGAGCTTTCTGATGATTTGGTGGTGGTGGATTCCGGTTCAACTGATCAGACTGAGAGTATTGCAAGAAACCATAACGCGCGTTTTATATTCAATAAGTGGCAAGGCTATGGAGCCCAGAAGAGATTTGCAGAAGAATGCTGCTCAAATGACTGGGTTTTTAATTTAGATGCTGATGAGGTGTTATCAAACGATTTAATCAAAGAAATCAGAGAGGTGTGGGCTTTAGGTATGGACAACATGGTTGGCTATGAGTTAAAGGTCACCACCGTATACCCGCATCATAAAAAGCCTAGAGCTTTTGCTGAATATAATTCTGTTGTGCGTTTATACAACAAAAAAATTATGAGATTTCGCAATCATCCAACATTAGATGCTGTCGTGTTGCCAAGTGGTGCAGGCAGGTATCGCTTTAAAGCGCCTTGCCTTCATTATTCCATGAAAGACTTAAGCCACTATATTGAAAAGATGAATCGCTACACGGATTATCAATCGGGAGCGTTAGGACATAAGAGTCCAATTTCATTTTGGGCAATGATGACATTGGGCTTTCCATTTGAATTTTTAAGAGCTTATATAGGAAAAAGACATTTTACGGGTGGTTGGTACGGATTTATCCTCTCAATGACAAGAGCATATTTTCGTGTTTTAAAATATGCGAAGCAGAAAGAAAAACCCTCAAGTAATGATTAATTCAAAAGTCGCTTGTATTCTAAAACTGTTTTTTTAGCCATCGCTTCTAACGTTAAATCAGTTTGGGCAAGTAAAAAAAATGGCTCTAATTCCTCATGCCATTTTGCTTTGTTGTTTAGCAGTATATTTAATCTCTGAGCTATTTCTTTTGGTGAATTGGAAAGTATCACGTGACTAGGTAAAAATTCAGCACAAGCAACGTTGGTGGAAGCTATCAGGGTCTTGTTAAGTAATGCTTCAAGTGCAACATATGAAAAACCTTCGTTTCTAGAAGTGATGATGCATGCATCAGATGATTGGAGAATCTGATTGATATTATTTTTATGCCCAGAAAGAACCACTCTGCCTTGCAGCCGGTTGGTCTCTATTCTTTGAGATAGACTCTGCATTAATGGGCCATCTCCGACAATATAAAGATTGGCATTAATATCCTGCATGGAGTCAATAAGAATATCAAAGCCCTTGGCATGAACTAGGCGGCCTACAGAGATAAAGAGAGGTAGCTTTGGGGCACTAAAAAATTTATTAATTTCATCGCGGATACTGAAATGTTTTTCAGGCGCTTCAATGCCATTGTAAATAACGGATGTTGAGTTCCCCTTGAACCCAGATTCTGCAAAAACATTTCTAGATACGCCGATGACGTGATCGGAGTTATTGTAACTTTTTGCCTTTGTCTTTGTGTTGTTGTGAAGAGTTGATATCAACTTGAAAGATATTAAATATTTGAGGAGGCCAAGGACAAAGGTAGCTTTTCCGCCATGAGAATGAACAATGTCAAACTTGTTGGCATTTAAAATCTTATACAGATTAACAAGCAAAAAAGGATTTCTTCTGCTCCTATTCCAATCAAGAGGAATTGACTTGATATTTGCCCCCACTTTTTCTGTAAGAGACTTGGGGGCGATTAGTGTTAATTCATGGTCAATTTGGAGGTATTCTAGAAGGTCTAAAATATGCTTCTCAATGCCGCCGCTTGTGCCATCCGCTGTAACAAGGCAAATCTTCATATTAATCAAACTAAAGATAAGTAAAAGGCTATCATTAGACATAGATTGTAATAAGTCTAGGGATTTTCTTAACTAAGATGACACTAATAATTGCTGCCTTAATGGATGGGAAAATTGGGCATGAGCGTCAAGTTTCAGGATTTATAAAAGCGCTCAAGAAATACATAAATGTCAGAGTGTATGAACTTCAGGTGTCCGAAGTAAGTCTTTTAGGGAAAGTTAATTTCGACGGCGATCAAATACGACAGTTTGATTATGTAATTGGAGCTGGTCATTCGACGCACTTAAAGATGGTATTTCTTGCATGGAGGTATAAAGCTAAATCAGTTGTTTTGATGAATCCGTCATTGCCAAGGTTTTTATTTGATTATTGTATTGTCCCCGGTCATGACGGCGTTTCTCCAAAGAAAAATACATTTACTACTCTCGGTGCGCTTAACGATATGGAGATATCAGAAACAAAGCATGAGGAAGTCTTAATACTTTTAGGTGGTAAATCTAAAGAGTATTACTGGGACAGTGAAAAAGTATTTAGCCAAATAGCTGAAATTGTTAGAACCAAGAATAGATCTTGTGTTGTTGTTGGTTCGCGTAGAACGCCAGTTTTTTTCTGGGACTATGTGCGTACCCGTTCTGATAAGAATCTTTCGAGCACAAGGTTCTTTCCCTTCAGCGATTTACCGCATGACTGGTTGAAGAATAATCTTGGTAATTACCAATGGGTATGGGTAACTGAAGACAGTGTGAATATGGTTTATGAAGCTTTGACTGTTGGCGCAGAAGTTTGTCTCATTAGAATGAAGTCTATTAAATTGGGCCGTATTCACGAAGGAGTTAAGTCATTAGAGCGAGAGGGGCTAGTTAATTCAGGAAATCGTTCCAATAAAGCCTTTAATGAATCAGATAGGGCCGTTCGTTGGTTCTTGGAAAATGAAAAATAAACCTACCGTAGTGCAAATGCTACCAGCCCTTAATAGTGGAGGAGTAGAGAGGGGTACTGTCGATCTTTCTTTGGCTCTTGTAAAAGCTGGTTTTAGATCCATAGTTATCTCTTCAGGTGGTCGTTTAAATAAAGAACTCTCTGAGCATGGCGCTGAACATGTCAACTGGAGTGTGGGTAAGAAAAGTTTATTTACTTTTAGATATGTTTTATCGGTTAGAAATTTTTTACTAAGAGAGAAAGTAGATATATTGCATCTTAGGTCTCGATTGCCGGCATGGATAGGCTACTTGGCTTGGTTAAGCCTACCTAAGAATCAGCGTCCAATATTGGTGACTACTGTTCATGGCCCCTACTCAGTTAATCGTTATTCAGAAGTAATGACAAAAGGTGAGGCTGTAATTGCGGTCTCAAATACGATAAAAAAATACGTTCTAGAAAATTACAAGGACGTAAAAGAGTCTGATATCAGTGTCGTTTACCGAGGAATAGATACAGATAAATTTTTTCCAGAATACATGCCGAATACAGCGTGGATTGATAAGTTTGAAAAAGATTTTCCCGGTTGCATAGATAAAAAGCTTATTTTATTTCCAGGAAGAATCACCCGATGGAAAGGCCATCTTGAATTTGTAGCGTTGATTGATAGTCTAAAAAAGCGCGGCCAAAATATTCATGGCTTAGTGGTTGGAGGCTTTGATTCGAATAGAAATGAATTTTTTAATGAGGTCAAAAATAAAGTTCGTCTAATGAATCTAGAGGATGATATTACCTTTACTGGTGATCGATCGGATATTAGAGAATTTATGGCTGTTTCATCTATTGTTACTTCCTTAGCATCTACGCAAGAGGCATTTGGCCGGACAGTAATGGAGGCATTGTCCTTAGGTGTGCCTGTTGTTGCTTACGCGCACGGAGGGGTTAAAGAGCAGTTAGATGCACTTTTTCCACATGGGTCGGTAGATCCTGGTGATTTGAGTCAAGCGGTAGAATTAATTGTAGATTTATTACATAAGCCACAGAAGGTCGAGAAAAATAATGAATTCACACTAATTAAGATGACTTCTTCAACTCTAAGTCTTTATCAGAGGCTTTTGCAAAAAAGAAACTCACAAGAAGTGCGGTGATATACCAGAAGACAGTTGCTTTATTTGACGAATAAAAAGCTAGTGACATGCTTAAGGGTGAGGCGGCTGCAACAACCGAGCCAAGTGTGAAGCGCTGTAAATGTGTAAGTTGACTCACTGGCCTGAAAACTTTTGTGTAGGTAAGCCAGAAGAAAAGAATATACCCAATAAAGCCAATTATTCCTGCCTCTGTAAGAATCTCTAAAGTTGTTGAGTGAACATGAAGTCTAGATTTGTTTCCAGTTGATTCTGTATATCTAAAGCCTCGTATGCCAACCCCATTTATTGGATTTTCTTTAATAACATCAAATGCGCCCTTCCAAATATCTAATCGACCAGTAGACTCTTGAATTGAAGTGCTATCAAAATTTAGAGCTTGTAGGGTTTTATCAGCTCTAATTTGAAAAGGAGTAAAAGAGTTGTACGCTATGAAGGATAAAAAGATAAGAGATGCCAAAACTTTAGAAATGGTAGGTATATGTTCTTTTAAGTTTCTACCAAAACTCATTGCAAATATAAAAGTGGATGTTAGGAGTGCTAGCCATGCGCCACGTTGTCCTGACATAAGAACTAGAAATACAACCATTCCAGTAAGTGCCCAGGCTAACTTTGGCTTTGTATCAAAAAAATAACCAACAATTACTGGCCCTATAAGTGCGGTAAAAATTCCCATTTTAGGACCATCGCTTGTCCATGGCGCATTAAGGCGACCCTTGTAAGTGGGTAGTCCAAATAGATCGTTGCCAGTAAGCATCTGAACTACGTTATCAATAAATACTAAGGCCAATGCAACGCCGAGTATATTGAAAAACGCCTGTTTAATATTCGGCTGAGAAATGAGGTAAATAATGGCAAAGCCAGCCAAAAGGTAACGTAGCTGACCAAATGTATTGGTAGCGCTATGAGAAAAATCAATAGCGTCTGGTAATGATATTAACGATGGAATCCAAACGCATGAAAATAAGATCAACCAAGACTTATAGGTATTGTTTTTTAGAGCTTCTCTTTTAGGCGAAAATAGAAGATAAAAGAAAAATAATAAAAGAAATGCCGTGCCAATTTCATAACGATTTAGTGGGAGTAAAATTATCGGTAATGCGATAAGTAGGGCTTGAAAGTATGGCGATTTAACGTACATGCTGATGAAATAAACAGGAGGTTAACGGGTTGATCAAGATATCATTCAATAATTTGTTAGCTGAGTCATTCGAAAATGCTTAATAATTTACTCTCGTATTTTTCGCCACTTACTGTCAAAATTCTTTTCAGGCTTAGACGGACTGCTACTCAAAGAATAGCTGGTAATCGGGAGCAAGGATACGTTTTTTTAGGATCCCTAAGGCTGCGAACTCTACAGTGACTAAAACTTTGTTTAAGTATAGTTATGAAGAGATTGCCTCTGATGATGAGGATGGCAAATACGCTAAATCCAGTTTTGTCAATTGGACTGAGTTTGGCTGCTTAGCAAGTCCATTTCTATCAAAAAAGTATTTCACTTTCGCCTTTTTTAGAAATCCTTATTCTAGGGTGCCTCCAGCTTTTTTTGATAAAGTAGCAAATAGCTCCAATCAGTTTACGAAAAAGATAGAAAAAAGGATTGGCGGCCAAGATTGGACGCTTGAAGAGTTTATTTCATATCTTGAGAAAGGCGGACTATGTGATGATATTCATTGGGTGCCCCAAATAAAAAAATTGTCCGGTCCCCATAGATGATTAATTGTGAGTTTTTTTATGAATGTTGGATATTTGAGATATTTTTTAAGAAGGCTGCTTCGTAAAAGCAAGATTAAGTTGACTGATGGCGTCTTTGTAAATGTCAATAAGCGACTGCCTAAAGGCATTAAAAAAGCGCTTTACAAGGAAGCTTATGAAAGTGATGAGCGTTACCTTGTAAATATAATGCTAGAGCCTAGCGATCGTGTTCTAGAAATAGGGGCGGGTATTGGTGTTGTGTCTTCACTTTGTGGATTAAAGTGCCCGAAGGGTGCTGTGGTCTCATACGAAGCGAATCCTCATGCGTATGGTTTCGCCCTCGAGAATATTAAGTTGAATAAATTGTCTATTGACCTAAGAAATAAAATGCTTGGTTCAGAGAGGGGGGAGAAGGATTTTTATATTAGCAGCAAGATACTTTCTTCAAGTGCTAAGGATAGGGGGTTTGGTGGAAAGGTTACATTGCCTTGTGATGATATTTCGGAGGTAATTGGTGATTTCAAACCTACTGCTTTAGTTATGGATGTTGAGGGTGCTGAAGTTGATCTTGTGCCGCTTGTGAATTTTTCAGGTATAAAAAAAATAATTATTGAGCTACACCCTTGGATTGTTGGCGATAACCAAATTGATGAGGTTAAAAATCTAATTGAAAGTAATGGCTTTGTGAAAATCAACTCCAAAACTGCCCCTCATGTTTTGGGTTACATTAAAGATTAGAAGCCTATGAGGTTGGCTCAATTTATTGTGGGGGAGCGGCAAGGTGGAGCTGAGCGGTTTTTTGTAAAACTTTCGATAGCTTTGCATGAAGTTGGTATAACGCAAAAAATATTTATTCAGTCTGATAAAGACCGAAGTGATGAGTTGCGATTATCTGGACTTGATGTAGTTGAATTGGACTTCAATGGTCATATTCGAGATGTAATTTCCAGATATAAGTTACAGAAAGAAATTAATAGTTTTAAGCCAGACCTTGTCATGGCATGGATGAGTCGTGCGGCGAGAAGAATGCCTTCTGGTGATTTTGTCAAAGTGGCTCGCTTGGGTGGATTTTACCCTTCTCGGTTCTATAAAAAATGTGATTATTTAATAAGTAATACGCCTGGGATAAAGGACTTCCTTGTGGAAGATGGTTGGCCTGAATGTCGAGTGGAGATGATCTCGAATTTTGGGGAATTACCTGATGCGCCCCCGGTGATTCGCGAAAGTCTTGGCATAGCAAATGATGCTTTTGTATTTATTTGCCTTGGTCGGCTTCACCCCTCAAAAGGGTTTGACCTGGCAATCGAGGCTATGCGGAATATACAAAATGCACATCTACTTATTGCGGGCTCAGGTGAGGAGAATGAATTCTTAAAGAGTCTGGTAATTAAATACAGACTTGAAAATAGAGTGAGCTTCCTTGGGTGGCGTAGTGACCAAATTTCGCTGCTAAAGACCGCTGATGTGTGTTTAGTGACTTCTCGTCATGAACCGCTATCTAACGTTGTTCTTGAGGCGTGGAGTGTTGGTTGTCCCGTCATAAGCACGGATTCAGAGGGGCCCAGCTGGCTAATTGAAAATGGGGTTGATGGCCTAATGGTAAAAAGAGATGACTTGGAGGCTCTGGCTACCGCAATGCAATCACTAATGGATAATGAAGCACTAAGAAAGAGTTTAAGTGAGCGTGCTTTAGTTAAATGGGCTAACAGTTATTCCAAAGATGTTATTATTGAAAAATACATCACTTATTTTGACAAGCTGATTAATTTGAGAGCTTCAAGCCATTAATTTTGGTTGTATTAATTCCTAGAACACTCATAAGCTCAAGCCAGTTTTTATTGCCCTGATGAATGTTGGATCCTTTTGCATATTGTATAAGTTTCTTTAGTTTCCCTATATGTAAGTACTGCATTCCTCCCATCCTTGAAAGATATCTAGTAAATGCAGTTTTGGGCGGGATTTCTATATTAATACAATGAAGTATAGGGGTGATTTCACTCAGTCCAGCAAGAAGATCTTTGCAGGCTGTTATCTCAAGAGAGGAGATGAGAGTGTCTGTAGCAAATTCCAAGAATAAAATTCCATTTCCATATTCTTTATTAAAGATAGATTTAGCGTCAGTACGAAAAAATTTATTGGCGTGTATATCTAGTGGGGGGCTGATATCGTGATCAATGATGGCTTGAGAAAAAGAGGTTTTCCCGCTGCCGGACGGGCCTCCCAGAAGGATAATGCCGTCAAGTTTGCTTAGAGTCTCAATTTTGTGTTGCGGTATCATTCTTAAAGTAATGCAATTACTTTTACTCGCTCATTTGTTGAGCTTGATAAAGCTGAGAATAGATCCCATTGGTTCGTATTAGATCTTCGTGAGATCCGCATTCAACAATTTTACCGTCTTTCATGGCGATAATCGTATCCATGTCCTTAAGTGTTGAAAGGCGATGTGCGATTAGAATGATAGTGCGAGTGCCTTTTATGGACGAAATTGTATTCTGAATAATATTCTCGGTCTCTGAATCAAGAGCTGATGTTGCCTCATCGAATATCAGTATTGGAGCTTTTTTAAGTAATGCCCTTGCAATTGCTATGCGCTGTCTTTGACCGCCCGAAAGTTTAGAGCCATTCTCCCCAATCGGGGTGTCATAGCCTTGGGGTAACTCAGAAATGAAGTCATGAGCCCCAGCCTCTTTGGCGGCATCAGTTATTTCTTCTATAGAGGATTCGGCATTTATTCCATATGCAATATTCGTTTTAACGGTATCGTTAAAAAGATGAACATTCTGATCAACAATAGAAAACTTTCTTCTTAGATCATTTTTTGGAATTGTTCTTAATTCCATTTCACCAAGCTTGATGCTGCCAGAATATTCATCATTCAGCCCAGGTAGAAGAGATGCGAATGTGCTTTTACCACTGCCAGAAGGCCCGACTATTGCTAAGGTCGAATTTTGTGGGATCAAGATATTTATCTCTTTCAACACGTAATTCTCGGTATAGGGGTACTTGAAGCTTACATTGGTTAAAGCTATGTCGATTATTTTTACCTCAGAATTGATATCCGATTTAGTGATTTCCTTAGATTGATCAAGTAGATTAAAAACAGATTCTGCAGCGGCCAAGCCGACACTGATTGGATTGGTTACCTTGGTTAATCTTTTTAGGGGGGAGAATAATAGACCTAGGGCCGTGAAAAAACTTACAAATTCGCCTACTGACAGTGAGTTTCGATCATCTGAAACACCTAGAAAAATCACTATAGCCATAATAATGGCACCTGAGAATTCAATTACGGGTAATCCTATTTTAGCGCCAATCAATAATTTGTATTGTTTGTACATTACGTCGCGAGCACATTGTGTAAACCGCGAAATCTCTTGTTGAAAGCCTTCATAAATTTTAATGACGGCTTGGCCTTTATATGATTCATCAACAATGTGAGTCATCTCGCCAAGAGATGATTGAAGTTCTTTACTCAATCTTTTTTGTCGAAAAAGTAGGGTTTTAATCATTAACCCGCTGAGCGGCATTAGAATGAGAGTTAAAAGACTCAGTTTCCAATTCAACCAAAATAAATATGCTAGAAGACCTATTACAGTTAGCGAGTCCCTTATTAAAACCGAAAATACCTCCACTCCCATTCTGGATAACTGAGTTACGTCATAAGTGAATTTTGTAACGATGCTTCCAGACGTATTTTTGCTGTAAAAGCTTTGCGGAAGATGAATTAGTGTCAAGTACATTTCCTTTCGAAATGTGTTCATAAATTTTGTCGAGATCGATGCAAAAGCAGCGGTCGAAAGTATAGTTGCTATTCCCCTGACTGCGAATAAAGCTATTAGGTAAAAAGGTGCTTGTGTAATTACAACAGGATCTTTTTCAACAAAAGAACCATCTATAAAAGGTTGAATTAGTAACGGAAGGGAGGCTTCAGTTGCTGCAATAAAAAACATAGCTAAAACGCCAACCACAATTGAGAACTTATAAGGCTTTAAGTATGGCGCCAGTCTTCTAACGGTTGAGGCTAGGTTGTGATTATCCATTACTTAAACCTATAGGGTTTTGAATATGGAGGCTTTTTACAAGGGGGCTGAGTTTTAAAGCGCCTGTGGATCCAATTGTACTGTGTTGGGCTTGATGCCGCCCAACTTTGAAAGATTGAATTAATAGTGTCGGTGTCTTTTTGAAGAGAGCCGGAGGGGAATGGGGTGAGTTTCTTTTCGTAAGTTAGCTTATATCCATTTTGTGCACTTGTAAGGTAAAAGGGGACGACATCGGCGCCTGTAATCTCAGCAAATCTAGAGGTTGCCGGATTAGTGGCTGCTGGAATGCCAAAAAATGAGCTGAACAAGAAACCTTTGCGCGCGAAGTTCTGATCTGGGGCAAACCAAATGCCTTTGTTGTTTTTCAAAGCTTTTACCATACTGCGAACATCATCCCTTGGGATTATGCCTAACGAGTATTTAGAGCGATACTTCTCATAGTGATACTGTAAGACTTCGTTAGTATGGGGTCTGTACATGGCATAACTTTCAGCATATTGCCCTAAAAGGCGAGCAGATAACTCCAAAGATGAGAAGTGAGCCGTTAGAAATATTGTTCCATTGGATGGATTTAAGTACTCAATACCTGATGTTTCAATATGGAGTGATTTGATTCTCTTGTCAGACCACCACCAAGCTATAGCGACTTCCATGAGTCCTTTGCCCATGGATTTAAAATTTTCGGAGAGTAGTTCAGAGCGCTCTGTATCTGATTTTTGAGGAAAACAGAGCTTGAGATTTATTTCCGCAATCCTTTTGCGAGATCGCATGGTGGATAAAGCGAACAGGCCAATGAGTGACCCGATTGCCATCATTGTTCGATAGGGCAACAGACTTAAGAGTCGTAGAAGAATAATGCCGGCCCAAGTGGGGTAGGTTCTCGGATGGAGGGGGCGCTTCATGGATTTAATTGTATTTCCTAGAGTGAATGATCGCTAGCTACAAAATCCTTTTGTTTGCGTAAAATAGCTCCCTATGAGATTTTTCTACTCCATCGTCTTGTTTCTCATGCTGCCTTTTGTGCTGTTACGCCTTTTGTGGCGTTCACGTCTTGCGCCAGCTTATCGTGAACGGTGGGATGAGCGTTTTGGCAAAGTGCGTGGTCCTTACAAGCAGGGCGGACTTTGGGTGCATGCGGTTTCGGTCGGCGAGGTGTTGGCGGTTGCGCCACTGGTGAGACATCTAATCCAAAATCATCCAAGCTTGCATATTCATATCACGACCACTACACCAACTGGATCTGCGCAGGTGCAGCGATTATTTGGTGTTGAGGTCAGCCACAGTTATGCGCCTTACGATATTCCGCTGTTCTTGATGCGATTTCTCGACACCTTGCGCCCCAAAGCAATGCTGATGGTCGAAACTGAGGTGTGGCCAAACTTATTGCACTACGCACGTGAGCGTGAAGTGACAACCTTGCTAGCGAATGCACGGTTGTCAGCTCGGTCACTGAGACGTTATCAACGAGTAGAAAGCTTCGCGCAGACCGTCTTTGCCCAAATCGATCATGTCGCTGCGCAAACCGAAGCTGATGCTGATCGCTTACGTATGATTGGCGTTAACCCTGCAGCGATTCACGTTACCGGCAGTATTAAATTTGATGTTGATGTGCCTGCGAGTGTTTTAGAGCAATCCGAGGTCATGCGCCGCATGTGGTCTGGTCGTCCAGTATGGGTGGCCGGTAGTACGCATGATGGTGAGGAATCGGTGATTCTTGAGGCACATCAAAAGCTGGTTAAAGAAGTGCCGGATGCATTGTTGATACTGGTGCCGCGACATCCAGAACGTTTTGATGCAGTTGGCTCATTAGCTGAGCGATATGACTTTGAAGTAGCACGCCGCAGCCAACATGATCCTGTCGCTGAGAAAACACAGGTTTATCTTGGTGACACCATGGGAGAGCTGAATGTGTTGATCGGTGCAGTGAATGTAGCCTTTATTGGCGGTAGCTTTGCCAAGATTGGCGGTCACAACGTGTTAGAAGCTGCTGCACAAGGTATTCCCGTGATTGTGGGACCACATACCTTTAACTTCGAATTAATTACGCGTCAGTTGATCCAGATTGGGGGTGCTGAGCGCGTCTACAATGCTGATGAATTAGCTACGCTGCTTCAGGCGTGGTTAACCGATGCGGCAGCCCGTGTTGAAGTGGGTGAAGCAGGGCAGAAGCTTGTTGCCGATAACCGTGGTGCGCTGGAAAAGCTAGAAAAACTCGTTGAGAAAATCATCGCCTAGTAAGTAGGCATGTTGCGATCAACTTGCAATGCCCATTGATCAATCCCGCCATTCAGGTTGATCACATTCTCAAAACCATAGTGATCTAAAAATCGACACACCTGTCG